>ERZ1106964.2053-NODE-2053-length-11413-cov-3.072724_pt1 | contig 11413 bp, 6 predicted proteins | sample MGYA00403682_ERZ1106964 | MGnify/ENA primary metagenome ERZ1106964 (study PRJEB35170, sample SAMEA104062451) | human gut metagenome | biome: human gut; feature: human-associated habitat; material: faeces | place: Denmark | collected 2013-04-10 ...
GTAGTCAGCGTTCAGCACTTCCAGCATATTGGTGCGGGTGTAGCGCATGTAGCCGCCGATGGAAACGATGACCAGCGTAGCGATAGGCAGCACCAGGTGGTTGGCCTTATCCAGGAACTGGCCCATCGAGTCCAGCTGGGCATAGTCACGCCCTACCAGACCGTACAGGTCAAACCAGCCCAGCTTGACCGAGAACAGCAGCTTGAGCAGCGTAGCAAAGAAGAAAGTGGGCAGAGAGATGCCGACCAGCGCGGCCGCGGTAATAACGTAGTCGGTACGGCTGTACTGCTTGGTGGCAGCCAGCACGCCCAGGGGCACCGCGATGATGATGGACAGCACAAAGGAGATGCCGCCCATAATGACAGACAGGCCGACCACTTCCTGGAATTTCTGGGTAGCGGGGACGTTCCATTTCCAGCTGTCACCAAAGTTGCCGACGATGGCCTTGGACAGCCAGGTGAAGAAGCCGGGCACAATGTCCAGATCCAGGCCGTAGGAGGCATTCAGCTGGGCCAGCCATTCCTCATAGGGTTTGGCACCGGGTGCCTGGGCCAGCTGCATTGCCATCGTCTCGGCAAAAGAGCTGGGCAGGCAGCGGATCAGCGCGTAGATAATGAACATGACACAGAACAGGATCAATACCGACTGCGCGACACGCTTGATGATGTAATTTCGCACGGGTGTTTCGTTCCTTCCTTGCACGGCGGGGCCGCGTTTGTTTTTATGCAGGGATTTTTGCAGGGATATGCCGGAATATGGGCATCCCCGTCCCCCGCAAGGGCTGACCCCCTGCGGGGGAGTGGGACAACCATATTATGGCCGAATGTGCATAGTATGGCTGTTTTTGTATCCAAACTGCTTGAATAAGTTTAGACACAGCAACCGTTCCGGCGTTATAAAGCGCCGGAACGGTCGCTATTTATTGCTGTTTAAGCAGAACGCAGGGTGAACTTAACTCAGTTCAGCTCGGTGTTGTTCAGCTCAGACTTGTAGGTCCAGTACGGGGTCTGATCCTTCGCGATGGTGTCGATGTCGACACGCTCGGTGGAGAAGATGGTAGCCTCGCTGCGCTGGTAGACGGGCAGCTCGACACCCCAATCCAGGATGATCTCCATAGCCTCTTTGTACATGGCCTTACGGGCTTCCTGGTCGGTGGTCTGGCGGGCAGCCATGATCAGCTCGTCCAGATCGGCATCATCGATGTTGTAGTAGTTGGTGGAACCGCTGCTATGGTACAGCTGGTACATATCGGGGTCGTTGGTGGACTGCCATGCAGCAACCCAGCCCTCGGCAGCGCCGGACTGGTAGGAAGCGTACAGGTCAGAAGCGTTGGCCATATCGTTGACAGTCAGGGTGAAGCCGATGGTCTTCAGGGCGGCTGCCGCGTTGGTCAGGGTCTGGAAGGTGGGGTGGTCGCCGTTGCCGCCGGCACCGATGTTGACCTGATACTCCATCTTGGCACCGGCAGGAGCAGCGGTAACCTGACCGTTCTCGACGGTGTAGCCGGCAGCCTCGAAGTAGCCCAGGGCGGCCTGCAGGGCAGCCTGGTACTTGTCCTCGCTGCTCATGTCAGAGGTGTAGATGTCGTTGCCGTCCACGTCGGTGGAGTAAGCAACCTTGTAGCCGTCATCGGTAACGGAAGGAGCGGCCCAGGAAGTGTTGGAGATGGGGTAGTTGATAACGGTAGCGGTGTCGCCGTAGTAAGAGTCGATGCCCTCATCACGGTAAGCAGCCACAACGGTCATGATGGCCTTGCGCAGATCCTTGGAAGCCTCGGAAGCGGGGTCGCCGCCAACATTGACGTTCTTGGCGCTCAGGGCGATGTAGCCGTAGCCGCGGAAGTCCTTCAGACGGGTGGTGATGACGGGGCCATCCTCGCCCTCGACGCCGTTGATGTCGGCGATCTGGTCAGCAACTTCCAGAGAGTAGGAAGGATCGGAAATGTCGATGGTGCCAGCCTGAACGCCGGTGATCTTATCGGCTTCCTGGGTTTCCTTCATGTTGACGTGAGCGATCTTGGGAGCGCCGTCATAGTAGGTGGGGTTGGCATCCAGGTAAACAACGCCGTCGCTGTACTTGTTGAAGGTGAACATACCGCCGCCCAGAGGAGCGCTGGTCTTGGAGCGGACACCGCTCAGGTCACCCTTGACAAAGCCGAAGGAGTTGTTGTCGTAGTCATACAGGGAAGCATCACCATAGTAGTGCAGAGGAGCAATGGGCATCTGCAGCTGATAGATCATGGTGGTGGACAGTTCAGTGGTGGTCAGGGTCATGCTGTAGTCGCTGGTCTTAACGATACCGGCAACATTGGGCACGTCGTTGCCAACGGTGACACCAGTGGTGGAGTAGTTGTAAACTTCCTCGGGGATCAGGTCAGACAGGGCAGAGCCAGCAGTCTCGGCTTCCATAGCGGAGAAGTTCCAGTCGTACTGGGCGCCGATCGCCATAAAGAAGTCCTTGGCGGTGGCGTCGGCAGCCAGACCTTCGAAGCCCCAGCCGGCAGCAGCGGAGGCAACATCGGTAGCGCCGTTTTCCAGCATAGTGTCAACGATTTCCTGAGCGAACTTCACGCCGCCGTCGTTGACAGCGTCCCAGAAAGCCTTCTGCTGGTCAGCAGTGAAGTAAGTATTGTCGGTGTTATCCTCGCCAGCCTCAGCGATCAGCTTAGACAGGGTGGACATGGAGTTGCGGTACTCCTCCAGGCCAACGATGGGGGTGGAGTACATGGTAACAGAGCCATCGTAAGTAGGATCGAGGAAAACATACATAGAGAAGATGACATCATCGATGGTGACAGGCTCGCCGTCAGAGAATTTCAGGTCGTCACGCAGTTTCAGGTCATAGGTAACGGTGCCGTCATCATTCTCGGTGACAACGCAGTCAGTGGTGCCATAGTAGGTGTAATCGGTGCCGTTGTACTCGCGGGTCTCGCCCTCGATGCCGTTCAGGATCATTTCGCCCTTACGGTCGGCGCCCAGCAGGCCGAGCTGGGTCAGGTCGATGACATCCTGGTCAGCGGCAGAAGCGGCGAAGAAGGGGCTGAACTTACCCTCAAAGCCGGTCTCTGCCAGGACGAGGGTGCCGTCGCTGGTGGAAGTGGTAGCCTCGGCGGTGGCAGTGCTTGCGGCTTCGCTGGATGCAGCGGAGGAAGCGGAGCTGCCGCAGCCGGCCAGCATGCTCAGGCTCAGGGCCGCAACAGATGCCAGCGCAATGGCTTGCTTTGCGTTTTTCATGTGTACAAAACCTCCTAAAATTTGCCCTATCGGCAAGTCATTATGGCAGCTGGGGAGTGGCCATAACGGGAAAGGGAATTCCCTTTCCGATGACTGTGTATTCATACAGTGTACCCTTGTCGATAATGACTTATCTTATATAGTACCTGAGATTGCGTAAAATGTCAACTTAAAAGTTCTATTTTTGTGGCATTTACCGAAATTTGTGATATTTTTTTGGCAAAGAAAGGTCTTGATTTTATTGTGCCCCGTACCAAAAAGCGAGCAGCTGCACAGCTGCCCGCTTTTTTTTACATTGCTACATATTATATTTATCAATAATTCTGTATAATTATTCCTGCTTCTCGTACTTTAGCGCTTTAAATTGATGGTTTTCCATTGCAAAGGCACCGGCTGCTGCTGCCTGCAGCAGGATAAACAGGATACGCGCAGGCAGGTTTTGCCTGCTGACCGCCAGCTGTACCAGCTGGGCGGCAGCTGTAATTCCGGCAAGTACAGCCGCCAGCGTGCAGCTGCCCGGCAGTTTCAGAACGGTCTGCTCATGAATATACGCCCGCAGCGGTTCCCCCGCGGCGGTCAGCCGCACCAGCAGGTAGACGGCATACACCGCTGCCAGCAGACCCGCCATGTAAGGCAGCAGCAGCCAGAACGGCGCATAGGCGGTCGCGCCGGGCACCAAGCCCGCCGCCACTACCAGCGCGGCCCCACCGCCGCACAAGACCCAAAGCCCGGCCAGTGCCCGGCCGCGGGATTTTGTACCCTTATAATGGTAGTGCGCACCGCGATACTGGTAGTTGCCGTTCAGGTCTTTTTCAAAGTCGTCCAGATAGGCGCGCTTCTTTTTGCGGTCCGCCATTATTCCAGCCCCGTCAGGTCGTAGTGGTCCAGCCAATCCTTGGCGGTCTCGCAGACGCCGCGCAGGCAGCTTTCCTCAAAGGGGCTGACCAGGTCGGCGTTTTTCAGCAGCTCGGTAAACACACGGCTGCCGCCCTGGCGGGTGTAGGCCATGTAGTGGTCCCATGCGTTGGCGCGGTCCTTCTGCATCAGCGCCCAGATCTGCAGGCTGACGGTCTGCGCCAGGCAGTAGTCAATGTAGTAGAACGGGCTCTGGTAGATGTGCATCTGGCGCTGCCAGTACTCGCCTGCACCATAGAAGGGGATCTCGCCGTCCAGGCGCATCCAGGGCTGGTAGATGGCGGCCAGCTCCTTCCAGGTCTCGTGGCGCTGGGCCGGGGTCATATCCGGCTTTTCGTAGACGATATGCTGGAAGTGGTCCACCATCGTGCCGTAGGGGATGAAGGTCAACGCCCCGGCCAGATGGCTGTAGCGGAACTTGCGGGCATCCTCGCCAAAGAAGCCCTCGGCCCAGGGCCAGGCCAGGAATTCCATCGACATCGAATGGACCTCACAGCCCTCCATGCTGGGCCATACGGTGGAGTAGGGGATGCGCTTGCGGTTCATATAGGCGGCAAAGGCGTGGCCGGCCTCGTGGGTGACGACCTCGACATCGTGCTGGGTGCCGTTGAAGTTGGCAAAAATAAACGGCACTTCGTAATCATCCAGGCTGGTGCAGTAGCCGCCGCCCGCCTTGCCGGGGGTGGAGAGCAGGTCCATCAGCTGGTCGTCCAGCATCTTGTGGAAGAACTCGGCGGTTTCGGGGGACAGCTCCTCGTAGAACTTTTTGCCCTGAGCCACGATGGCATCGGCATCACCGCAGGGTTTGGGGTTGCCGCTGCGGAACATCAGGGCGTTGTCGGCGGCGTTCATCGGGTACTGCTTGCCCAGGCGCCTGGCCTGCTCGCGGTAGATGCTGTCGGCCACGGGGACGAGGTATTTCACCACAGCAGCGCGGAATTTTTCCACATCAGCCTTGGTGTAGCAGTTGCGGCCCATGCGGTAGTAGCCCAGGGTAGTGTAGCCTTCGTACCCCAGTTTTTTGCCCATGGTGTCCCGCAGGTGGACCATCTTGTCGTAAATGGAGTCGAACTCCTCCTGATGCTCCTTATACCAGGCACCCTCGGCTTTCCAGGCGGCCAGGCGGCAGGCATCGTCGGGGTCGTTTTTGAAGGGAGAGAGCTGGCTTAGGGTGTAGACGCCGCCCTCAAAGGGGATCTGAGCCGAGGCGATCAGCTTGCCGTACTGGGTGGAGAGGTCGTTTTCCTGGGCCATCTCGTCCAGGATCTCCGGCGAGAAGGCTTTCTGGGCGATCTCGGCGTTGAGGAACATCAGCTCGCCGTATTCCTCGCCCAGCTGTTTGCGGTAGGGGGACGCCAGCAGGGCGGCGCTCCAGGTATTCTGGCACTCCTGGATCTGCGGGGTGGCAGCGTTCCAGAAATTCATCTCATCATCGTAGAATTCATCCCGGGTATCGATGGTGTTGCGGATGCTGGCCAGGTTGGCCAGCGTGTCCACGTGCTTGTTCAGGGTCTGTTCGTCCAGAAAGGCGGCCTTGGCGGCGGCGTAGTCTGGCGCGGCGGCAAAGCGCTGGGTCACAGCAGCAAACTGCGCCTTGATCTCGTCCAGGTTCGGGCGCTGATAGGGCATCTCAGAAAATTTCATGAGCGTATTTCTCCTTTGTGCGTTTTGTAGGCATTATAGCATAGAAGCGCAAAAAAGGCAAAGATATAAATAGATACAAAAAAGCCTCCCTTGTGCAAAGGGAGGTGGCACGGGCGAAGCCGTGACGGAGGGATTGTAACCTTACGTGGCAGACCGATTTGCAACGCAGACAGGACAATCCCCCACCACTTCGCGGAGCCCCCTTTACACAAGGGGGTCTTTATGCGTCGTTAAATCCTGCGGTATCTCCGCTTCAAATTCTGCAGCAGCGTATGCTTGGGCCGGCTGCGGATCAATTTCCACAAAAAGCTGCTCAACGCGCGCTCCTCCCGGGCATCGGGAGCCTGACCGCCGTAGACGCAACGCTCCAGCAGGGCGCAGGTAGAGTGCCTTTTCCTGCTCGGTGGTGACGGTAAGCATATTACGCTTACGTATAACATCCGGTCCGTGATCCCGCAACAGAAAATCTGCATTTTTCGCTACTTTGTCTTATACTTCGACAGTTGTGCACATGTGTTGGAATTTAACAATGCCACTTTTTTAGCAAGTTGCCGCAAATTTTGAAAACGCACGGTTTTCATGTTTTGCAAAACGCCAATTTATGCCCACACAAGCAATTCAAAATTGACCACAGTAACTGTTATATGGTAGAATATGTCCATATGTTATATGCTGCACCAGTGCCATTTTTAGGAGAGCCTTATGCAGAAAAATTTCACCCTAAAACGTATCGTCTGCCTCCTGGCAGCCCTTTGCCTGGCCGCCGGGCTGGTGGGCTGCGCCGATATGCCCGCCAGCAGCAGTGAGGAAAGCAGCCTGCCCACGATTTTGGTGGGCAGCGATGTCTACCCGCCCTTCAACTATATTGGCGAGGACGGCGCCCCCACCGGCATCGATGTGGAGCTTGCCAAAGAGGCATTCCGGCGCATGGGCTACCGCGCCGAGTTTACCATCATCGACTGGGAGCGAAAGACCCAGCTGCTGGAAACCGGCGACATTGACTGCGTGTGGGGCAGCTTTACCATCAACGGACGGGAGGATGACTACCGCTGGGCCGGCCCCTACATGGCCAGCCGCCAGGTGGTGGCCGTAATGCCCGGCAGCGATATTGAAACCATTGCCGACCTGGAGGGCCGCACCCTGGCTGTGCAGAGCACCACCAAGCCGGAGGAACTGTTTCTGACCGACGCCTCCCTGCCCGCCCTGCGGGACCTCTACTGCTTTGAGGACCGGGAGCTGATCTACACTGCCCTGGGCAAGGGCTACGTGGACGCCATCGCCGCCCACGAAGTCTCGATCCTGCAGTACATGCAGGACTACAATACTGAGTACCGCATTTTAGACGAGCCTTTACAAGTGGTGAGGCTGGGCGTCGCCTTTGGCAAAAACGACGTGCGCGGGCTGGAAACGCAGCTGACCGCCACCCTCGATGAGATGCGGGCGGACGGGACTTTAGCCGCCATCATCGGCAAGTATCTGGCAAACCCCGAGAAATTTTTGGAGGTGGACGGCCTTGTCGAATAGAAAAGTATCTTCCTTCACCGTCCGCTTTTTCTGGCCCCTGATGCTCTGCCTGGGGCTGGGGCTGATGGCGCTGGTGGGGCTGATGTCCTACCGCAGTGACCTGCACCTGGCCAGCCAGAACCTCACCGATGCCACCCAGTACGTCAAACAGCAGCGTACAGCCTACGACCGGTTCAACGATACCTCGATGACCAAAAGCCTGCTGCGCGTCATCGAGAACGCCCAGCAGATCGACCGCGAGATCCAGTACAAGATTGCCCTGACCGGCGAGGCTACGCTGAACACCGACGACCTGCGCCGCTATACCTACGAGCAGCGGCTGACCGGCATCATCCTGATGAACGAGCATGGCGTCGTCCAGCGGGAGTACAGCACTGACGGGCTGGACTACGCCGCCCTGCGCGGGTACGTCACCATGGACACCGTGCTGGGAACCGCCCAATTCCCCATTAAGACCTACACCGCCCGCATCCGGCTGGACGATGGCTCCTACGTGGACCTGGCTGCCCACGGCCGCACCGACGAGCCGGGCGTGATCGTCGTTTATTATCATACCCGCGCCGAATATGCCACCGACTACAACCTGATCATCCAGAACTTGCTGGAAGGCTACGACCCCGGCACCGAGGAAACGCTGGTGGTCACCAGCGGCGACAGCATCATTGCCGCCAACCGCGAAGGCCTGGCCGGGCAGAACGTCGACGACGTGCCGGTGCTGCGCAGCATCCGGGAAAACGCCCACGGCGGCGAGATGACCCGCGTGCGGGCCGGTTCCGGCGACGGCGAGTGGGTCTACTGCATGCTGGAGCGCGGGCGGGACTACTACGTCTACGCCTACATGCCGCTGACCCGCGCGCTGGACACCACGCCCAAGAACCTGCTGTTCACGCTGGTGGCCTACGCCATGGTGCTGTTCATCGTCATCATGATCCGCTGGCGGCTCAAGCATGTCTACCAGGAGGAGCAGCTCCGCCGGGAGCAGAGCTACCAGCAGCAGTTGAAAGACGCCGCCCGCAAAGCCGAGAGCGCCAACCGCGCCAAGACCGAGTTTTTGCAGCGCATGAGCCACGACATCCGCACACCTATCAACGGCATCCGCGGCATGGTGGAGATCGGCGACCATTACAGCGAGGACCTGGCCAAACAGGCTGAGTGCCGCCGCAAGATTTGGGATGCTTCGACTCTGCTGCTGGAGCTGGTGAACGAAGTGCTGGACATGGGCAAACTGGAATCCGGCGAGATCTTGCTGGAAAGCTGCCCGTTCAACGTGATAGAGCTGAAAGACGGCATCCGCCAGACGATGGAGCGCGCCGCCGCCGAGCGCGGCATCACGATGACCGACCGCACCGAGGTCAAACACACCACACTCATTGGCAGCCCGCTGCACCTGAAGCGGCTGCTGATGAACATTTGGAGCAACGCCATCAAGTACAACAAGGACAACGGTTCCATTGACCTGACCTGCCGCGAGGTGCGCAGCGACAGCAAGACCGCGTGGATCGAGTTTATCTGCGCCGACACCGGTATTGGCATGAGCGAGGAATTCCAGAAGCACCTCTACGAGCCGTTCACCCAGGAGCACAGCGACGCCCGCACCTCCTACAACGGCACGGGGCTGGGCATGGCCATCACAAAAAGTCTGGTGGAGAAGATGGGCGGAACGATAGAATGCCGCAGTAAGCTAGGGGAGGGCACGACCTACTGCATCACGATTCCCTTTGCCATCGACTCCAGCGCTGCCCCGCGGGTCGAGGAAACCGCCGTCCTGCCTGCCGCCACGCCGGCGGGCATGCACGTACTGCTGGCCGAGGACAACGAACTGAACATAGAGATTGCCGTGTTTGTGCTGGAGAACGCCGGTGTCACGGTGACGAAGGCCGTCAACGGGCAGGACGCGCTGGACCAGTTTGCCGCCAGCGCCCCCGGCACCTTTGATGCCATCATCATGGACGTGATGATGCCGGTGATGGACGGCTACCAGGCCACCCGGGCCATCCGCCAGCTGGACCGCCCCGACGCGGGCAGTATCCCCATCCTGGCCATGACTGCCAACGCCTTTGTGGAAGACCGCCGCCGTGCCTACGAAGCCGGCATGAACGAGCACCTGACCAAACCGCTGGAGCCGGAGGTAGTGCTGAGGACATTGGCGAAATATCGGAGTAAATAAGCAGGAAGGCCCCCTCACAGAGGGAGCCTTTAACGCAAAAAAGCCGCACAGATGTGCGGCTTTTTTGCGTATTATCATTATTTAGTCCCGGCTATACAAATCTCTCGTATACACCTTCCCGGCCACGTCGGCCAGCTCGGGGGCGGCGCGGTTGGCGAGGATCACATCACACTCGGCCTTGAATTTGTCCAGATCTTTCTCCACGCGGTCGCCGTAGAAAGTATCCTCTTTCAACGTCGGCTCATAGATAACCAGCGGCATGCCCTCGGCCCGCAGGCGGCGCATAACGCCCTGGATGCTGGACTGGCGGAAGTTATCACTGCCCGCCTTCATCGTCAGGCGGTAGATGCCGACGGCCTTCGGCTCGCGGGAGAGCACCTGCTCGGCAATAAAGTCCATGCGGGTGGCGTTGGAGTCCACGATGGCCTGCATCAGATTCTGCGGTACATCGTTATAGTTTGCCAGCAGCTGCTTGGTATCCTTGGGCAGGCAGTAGCCGCCGTAACCAAAGGACGGATTGTTATAGTGGTTGCCGATGCGCGGGTCCAGGCAGACGCCGTCAATGATGTCACGGGTGTTCAGGCCGCGCACCTGGGCGTAGGTGTCCAGCTCGTTAAAATAGGCCACACGCAGGGCCAGGTAGGTGTTGGCAAACAGCTTGATGGCCTCGGCCTCGGTCAGGCCCGGGAAGAGGGTATCCACATTCTGCTTGATGGCCCCCTGCTGCAAAAGCCCCGCAAAGGTACGGGCACGGGCGGCCAGTTCCCCGTCCCCCGCCGGGCAGCCTACCACGATGCGGCTGGGGTAGAGGTTATCGTACAGCGCATGGCCCTCCCGCAAAAACTCCGGGCTGAAAAGGATATGCAGGTCGTGAAATTTTTTCCGTACCGACGCGGTATACCCGACGGGCACCGTGGATTTGATGACGATGGTCGCCTCCGGCGCATACTGCCCGGCTAGCGTCAGCACAGCCTCCACGCTGGAGGTATCAAAATAATTCTTCTTGGGGTCGTAGTTGGTGGGGGTGGAAACCACGATGATGTCCGCGCCGGTGTAGGCAGCGGCAGCATCGGTGGTCGGGTGCAGGTCCAGCTCTTTTTCGGCTAAATACCGCTCGATCTCCTTATCGGCAATGGGACTTTTGCGGGCCGCCAGCAGGGCCACTTTCTCGGGCAGAATGTCTACAGCCCATACCTCGTTGTGCTGGGCCAGCAGCACACTGATGCTAAGGCCCACATAACCGGTACCGGCAACGGCGATTTTCATAAACAGGCGCTCCCTTAACAGTGATATTTATTGTAAGTATACCATGGTGCGGGGCCAGCCGCAACGGTTTTTACCGGATTTCCTTTTCTGTCCTCTTGTACCCCGGCCCAAAATGCGATATAATACTTATGTTTACTTTGAGTTTTGAGTATCCCCACGGAGGTTTATTAAAATATGAAACGTACCCGTACCCTTGCCCTGCTGACCGCGCTGGTCTGCCTGTGTGTGTCGCTGACGGCCTGTTCCCCCAAAGAAGTGCTGAAAAGCGCCATCCTGAAAACCACCACTGCCCTGGGTCTGCGCCAGGAAACCAGCGATGAGGACGAGGTCGACGATCTGTCTTACGCCACCAGCGGCGGCGACGTGACCTTCCCCGAAACGATGGACACCACTGCCTCCAAGCTGGTGTCCGAGGTGGACGGCGACACCCTGTATGTAGCCTTTAACGGCATCCAGAACCGCAGTACCGACTACTTTGTGGCGGGTTCCGACAGCCTGTCCATCACCGGCTATGCCACCACTGAGTCCACCAACGAGAACTTCCAGACTTTCAAGATCGCCTTGTGGGAGCTGTCCGACGACAGGACTTCCACCAGCTATGTCATCGGCTCCACCGTTTACTACACCACCGACGGCACCTGCTACCAGTACAATGTTTCCGGCC
>ERZ1106964.2078-NODE-2078-length-11229-cov-4.017630_pt1 | contig 11229 bp, 7 predicted proteins | sample MGYA00403682_ERZ1106964 | MGnify/ENA primary metagenome ERZ1106964 (study PRJEB35170, sample SAMEA104062451) | human gut metagenome | biome: human gut; feature: human-associated habitat; material: faeces | place: Denmark | collected 2013-04-10 ...
CGAGACGGGCATAGCTGGTCTCGGCGCAGCCGGCGCAGGAGCCGGAGAACTCCAGGTAGGGCTGCTTGAACTGGCTGCCCTTGACGGTGTTGTCCTGCATGTCGGCCTTGGGAGCGACCTCGGCCACGCAGTAGTCGAACACATCCTGCTGTGCGGCTTCCTCTTCCTGGCCAACCATGGTCAGGGCACCCACGGGGCAGACGCCCACGCACACGCCGCAGCCCATGCAGTCCAGAGGAGACACGGCCATGGTGTACTTGTAAACACCCTTGCCCTTGCCAGCCTTCACGTCCACGATCTTGGCAGCGGCGGGAGCCTTGGCGGCCTCCTCCTCAGTCAGAGCGAAGGGACGGATGGTAGCATGGGGGCAGACATATGCGCAGTTGTTGCACTGGATGCACTTGGAAGCGTCCCAAGTAGGAACGGAGACGGACACGCCGCGCTTCTCATAAGCGGCAGCGCCCTGCTCGAACTGACCGTCCACATGAGGCAGGAAGGCGGAAACAGGCAGGCTGTCGCCGTCCATACGGCCCACGGGGAACATGATGTCCTCCACCTGCTTCACAACGCCCTCGCGGCCGGTGAGCTTGGTGGTCACAGTCTCGTCCTTGGCGTCAGCCCAATCGGCGGGCACGTCGAACTTCTTGTAAGCGGTAGCACCCAGATCGATGGCCTTGTGGTTCATGTCCACAACGTCCTGGCCCTTCTTCAGGTAGGAATGGGTGGCGGCGTCCTTCATGTACTGGATGGCCTCTGCCTCGGGCAGGACCTTGGCCAGGGAGAAGAAGGCGGACTGCAGAATGGTGTTGGTGCGCTTGCCCATGCCGATCTGCTTGGCCAGGTCGATGGCGTTGATGGTGTAGACCTGGATGTTGTTCTTGGCGATGTAACGCTTGGAAGCGGCATCCAGATGGTGGCTGAGCTCCGCGTCATCCCACTGGCAGTTGATCAGGAACACACCGCCGGGCTTCACATCGCGGACGATGGGGAAATGCTTGGTAATGTAGGCAGGCACGTGGCAGGCCACGAAGTCAGCCTTGTTGATATAGTAAGAAGACTTGATGGGCTGATCGCCGAAGCGCAGATGGCTGACGGTGACGCCGCCGGTCTTCTTGGAGTCATACTGGAAGTAGGCCTGGATGTACTTGTCGGTATGGTCGCCGATGATCTTGGTGGAGTTCTTGTTGGCGCCAACGGTACCGTCGCCGCCCAGACCCCAGAACTTGCACTCGATGGTGCCGGCAGGAGCAACGCCGGGAACGGCCTTCTCCTCCAGAGACAGGTGGGTGACATCATCCACAATGCCCAGAGTGAACTCGTGCTTGGGAGCGTCCTTCTTCAGCTCGTCATACACGGCAAAGACGGAGGCGGGAGGCGTATCCTTGCTGCCCAGACCGTAACGGCCGCCGATGACCTTCATGTCATTGAAGCGGTTGGCGTTGGCCAGAGCGGTGACAACATCCTTATAGAGAGGCTCGCCCTCGGAGCCGGGCTCCTTGGTGCGGTCCAGAACGGCCAGAGCCTTGCAGGTAGCGGGGATGGCGGCCAGCAGCTTATCGGCCCGGAAGGGACGATACAGGTGGACCTTCACCATGCCGACCTTCTCGCCGTGAGCGTTCATGTAGTCGATGACTTCCTCTGCCACGTTGCAGATGGAACCCATGGCGATGATGACGCGGTCAGCGTCGGGAGCGCCGTAGTAGTTGAAGAGCTGATAGTTGGTGCCCAGCTTCTCGTTGATCTTGCCCATGTACTTCTCGACGACCTCGGGGAGGGCGTCATAGTACTTGTTGCAGGCTTCACGGTGCTGGAAGAAAATATCGCCGTTCTCATGAGAACCGCGCATCATGGGACGCTCGGGGTTCAGGGAGTGCTTGCGGAACGCGTCAACAGCGTCCATATCGCACATTTCCTTCAGATCCTCGTAATCCCACACGGCGACCTTCTGGATCTCGTGAGAGGTACGGAAGCCGTCGAAGAAGTTGATGAAGGGAACGCGGCCCTCGATGGCGGCCAGATGGGCCACGGGAGCCAGATCCATGATCTCCTGAACGTCATTCTCGCACAGCATGGCGAAGCCAGTCTGACGGCAGGCCATCACGTCGGAATGATCGCCGAAGATGTTCAGAGCGTGGCTGGCCACGGTACGGGCGGACACGTGGAACACGCAGGGCAGCAGCTCGCCGGCGATCTTGTACATATTGGGGATCATCAGCAGCAGGCCCTGAGAGGCCGTGTAGGTGGTGGTCAGCGCACCGGCTGCCAGAGAACCGTGGACGGTACCGGAAGCACCGGCCTCAGACTGCATCTCGCACACCTTGACGGTGGTGCCGAAGATGTTCTTCTGACCGTTGGCTGCCCACTGGTCCACATAGTCTGCCATGGGAGAAGACGGGGTGATGGGGTAGATACCCGCCACTTCGGTAAAGGCGTAGCTGACATACGCAGCCGCGTTGTTACCGTCCATGGACTTGAATTTTCTTACCATAAACTCTTACCTCCTGTCGGTGGATACCGTCTGCAGAACGGCTCTCACCGGTTTTTGGCATTTGGGCTCTCTCTTCTCAAACACCATTCGCCGTAATTGTAGCACTTCCTCTACAATTTGTAAACAGAAAAGCTCAGATTTTGAAACTTAATCGGTTTTCTTGTTCTTTTTTGGAAAAATATGTTTATTTTTTAACTTTGCCGCCCTTTGGGTTCCCAAAAATCACGTAGTGTGGTACAATTTCTTTAATCAGAAAAATGTAAACAAAATTTTAACTTTTTTCAGGAGGCGCCGCTATGGTCACCACTGTGCGTTCTCTGGGCCTCAACGGTATTGCCGGCTATGAGGTCACAGCCGAGTGTTTTCTCTCCGGCGGTCTGCCCGCCTTCGACATCGTGGGGCTTCCGGACGCCGCCGTTCGGGAGGCCCGGGAACGGGTCCGGGCGGCGGTGAAAAACTGCGGAGCAAAATTTCCCGTCAGCCGCATCACCGTCAATCTGGCCCCCGCCGGTACGAAAAAAGCGGGCACGGTCTACGATCTGCCTATTTTCGTAGGGCTGCTGGCGGCGGACGGAGATCTGCCTACCCCGCCCAAGGACGCCGCCTTTATCGGTGAACTAAGTCTCACCGGTGCTCTGCGGGGTGTCAGCGGCGTATTGCCCATGGCGCTGGCCGCCCGTGAAGCAGGTATCCGGACGCTGTACGTCCCGGCGGACAACGCTGCCGAAGCAACGCTGGCGGAGGGCTTGACCGTCTACGGCGTTCCGGACGTGGGCGCACTGGTGGCCCATCTGAAAAACGAGGCCCCTCTCTCCCCCGCCCCGGTCTGGGTACCGGAGCCGGAGGAAACCGGCCTGCCGGACTTGCAGGACGTGATGGGACAGGAGCATGTAAAGCGGGCACTGGAGATCGCCGCGGCAGGTGGGCATAATCTTTTGCTGATTGGCTCCCCCGGAGCGGGCAAATCCATGCTGGCCAAGCGGCTGCCCTCTATCCTGCCGGAGCTGAGCCGTCCCGAAGCGCTGGAGACCTCCGGCATCTGGTCCGTGGCGGGACTGACGGACCCCCGCCACCCTCTGCTGACCCAGCGGCCCTTCCGCTCCCCTCACCACACCACCTCCACCGTGTCGCTCTCCGGCGGCGGGGGGATACCCCGGCCGGGAGAGATATCCCTGGCCCACAACGGCGTGCTGTTTCTGGACGAGCTGCCGGAATTTCACCGGGACGTGCTGGAGGCTCTCCGTCAACCCTTGGAGGACGGCATCGTCACCGTGGCACGGGCAGGCGGCACCCTGCGGCTCCCCGCCCAATTCCAGCTGGTGTGCGCCATGAATCCCTGCAAGTGCGGCTGGCGTGGCCACCCCTCCGGGAAGTGCACCTGCTCGGACAAAGAGGTGGAGAAGTACGTTCAGAAGATCTCCGGTCCTCTGCTGGACCGGATCGACCTCCATGTAAATGTCCCCTCTGTGGAATACGAGGCCATGCGGCGAAAGTCCAAGCCGGAATCCTCCGCTCAGGTCAAGGAACGGGTGGACGCCGCCCGCGCCATTCAGTCCAAGCGGTTTGAGGGCACCGGTATCCCCTGCAACGCCCAGATGACGCCCCCTATGGTGGGCCGGTTCTGCGAGCTGGATTCCCGGTGCGACGCGCTGATGAAAGCCGCCTTTGAGCGCATGGGCCTCACCGCACGGAGCCATGACCGGGTACTGCGGGTGGCCCGGACCATTGCGGATCTGGACGGTGCGGAGCATATCGGCGTGGAGCATTTGTCAGAGGCCATTCAGTACCGGAATACCGACATTCTGAAGGGGTAAAGCCGAACAGGAGATGTGTCTAAAACGCATCTCCTGTTTTTATTTGTTTTGACGAAACATTTGTGCAATTTGACTATAAAAACTTTAAAAAATTTGTTGACAAAAACGATTACCTGGCGTATAGTAGCGTCGAAATCAGAAAGAAGGAGGTACACACCATGGCAATTCTGTTTACGGTCTCTATGCTGGCTGTGGCTGGCGGTATGATCTGCTCTCACGCGGAATAAACCGTCTCCAAAGATAGACCAATTAAAAGAAATATGATCGAAGAAAGACCCGTCCTGCCAAATGGCAGGTCTTTTTTTATATATTTGTATTCTTCGCTCCGTTTTGGGACATACTGCGGACATCCGTTTTTATAAAGGAGGAACCGCCATGTCCATCCCCTTTCAGGACAGTGAGACCGCCAAAAATCTTCTCCGCGCCTTTGCCGGAGAAAGTCAGGCCCGGAACCGCTATGACTTTGCCGCCAACCTCTGCCAGAAGCAGGAATTACAGGCGATGGCCTTTATCTTCCAAGCCACAGCCAAGCAGGAACAGGCCCACGCCAAGGTTTTCTGGGACCATCTGCAAGCCCTGAACGGTCAAAATCTGCCTATCTACGGCGCTTACCCCATTGAGGGCACCAACCGGATCCTGGAGCTGCTGCGCGCCGCCCAGCACAATGAGCACGAGGAGCATGGTTCCGTATACCCCTCCTTCGCCGCCATCGCGACCCAGGAGGGCTTCCCGGAGGCCGCCGCCTCCTTCCGGCAGATTGCCGCCATTGAACAACTCCACGGCGAGCGTTTCGGCCTGCTGGCAGACCAGCTGGAAAGTGGGGCTCTGTTCGTCTCGCAGATAGAGACCGGCTGGATGTGTCTGAACTGCGGCCACACCCAAAACAGTCTGGAGGCCCCGAAGCAGTGCCCCGTCTGTAATCACGGTCAGGGCTGGTTTATCCGGTTGGAGTTGGCCCCTTGGTCTCCAGTGGCGAAGCAAACCTGAATTAAGAACCATGCCGCACCGGGAGCGGCAAGCAAAACAGGCTGAAAGCGACGCTTTCAGCCTGTTTTCTTACATATGGTGTGAATACGATCAGCCGCGCTACACCTCCGGGAAATCCTTGATGAGCAGCAGCAGTCCCTCCTTCACAGAGACAACAGCGGTCTGCCCCGGCAGCACCTCATTGCTGGTGCCGTACTGGTAGCCGCAATGAATTTCCCCGTTGTCCAGTGGGAACTTGCAGCCGGTCTCCGTGATGCCCCGGGCGGTGCCGGTGATATTCACCAGAGAGTAGAAGGGAAACCGCTCCGGAATCTCCACCGGCTCCGCCCCCACCAGCTCCATCTCCGAATAGTCATCTACCAGCAGGGCCCGTTTCCCCTGCTCCCGCAGCATTACCAGCAGGTAGACATTCACCAGCGTATGATCCAGCCGTCCACCGGAAACGCCTACCAGCAAAAATTCGTCGAACCCCCGGCGCATGGCCTCCTTGGCCGCAAACACCGTGTCCGTATCATCCTTCTTCACCGGCAGAACGATGGTCTCCCGGTCAGTCTCCGGCTTTTCATGGGAATCGAAGTCCCCCACGATCAGATCCGGTTCCGCTCCCAGCGCCTTCTGATGTCGCAGGCCGCAGTCGCAGTAAATGAAAAAATCGTCAGGCCGGAAATATTGCCGCACCCGGTCATAGGTCCGGATCTCCGCACCGCCGATGATCACGCAGCGTCTCACATCTATCACATCCTTTTTCGCTATCATACCCCGTTTTTTGCCGGGCCGCAATCTTTTTGCGGATAAAATCGCAAAAACCTGAAATCCTAACACTACCAACTGGAAAAAGGAGTGAGCCTATGGAAACAGGCATCCATAATACCTCCGAGATTGGGCGGCTGCGGAAGGTTCTGCTGCACCGGCCCGGTCAGGAGCTGGAAAACCTCATGCCGGAATATCTGGAACGGCTGTTATTTGACGATATTCCCTATCTGAAGGAGGCCCAAGCCGAGCATGACGCCTTCGCCCAATGCCTCCGGGACGCCGGGGTGGAGGTGGTCTACCTGATCGATCTGGTGGTCAATTCTCTGACTTCACCGGAGGTACGGCAGGAACTGGTAACACAATTCTTAAAGGAGGCCGATCTGCCGGACGAAGCCGCTGGGAAGGCCGTAGCAGAATATCTCTCTGAACTGGATGACCGGGCCATGGTGTCCGCCATGATGGCAGGCATCCGCCGCAGCGACCTGCGAAAACAGGGGGGCCGTCTCAGCGACCACCTGTCCGGTCTTGAGGAGGGCTATCCCTTCGCCGTAGATCCCATGCCCAACCTCTACTTCACCCGCGACCCCTTCGCCACCATCGGCACCGGCGTATCCATTCACAAAATGCACACCGTCACCCGAAACCGGGAGACCCTGTTCGGCCGGTTCATCTTTGAGCATAACCCCTGGTACCAGAACGCACCTCGCTGGTATGACCGCAGTGCATCTTCCTCTTTGGAGGGCGGCGATATTCTGGTGCTGTCCCCTCAGGTGTTGGCTGTGGGCAACTCCCAGCGGACAGAGGGATTCCATCGACCAACTGGCCCAGACGGTGCTCTCACAAAGCAAGACTTTCCAAAAAGTTCTGGCTTTCAACATTCCCAAAAGCCGCTCCTTCATGCATCTGGACACCGTGTTCACCATGGTGGACCGGGACAAGTTCACTGTCCATCCCAACATTCTCAGCGACATCACCGTGTTCGTCATGGAGCTGGGTGAAAACCAGCAGATGCAGATCCGTCAGGAGACCGGGCGGCTGGAGGATATTCTCAAGGAGCATCTGGGACTTAGTCAGGTGACGCTGATCCCCTGCGGACAGGGCAGTGTCATCGACGCGGCCCGGGAGCAGTGGAGCGACGGCAGCAACACCCTCGCCATTGCCCCCGGTGAGGTGGTGGTCTATACCCGGAACCACGTCACCAACCGCTCCCTGGAGGAGGCGGGCATCCGCATCCACGCCATCCCCAGCGCCGAGCTGAGCCGGGGCCGGGGCGGAGATCAGCGCCGCACAGCCCTTGGAATACCGCACGGCGTGCGGCGAGAGGCTCGACATCGTGCTGCCCGACGGGTCGAAGGTCTGCATGAATTCCGAGGCGACGCTCACCGTGGACCCGGGATTCGGGAAGGCGACGCGCGAGATCGAGTTCGACGGCGAGGCGTTTTTCACCATTTCGCCCGACAAAAACTGTCCGTTCATCATCCACAGCGCCAACAACAACTATACGGTGCTGGGAACGTCGTTCAACCTGCAATCCTACGCCCGGGAGAATTTCGCCGTGGTGACGCTCCATACGGGGTGTTTGCAGGCGCAGGCCCGGAAGGACGTCATCATCCTCGACCCCCTCGACACGGCGATCGTCTTCTGGATCGCAGCCTCGGCCCTGTCGTTCATCCTCGCGCTGTTCGTCTCGAAGAAGTCGCACGCGTAAGAACCTTCAGACTGAAACGATGTGCGTGCGATTCGATCTCATGCGCCCTTGCGGCGTGAATCGCTATGCGCTGGCCCTTGTTGCCCGGGCGCCGGCCGGGGATGGGGCCTTGCTGTCAATGTGACGAGCGGTGCAAGTGGGGGGGCGAACAAAACGAAAATGAAAAACCGCAGCCGATTGACAATCAGCTGCGGTTTTGTTTTCGTGTGCCCAGGACAAGACTCGAACTTGCACGAACGTAATTGTTCACTACCCCCTCAAAGTAGCGTGTCTACCAATTTCACCACCTGGGCATTGCTCTCCCGAATCAACTTTCGGGAGTGCAAATATAGGCACTATTTTGCGATTCGCAAAATTTTTGCGGAAAAAACGACAAAATTTGCATGGGGACCGCCCGGGTCGTTCTGCGGCGGTCCCGGAATGCTTTATTTGAGCGTCATCTCCTTGAGCAGGTAGCCCGCTCCGCCGACACGGTCCACAACGAACAGCACGTAGCGGATGTCCACGGCGATATTGCGGCAGATCGAGGGGTCGAACGCCACGTCGCTCATCGTCGAACGCCACGTACGGTCGAAATTGATGCCGACCAGTTCGCCCGAAGCGTTCAGCACCGGCGATCCCGAATTGCCGCCCGTGGTGTGGTTCGTCGCCAGGAAGCAGACCGGCACGGTCCTGCGGCCGTCGATCACCGTGCCCCAGCGGCCGTAGTTCTTCGATGCGTAGAGGTCGCGCAGCGACTGCGGAATGTCGTAGTCGTAAATTTCGGGATTGTCCTTGGCGATGATGCCGTCGAGCGTCGTCTGCGGTTTGTGGTATTCGCCGTCGGCGTACTCGTATCCGGCCACGGAGCCGTAGGCCACGCGGAGCGTCAGGTTGGCGTCGGGATAGAAGGCCCGCTCGCGGTCCCATTCGCGCAGCCCTTTTATATAAGTAGTATAAAGTTCGTTGAGGATTTTGCTGTTGAGGTTGCGCAGCGACTTGGTTCCCAGCATCCACGAGATGTGGTCGAGCATACGTTTGGTCTCTTCGCGCAGTCTGACTGCGGGTTGCATGGCCACGCTGTCGGAGCCTTCCCATACGGCCTCGAAAAGGGCGTCGGCGTAGGCTTCCGGCGATTTGTAACGGGCCATGCCTTCGGCGTAGGAGGGCGTGCGGTAAACCTTCGGGCAACGGCCGTATTCGCGGAACGCATGGCGCCAGAGCGCCTGCTCGGCGAACTTGCGCCGGGCGAAGCACTCTTCGGCCCGTTCTTCGGGGGTGTAGGCTGCCGGCAGCGTCGAGAGCGTTTCGCGCGTGATTTCGTAAGCGAAATAGGCGTCCATGATCCGGTCGTACTCGGCGCGTAGGCCCATCACTACGCCGGCGTATTCGGGACGTCCCACGGACCACAGTCCGAACTGCGTCTCGTAATCGAATTTCGCTGCGACGGTTCCGCGGCGGTCGATGCCCAGCGCTTCGCCCTGCCATTTTTTCCAGGCGTTGGCGATCGAGGCGTGCTTGGCGGCGTAGTGGATGCGCAGCGCGGGGTCGGACTCCTGCGCTTTGGTGATGATGTCGAGACGGCCCGTGCGGACGGCGATCTTGGCCGGGTCGGAACGCTCGGCGATGTAGGCCACGGCGTCGGAGAGGATGTACTCCTGCGTGTTGCCCGGGAAACCGTAGATCATCGTGAAATCGCCCTCTTTAACCCCTTTCGTGGATATGCTGAAGTGTTTTTTCGGACGGTAGGGGACGTTCTGGGGTGAGTAGGCCGCCGGACGGTTGTCCTTCGAAGCGTAGACGCGGAACATCGAGAAATCGCCCGTGTGGCGGGGCCATATCCAGTTGTCGGTGTCGCCGCCGAACTTGCCGATCGACGAGGGCGGCGCGGCCACCAGGCGCACGTCGTCGAACTGCTCGTAGACGAACAGGAACTGCTGGTTGCCGTAGTACATCTGTTCGACCGAGGCTTTGTAGCCCGTGCCTTCGGCCTTGGCTTTTTCGACGATCTGCGCGGCCGTCTCGCCCGCGGCGATCCGGTCGGTCACCTCCTCCATGCGGACGAGGAAGCGGACCCAGAGTTTTTCGTTGGGCAGCTCCTCGGCCCGCGACATGGCCCAGAAACCGTTGGTCAGGTAGTCGTGCTCGACGGTCGAATGTTTCTGGATGGCGTCGTAGCCGCAGTGGTGGTTGGTGAGCAGCAGGCCTTCGGGCGAAATGAGTTCGCCCGTACAGCCGCCGTTGAAGAGTACGACGGCGTCTTTCATCGAGGCCTTGTTGATCGAGTAGATGTCTTCGGCCGTGAGGCGGAAGCCTTTTGCGCGCATGTCGTCGATGCGTTCGGAGATCAGGCTCGGGAGCCACATGCCCTCGTCGGCCAGTGCAGGCAGGAGGACAAGGGCGGCGAGCAGGGTCAGCAGGGTGCGTTTCATGGATTCAAAAATTTATCTAATTCGGTGTATACTTTCTGGACGGGAAGTCCCATGACGTTGTAGAACGAGCCTTCGATGCGCTCGATGGCGGCGTAGCCGATCCACTCCTGAATGCCGTATGCCCCGGCCTTGTCGAAGGGTTGGAAGGTGTCGACATAGTAGGCGATCTCCTCGTCGGTGAGCGTGCGGAACCAGACATAGGTCAGCGAAGTGAAGTGGGTCATCCGCGCGGCGGAGCGCAGGGTGACGCCGGTTGTGACCAGATGATGCGCGCCCGACAGGATTTTCAGCATGCGGCGGGCGTCGTCGCGGTCGCGGGGTTTGCCGAGAATCTTCCCTCCGTGCCATGTCGAGCCTTCGGCCGTCATCCGGAATTCGCCGCCGGCCAGCACGACGGTGTCGGCCGTGAGCAGGATGTCGTTTTCGAGCAACGGAACCGGATAGGCTTCGCTTTTGAGCGTCGAGAGGTACTCCGAAACGCCGATAAGCGGAAGGTCGTTGGGATAGGTCTCCTCGCAGTCGAATTTTTCGGCCAGCTCGTAGGGCAACCCGCAGCCGGTCATCAGCTCCCGCCGCCGCGGCGACTGCGACGCCAGCAGCAGGCGGTAGGGTTTGAGTTTGTCGTTGAGCAGCATGTATAAAGGTGAAAAGTTAAAGGTGAAAGGTGAAAAGTTTTACGGAGCGGTTCTGCTTTTTTTCGATTTCGGAACAATCGTTTTTCAAGGTTCATCTGATGTCGAAATTTAACAGTTCGCGTCCTTCGAGCGCAGCGCGCAGTGTGTCGCCGGGGCGGACGGGGCCCACGCCGGCGGGCGTTCCGGTGTAGAGCAGGTCGCCCATGCGCAGGGTCATGTATCGCGACACCGTGGCGATGATCCGGTCGACCGTGAAGAGCATTTCCGCCGTGTCGCCTCTCTGGCGGCGCTCCCCGTTCACGTCGAGCGTGAAGTGCAGCCGCTGCACGTCGCCGCCCAGCTCCTGCAAGGAGACGAATTCCGGCGAGATTGCCGCCGAGCGGTCGAAAGCCTTGCAGCTCTCCCACGGAAGCCCCTCGGCGATGGCCCGCCG
>ERZ1106964.2082-NODE-2082-length-11212-cov-2.610917_pt1 | contig 11212 bp, 9 predicted proteins | sample MGYA00403682_ERZ1106964 | MGnify/ENA primary metagenome ERZ1106964 (study PRJEB35170, sample SAMEA104062451) | human gut metagenome | biome: human gut; feature: human-associated habitat; material: faeces | place: Denmark | collected 2013-04-10 ...
CGCCGACCCGCTGCTCTACCACCGGGACGGCCGCCGCTGGCTCTACGCCGAGGCCATGGACCTGGCCACAGGTCTCGGCCGCATCGAGGTCTGCGAGCTGCACGACGACGGCGCGGCAGGGGAGTGGCAGGTCGCCCTGCAGGAGGACTTCCACCTCTCCTTCCCCACAGTGTTTGACTGGAACGGCGAGACCTGGATGATCCCCGAGACCGGCAGCGACCACAGCTTGCGCATCTACCGCTGCAAAAATTTCCCGGCCGAGTGGGAGCTGGTGCAGCGCTTTGCCGTGGACGCCGAACTCTGCGATACGATTTTGGTCAACCGCACCCCCAACGAGCTGACCCTGCTTTGCAGCGAGACCCTGCCTGAAAACCAACTCTGGGTGCGTTACCGCCGCTACACTCTGCGCCGCGCCGAGGCCCCTGTCGACACCGTGCCCGGCGCCCAGGCGGACGCCGCCCCCGCCCCGGCAGGTCCCTTTGCCCTGCTGCCGGACGAAGCCTACAACCTGCAGCACCGGGAAAACGACCTGACCAGCCGCAACGCCGGGCCGCTGTTTGTGCTGGGCGGGCAGGTCATCCACGCCACCCAGGTCAGCACCAAGGTGGATTATGGCGTTTACCTGCAATTTTTTGCCCGCCGCGGCAGCAGCGAGGTGCCCCTTTGCGCCGCCATGCCCCACAACGTGACCATCACCGGCCTGCGCACCGAGGACATCGTCGGCATCCACACCTACAGCCGGGACGAGCGGCTGGAAGTCATCGACGCCCGCTACCTGACCCGCCTGCCCAAGCTGACGCCGCCGGAAAATAAGGAACCGAACAAGGAATGAAAACGATCGCTATACCGCAGTTTTACTGCGGCCCCTCAGGCCAGAAGGGCCTGTATAACCGGCAGGAAGTCGGCCTGGCCCGCGCCTTTGCGGCCCTGGGCTGCCGCGCCGTGGTGCTGTACCCTGCGCCGGGCGCTGCGGCCCCCACGGTGGAAAACCCGGAGCCGAACGTAAAGATTTATTACCTCCCGGTACGAAAATTAGGCGCGCAGGCGTTCTTTTCCAGCTGGCAGGTGCTGCTGGACGAGCAGGTCGATGCGGTCCACGTCATGGGCGATAACTCCCCCGGCGTACCGTCGCTCTACCGCTTCTGCCGCAAACATGGCATCCTGTTTTACAGCCAGCTGGGCGCGCTGAAAAGCACCTCCGGCCGCGCCGCTGTCCGCGCTGTGATGGACCTGCTGCTGCGCCGCAACCTGGCCGTTTACAAAAAAACACCTACCTTCGCCAAAACGCCCGCCGTCGCCGCCGAGCTGCAAAGCCTGGGCGTGCCCTGCGCCGGGCTGATGCCCGTGGGGCTGGACACTGCCATCATCCCCGACGTGCCCGGCACCAGGGCCGACCTGCGCCGCGCCCTGAAATTGGACGTTGACGCGAAGATCTTCGTCTTTGTAGGGCGGCTGGATGCCTACAAAAAACCGCTGGACCTGGTGCCCCTGCTGGAGGCCGCGCCCGATTGGCAGGCCGTCATCATTGGCCAGGGCACCCAGGGAGCGGAGCTGGCCCGCCTGCTGGCCGCCCGGGGGTTGGCCGCCCGCTGCCGGATGATCCCCCAGCTGCCCAACGAGTCTGTACACGTTTATTATCATGCCTGCGATGCTTTTGTGAATCTGAACGATCAGGAGATCTTCGGCATGAGCCTGCTGGAGGCCATGTTTGCAGGCTGCCCGCCAGTGGCTCGCCACGCGCCGGGGCCGGACCTCATCATCGAGGACGGCCTCAGTGGTTGGCTGTGCAGCACGGTGCCCCAGCTGGCCGAGGCTCTGGGCCGCATCACGCCTGAGATGGGAGCTGCCGCACAACGACGTATCAACGAGCATTTTCTGTGGCAGAACAGTGCCGAGCTGGCGCTGACCCTGCTGCCCGCCAAAGGAAACCGCCATGGATAACGACAACAAACTGGTGCAAAAAGCCGCCGACCTTTACCGCAGCCTGCGCTTCAGCATGAAATATCGCGGCCTGACGATCCTTTCAGCCGAGGCTGGCAACGATGCCATCGCCGCGGCCATCGCCGCCGGCGCCCCCTACATGGCCGCCCGCTGCGGCGCTACCGAGATGCGCACTGCCGCCGACTACCTGCAAAACGACGGGGTCGGCTTTGCCGAAAAGACCCGCGAAGACATCCGCAACCTGTCCGGCGTGTTCCCCACGGATGACGCTGCGCTGGAAAAATTTTGCCGTACCTACATTGATTGTGCCCATACCGCCGACCTGCTGGCCTTGTGGAATGTGGGGGCCGAGCGGGAAGTTGTGCGCGGCTGCGCAGAAACCACCCGCTATGCCAAATTGCGCGCGCTGGAGCCCTACTACCACCCCCACCCGTGGAGCGCCGCGCTGGCCGGCAAGCGGGTGCTGGTAGTGCATCCCTTTAAAACAACGATAGAGCGCCAATATGCACGCCGTGCCGAGCTGTTCCCCGGCACCGATATTTTACCGCAGTTTGCCGACCTGCGCATCGTGCAGGCCGTGCAGGGCCTGGCCGGGGCCGACACAGGCTACGCCAGCTGGTTTGATGCCTTGGCCGCCATGGAACAGCAAATGGACGCTGCACCGTATGATGTGGCCATCATCGGTGCCGGTGCCTACGGCCTGCCTCTGGCCGCCCACGCCCGCGACACCGGCCACGCCGCCATCCAAATGAGCGGCGCCCTGCAGCTCCTTTTTGGCATCCGCGGCAAACGCTGGGATGACCACCCGATCATCAGCAAACTCTATAACGATGCCTGGGTGCGGCCCGAGGAGACTTTGGCTCATAAAGAAAAAGTGGAGGGCGGCAGTTACTGGTAAAGTGTCCGACGCCCGGAAACCAATAAAAGGATGTATCTATGCGTATTCTCATGATCAGCAACCACTTAGGTGTACAAAGCGGCGTGCAGCGTTATGTGCAAAACCTGCTGCTGAATCTGGATACAACTAAATATAAAGTTGACCTCTTTGTGGGCCTCTGCCCGGCCGACCAGGCAAGCACCGCCCCTGCACTCATCGCCCATGGGGTCAACATCATCGGTGTGCCGGACCATAAAAAGGACCGCATCCGGGCCTTGTACCGCCACCTGAAAAATCATAAAAATTATGACATCATCCACTACCACACCGCCAGCAAGATCGGCGCACCCGTCTGCGCCATGATGCGCGCCCTCTGCCCCCGCGCCAAGATCATCGTCCACAGCCACATCGTCTACCCGCCCATAACGCTGACCTGGCGTGCTGCCCACGGGGTCTACCAGATGTTTGCCGATTACTTTCTGGGCTGCGGCGTCGCCGCCGGGCGGTTCGTTTTTGGCGACCACATCGACCGCAAGCCCAACTTTGCGGTGGCCTGCAACGCCGTCGACCAAGGGCGCTTCCACCCGGATGCTGCCGCCCGCGCCGCCACCCGCGCTGCCTGGGGCGTGGCGGATTCCGACAAGCTGGCGGGTTTCGTTGGCCGGCTCAACCACCAGAAAAACCCGCTGTTCCTCGTCGAAGTCTTCGCCGCCATGGCCCAGACCGATCCTGCCTGGAAGCTGCTTCTCGTCGGCGCAGGCGAGATGGAGCAGCCCATGCGCGAGGCTGCGGCCAAGCACGGCCTGACCGATCGCATCCTGTTTGCAGGGGTACAAAAGGACGTACCTGCATTTATGAACGCCTTCGATCTGTTCCTGCTGCCCTCCAATTTCGAGGGCAGCCCCGTCACTTTGGTGGAGGCCCAGGGCTGCGGCGTGCCTTGCCTTGCTTCCACCAATGTGCCCAATGACGGCTCGGTGACAGACCTTGTGCATTTCTTGCCGCTGACCGCGCCCCTTACCAAGTGGGCCGCCAAGGCCAACGAGATCGCCGCCCACGGCGACCACACCGACTACTGGCCCACCCTTGCCGCCGCAGGCTACGAGCTGAAGACCGCCGCCCGCCGCATGGAGGAACTGTACGACAGACTGGGGGCGCGCGCATGATCTACGCCGAACTTGCCGGGGGCCTGGGCAACCAGATGTTCATCTACGCCTTCGCCCGTGCCCTGGGCCTGCGCTGCAACGAACCCGTCACCCTGCTGGACCGCCAGGATTGGAAGGACGGCGCCCCCGCCCACACTGTCTGCGCACTGAACGATTTGTCCATCAGCCCGGATGTGCAGATCCTCGCTGACCCCGGCTTTGCCAAGGCCCACCTGCCCCGGCAGAACACCGCCAAAGCGCTGATGATCAAGTACGAGCAGCGCCGCGGCCTGATGGCCCGGGATTGGCAGCCCTTTGAAACCCGCTGTGCCCCGGCATTGAACGCCCTGGGCCTGCACTTTGCCACCGACGGCTATACCCCCGTACACCGCGGCCGTGCCAGGGACTTTCTGGCGTGGGGATACTTCCAAAGTGCGCGGTACTTCGATGATTTCGCAGATGAAATCAAAGCGGAGCTTCGCCCCAAAGCCGCCCCCGCCGGGGAGCTGGCCGCCGCTATCGCGGCCGCCGCTTACCCGGCAGCCGTCCACCTGCGCCGGGGCGACTACTGCCGCCCCGAGAACGAAATTTTGCAGGTATGCACCCCGGCCTACTACGCCCGCGCCGCAGCTGCCGTAAAAGCTGCCCACCCCGATGCAACATTATTCGTGTTTTCGGACGATGTGGATTGGGCAAAGCAAAACCTGAACACCGCCGGCTTGCCCGCCGTTTTTGCCCCCCGAGGCAGCGCGGTGGGGGACATGGCCCTGATGGAGCAGTGCCGGGGCTTCGTGCTCAGCAACTCCACCTACAGCTGGTGGGCACAGTATCTGGCCAAGGCAACGGACAAATTGGTGCTGGCCCCCGAAAAATGGTACGCCCACACCAAAAAAAGCGCGCTGTATCTGCCGGATTGGCAGCTGATAGAGACCGATTAAAAAGGAGAAGCCATGCCCCAGTTTTCCATCATCGTGCCTGTTTATAATGTGCAAAACTACTTGGCGGCGTGCGTCAAAAGCGTGGCGGAGCAGCCCGGTCCCAGGGATTGGGAGTGCATCCTCGTGGATGACGGCTCTACCGATACCAGCGGCCAGATCTGCGACGTGCTGGCGGCGGAAATTCCCGGCCTGCGGGTGCTCCACCAGCAAAACGGCGGCCTGGCTAACGCCCGCAACACCGGTCTGGCCGCAAAAGGCGAGTGGGTGCTGTTCCTGGACAGCGACGATGCCATGGCCCCCGGCCTGCTGGAGACGTTGCGCCGCGAACTGGCCGCTCATCCGGATTTCGACTGGTTCATCGGCAAGCATCTGGAGTGGCAGCCCGACGGCACCCTGACCGAACACACCGGCCTGCGCCTGCTGCCCGGCCCCTTTGACAGCGATGACTACGCTGCCCGCCTGAAAAGCCTGTACCGGGCCGGGCACTGGTCGGTGTGGAAATACTGCATCCGCCGCGCCTGGCTGGCCGACACCGGCGTCCGCTTTTGGGACGACGTGCGCTGGGCCGAGGATTGGCCCTTTGACCTGATGCTGCTCAACCACTGCACACGGCTGTATTTTTTGGATACGGTGTTCACCCACTACCGGGTGGGCCGGCAGGGCAGCTTGCTGACCGATGCCAAGAACCTGCCCAAGCGGTTTGACGCCCTTGCCGCCGCCCAGCGCCACTTGGCCGCCCAGGCCGCCCTGGGCAAAATACGCCCGGAGGTCTACGCCGTGATGCTGGACGCCGCCGCCGATGTGTTTTGGCCCCAGGCCCGTACCGCCGCCGTAAAAGACACGGCCCTGCGCAAAGCCTGCCTGCCCGGCCTGCGCCGCCTGCGCCCCCTCTACCCCCACGGCACCGAGGTGCAGACCCGCAAAGATTGGAAACTGTTCCAAACCATGATGAAAACCATCGGCCCCCGCCTGACCTTATGGATGGCAAGCAGACGCTGAATCGGTGGCCGTAGGGGCGGATGCACAACATCGCCCCCTACAAACCACTACACAAACGAGGTACACCCATTTGCGCACCAAACGTACATTATTAAATATGGCCTACGCCCTGGGCTCCAGCCTGCTGCTGCTTTTGCTGGGGCTGGTCACGCGGCGGCTGCTGGTCGATAACTTCGGCACGCAGGTCACCACCGCGTCCCAGGTCGTCAGCCAGATGTTCAACTTTTTCTCGATTGCCGAGTTCGGCGTCGGCAGTGTCATCAGCTACCGCCTGTATGAGCAGATCGCCGCCAAAAACGAGGAAAAGATCAGCAAATACATGTCCATGTACAAGTGGGCCTACCGCGCCGTGGGCAGCGTCATTGCGCTGCTGGCGCTGTGCGGTGCGGCCGCCCTGCCGTGGATCATGCCGGACGTGCCCCTGGCCACCGGCTACACGGTCTACGGTTTAAATGTGGTTTCCACGCTGTGCAGTTACTTTTTGGTTACCCGGCGGCTGATGTACACCTGCACCCAGCAGGGCTACCGCTGCACCCAGATCGACTTCTGCTGCAACGTCCTCACCTCGCTGGCCAAGATCGCCGTGTCGATGTGGTGGCCCAACTATGTGCTGTATTTCAGCGTGTCCATCTTCTTCAATGTCTGCGCCAACCTGCTTATTGCGTGGCGGTTCAAAAAGGACTTCCCCTACGTCAAGGACGTCAAGGTCACGCTGGCGGACTTTAAGGACTTGGGCATTTTCCATGATCTGCGGTACTATTTGGTTCACCGCCTGTCCAATACCATCTACGGCTCGTCGGATACCATCGTCACCTCCCGTTTGGGCGGCTCGGTGCAGACGACCTACCTTGGCAACTACTCCACCATCTCCACCAGCGCCACCGACCTGGGCAACAAGGTCATGGACAGCTTCGCCGCGGCCATTGGCAACATCGTCTACGATAAGTCCGCCGCCGCCAACGACCACGACAAGCAGGTGTTCTGGGGCATGGACCTGTTCAGCTACCTGTTTGCAAGCTTCGTCGCTACTGCGTACTTTTGCCTGTTCCAGCCCTTCATGGGGGCCTGGATGGGCGAGCGCTGGCTGCTGCCCCTCAGCTTCGTGCTGGTGTTCTGCTTAAACGAGTACGTCGGCTGGAACCACCGCATGCTCGGCTCCTACCGCGCGGTACTGGGCCACTTTGAGCAGGACCAGTGGTTCATGGTCAGCTCGGCGGTGGTCAACCTCATCCTCAGCTTCATCCTGTTCCCGATGTTCGACATCACCGGCGCGCTCATCGCTACCGTCGTGGCCCACTGCATCATGTGGGCAGGGCGCGTGGTGGTGGTGTTCCGCCGGTACATGGCGGGCGGGCTGGCCCACTATCTGGCCGTGCAGGCGCTGCATCTGGTCACGCTGGCGGTGTGCATGGGTGGCAGCTACGCAATTTGCGCCCGCATGCCCGGCGGCTGGCTGGGGCTGGTGCCCCGTGTGCTGGTGGTGCTGGTGGTGCCCAACGTGCTTAACCTGGCCGTTTACGGCTGGGGCAGGGATGCCGCTTATCTGCGCAGCTACGCAGGAAAGCTGGCAGCTAAACTCAAACGAAAGGGGAAAGCGGAATGACGAAAGTCGGCATGCTGTACATCTGCACCGGCAAGTACACGGTGTTCTGGCCGGAATTTTACCGCACGTTCAACGAAAAATTCCTCCCCAACTGCGAGAAAGAGTACTTCGTATTCACCGATGCCCCCGCTATTGAGTACGAGAATGCCCCCGGCGTCCATCGCATCTATCAGGAACCCTACCCCTGGCCCTACAGCACCCTCAAGCGGTTCTCCATCTTTTTGACACAGGAGACTGTGCTGTCCAAAATGGACTACCTCTTTTTCTTCAACGCCAACCTCACCTGCACCCAGACCATCACCGAGGAAGAATTTCTGCCCCGCCCGGCTCGGGGCGAAAACCTGCTGCTGGTCCAGCAGCCGGGCTTCTGGGATAAAAAGCCGCCCTTTTTCAGCTACGACCGCAACCCAAAAAGCACAGCGTACATTCCGTATAATTGCGGAAAATATTACGTTTCGGGCGGCCTCAACGGCGGCACGGCCCCGGCGTTTTTGGCGCTCTGCCATGAGCTGGAGCGCCGCACCGAGGCCGACCTGCAACAAAATGTCATCGCACTTTGGCATGATGAAAGCCAGCTGAACCGCTATGCGGCCGAGCGCAGCGACTACCGCCTGCTGACCCCGGCTTACTGGTACCCGGAGGGCTGGCAGATGCCTTTTGAGCAGAAGATCACTGTGCGGGATAAGTCCCGTTACTTCGACGTAGCAGCGGTTAAAAACAAACAGGCCAAGCCGCAAAGCCGGCTGCAGCGCAAGTGGGGGGCGTTCTGCGAGAACTACCTGCCCTACTGGTACTGCCTGCGGGACACCCTGCTGCATAAAACCTTGAAAGGGGGCGGCGCCTGATGGCGCAGACCCGTAAAAACCGCATACTGCCGCTGATTCTGGTACTTGTCTGCGCTGCCGTTATGCTGCGCAGCGCCTTTACGGGGCTGGAGATCGACGAAGAGTACGCTTTGTCCCTCGGCTACCGCCTGGTTAGCGGTGACCGGCTCTTTTATGATATGTGGGAGCCGCATCAATTGTCCAGCCTGCCCGCCGCCGCACTGTTGGCGGTGTTCATCGACATCACGGGCGGCACTACCGGCGTGTTGGTGTTCTTCCGGCTCGTGGTGCTGGCCTGCAAGGCGGGCATGAGCTACGTCTTTTACCGGGAGTTCCGCCGCGACCTGGGCAAGCCCGCCGCGCTGCTGGCGGCACTGGTGCTGTTCGCCTTCGTGCCCAAGTGGTTCCTTGGCCCGGACTACACCGGCCAGCAGTTCCACTGGACGATGGCGGCGTTCCTCTGCCTGCACCACTATGTCACCCGCGGCTGCAAGCAGCTGTGGCTGGTGCCGCTGGGCGCGGTGTGTGCCTGCTTCGGGTATTTGGCCTTCCCCCAAAGCGCGGCGGCCTTTGCCGTGCTGTGGATCGGCATGCTGATTTTGGGCAAGCGCTATGGCGAGCCGAAACACCGCGGCGCCTGGGTGCTGCTGGGCAGCTGTGCCGTCTGCGGTGTGGCGTTTCTGGTGTATGCGCTCTCCGGCGTGGAGTTCAGCATCTCGCTGCTGCTCAGCCGTCTGACGTTGATTTTGCACGACCCGCAGTACAATTTCACCACCGCCCAGCGCATGGCCCTGCTGGCCGGCCAGGCATTGACCGTAGCACGGTCGCTGCTCTGGCCGCTGCTGGCCTCCGCTGCCGTCTGCGCGGCGCTCTACCTTATTAAAAAGCAGCCTGTTACGGTGGGGCGGCTGCTCAACCTGTGGGCAGCCTTTGCCACGGTGCAGTGCCTGTTGCGTGCCGTTAGGGACGGCAGCCTGGACGAGCGCCAGTTTGTGCCGGTGGTGGTACTGGCCGGGGCGTGGGCGTTCTGGCGCGGCCGCGGCAGGCCCGGCAACGCCGAGCTGTTCTGGCTGGGTTATCTGCCGGGGCTGGCGGCCTACGCCATGATCCTGCGGTCGACGCTGCTTGGATTGGCCCCGACTTTTATGTACTTGACATGGCCCGCCGTCTGCGGTATGCTGGCGCTGGTGAACCATGCGGATGGCGGGGACAATGCCGCAAAATCCCGCCGCGCCGAGGCTGTGCTTTGCCTGGCCGCGATGCTGGCGTTTTTGCTCGTCTGTCGCGTCTGGTGCGTGCAGACAACCGGCTGGAAATCGGCTGACATCACCGACACGCCGCTGGTGCGCATCACCACCGGCCCGGCCAAGGGCATCTATGCCGATGCCAAAGCCGCCGACATGCAGGAGTGTCTGTATCAAGCGCTGGCGCCCTACGCGGGCCAGCCGATTTTGCAGGCCATCGGCGAGCAGCACGGCCTGGGCTTTTTAATGGCCGATGGTACGCTGGATGTTGCCCAGGCGTCGGTCATCTCCGGCACCGACAGCGACCCCCGGTTTGAGCAGTATTACACCGACGTCCCCGGCAAGACGCCCCGCGTGATCCTGTACGATGACGCCGAGGTCCGCGATATGGCAGAGTTTCATTCCTGGATTGAAGCTAATTTTAACATTGTGGACCGGTACACGGTGACGCATGGCAGCGCCAGCTTGCAGGTCCTTCTGGTCGGCTGATGCCCTCCCCATAGGGGCCGATGCTCGCATCGGTCCGCCAAACCCCACACAAACAGGAGCAAACACATGGAAAAACTACTTATTTTCATCCCCGCTTACAACTGTGAAAAACAGGTCCCGCGCGTGCTGTCGCAGCTGCTGGACCCGCACGTTTTGCCCTGGGTGGGGGAGTGCATCGTCGTCAACAACCGCTCCACCGATGGCACCGAGGCCGCCGTGCAGGATTGGATGGTCCGCCACCCGGCGGCCCCCGTGCGCCTTTTACGCAACGATGAAAACTACGGCCTCGGCGGCAGCCACAAGGTGGCCTTCGGTTACGCAGCCGCCCACGGCTACCAGCACCTGGTGGTGCTGCATGGCGACGACCAGGGCGCTGTCGCTGACCTGCTGCCTATCTTAAACGATGGAACGTATAAAAACTACGATTGCTGCCTTGGCTCCCGCTTCATGAAGGGCAGCCGCATCAAGGGGTACAGCGCCTTGCGCGTGGTGGGCAACTACGGCTTCAACGCCCTGTTCAGCTTGGTGGCTGGCAAGCGCATCACCGACCTGGGCAGCGGCCTGAACCTCTACGCGGTCGAGCCGCTGAAAACTGAGTACTACAAAAAATTCCCTGATACACTGTACTTTAACGATTGCATGATCCTCGCCCTCTGCCAGCTCAAACAGCGTGTGCTGTTTTTCCCCATCTCCTGGCGGGAGGAGGACCAGGTCAGCAACAACAAGCTCACCAGCTTCGGCATCAGCCTGCTCAAACTCTGCGGGCGGTACCTGGCCGGCAAGCAGAAATTCGTCACCCGCGAATGGCGCGAAAAGCCCATTGAAAATTATACAAGCAGCGTTATTGCGTCCAATTTATAAGGAGGCTCTCTTATGAAAGTTCTGGTAACGGGCGCCGCCGGATTCATCGGCGGCCAGCTGTGGCACACCCTGTGGCAGCGCGGGGACGAGGTCGTCGGTATCGACAACTTCTCCTACGGCAACCTCGACAACTTAAAGTTTGACGACCACGATTTCGGCCCCGAAGTCCGCCGCATGGACATCCGCGACCGCGAAGCCCTGCCCAAGCTGTTTGAAGAAGAAAAGTTCGATGTTGTGTATAACATTGCGGGCATCGCGCCCCTGCCGGACTGCCAGAGCGACCCCGTGCAG
>ERZ1106964.2085-NODE-2085-length-11198-cov-3.465763_pt1 | contig 11198 bp, 8 predicted proteins | sample MGYA00403682_ERZ1106964 | MGnify/ENA primary metagenome ERZ1106964 (study PRJEB35170, sample SAMEA104062451) | human gut metagenome | biome: human gut; feature: human-associated habitat; material: faeces | place: Denmark | collected 2013-04-10 ...
AAAATCACATGAAAATTAATGAAAACTTATAATATCTATAAAGACGAGGTGATAAACATGAGTGAACCAATATTAAAAGTTGAAAACATGAATAAAAGATTCGGAAGTACAGTGGCTTTAAAAGATGTGTCACTTTCTGTATATCCGGGGGAAATTCGGGGATTAATTGGGGAGAATGGATCAGGAAAGTCAACCATTACTTCCATTGTAGCAGGAATGCAGGCATGCGATAGTGGTAAGATGATATATGCCGTAGTTGTCGTAGAGTTGTCCGGCAATGTCTAGATGATATTTAAAAATCAGGACTGGAAACCTCTTAGTATGATTGATGCACTTCACAAGGGGATTGGAATGATCGTTCAGGAAAGCGGAACAATACCGGGAATTACAGTTGCGGAAAATATTTTTCTGGCAGAGACAGAGAGGTATAAAAACAGGTTTGGATTGATCAATCGCAGGAAGATGAATGCAGATGCAACTGAAGTCATGAAAAAAATTGGGGTAAATGATATTACTGGCGATATGCTTATGCAACAGCTGGATTTTCAGACAAGAAAGCTTGTAGAGATTGCAAAGGTCGTGATGAAACAGCCTCAGATTTTGGTAATTGATGAGACAAGCACTGCCTTATCTCATGATGGAAGGGAAATTTTATATGATATTATGAATCGTTTCCGCAAAGAAAATAAGTCAGTGATTTTTATTTCACATGATCTGGATGAGATTATGGAGGTGTGTGATACTTTAACGGTTCTTCGAGATGGAAAAATAATCAGAACATTTAATAAAGAAGAGTTTGAAGCGGGTGCAATTCGTTCAAGCATGATCGGACGAGAACTGCAGGGGGATTATTATCGAAGTGATTTTGAAGCAAGCGCACAGCAGGAAGTTGCGTTGAATGTTAAAAATCTTGTTTATACAGATAGACTGAAAGGTGTTTCCTTCCAGGTGCGAAGGGGAGAAATTGTTGGAGTCGGAGGTCTGGCACATTGTGGAATGCATACACTTGGAAAGGTATGTTTTGGTGCAGTAAAGCCAGAAGAAGGAAATGTTTCAGTGGCAGATGGAACGGTAATTGACAGTCCGGCAAAAGCGATGAAGAAACGTATGGGTTATGTGTCTAAGGATAGAGATGTGGAATCATTATGTTTGAATGCAAGTATTGAAGACAACATATCAATTGCGGGAATGAGCAAATTTGCCGTAAAAGATTTTCTTGTTTTAAAAAATCGCGAAAAAAAATATGTAAATCAACAGATTGAGGAATTGTCCATTAAATGTTCTGGAAGAGATCAGGCGGTATCACAACTCTCGGGAGGAAATAAACAGAAAGTCGTATTTGGAAAATGGATTGGCTGCGGAAGTGAAATTCTTATACTGGACTGCCCGACACGAGGCGTGGATATTGGTGTAAAGCAGGCAATGTATCAGCTTATGGTTAAGTTGAAAAATGAAGGAAAATCCATTCTGATGATCAGCGAGGAAATGCCGGAACTCATTGGAATGAGTGATCGGATTTTGATCATGAAGGACGGAGAGATTACGGCAGAATTTGAGAGAAATAAAAATCTTTCTGACTCACAGATTATTGAGTACATGATATAGGAGGCTGGGAAAGATGACAAAAAGTAAAAAAATAATGATAGGTGCATTGCCGTTTGCAGCACTTATCGTATTGTTTGCAGTATTTTGTGGAATTGTAAGCAGTAAGGGATATCGCCTGGATATGTATATCAAGATTATATTTAATGAAGGTATTGTATTATCCATTGTTGCAACAGGTGCAATATTTATTTATACATTAGGTTCGTTTGATATCAGCTTGGGTGCGGCAACGCTTTTTTCAGCAACACTTGGGGTAATGACATATAATGCAACTGAAAATTTTATATTAATGATTGTTGTGATTTTATTGTCTGGAATTGTCTGTTCTTTGTTAAATTCTGTGCTGGCATCCATTTTTCATATTCCGGTGTTTGTTACAACGGTGGCAATGATGTCTGTTTTGTCTGCAATTGCATCACAGATCATTACCACAAAAGGTGGTGCAGTAGGCGGAATCAGCATTCCGAGTGAGGTAGTGAAACATTTGGATACATCCGCATTTAAAATTATAGTTTTGGTAATATGGGTGGTAGTATGTGCGTTCATCTTTGATTACACCAAGTTTGGAAGACGTGAAAAGTTTGTTGGGGGAAATCCAATCTGCGCCCAGCTTTCCGGTATTAAATACAATACATATGCAATACTTGGATTCCTTCTGGCGGGAATCGGCGTTGGAATCGGCGCATTTATGACGCTGGTTTATACCCCATCTGTTACAACAACGACAGCGGGGGATATAGGGATGAACATTATGGTTGCTATCGTGTTTGGAGGTATGCCAATCTCAGGAGGTGCAAGATCGAAAATTTATGCGGCTGTAGTCGGTGGATTTTCCTATATTATTTTAAATAATATTCTGGATCTGCTGATTGATTCAACATCTGGATATGGAATTACACAGATTGTCAGTGCTGTTTTTTTTCTGGTAGTTGTTTATGTTGCAAGTGCAAATTATCGTTCGCAGATGTTGCCGCGATAACAGAAATATGAATTTAACACATAACGTGTTAAAAATAAAATTTTAATAAGAGAAATGGGAGGAATAATTTATGAAACGTACAATGAAGAAAATGGTAAGCCTTGGACTGGTTGCTGCCATATCGTTGACAATGCTGGTTGGTTGTGGAAACAGCAAAGAAACAGCTGACAATACAGCCAGCGACAACACAGCAAATGATACGAGTGATACAAGTGTCAAGGAGGAGACAAAGACAGCAGAGAATGCTAAGATTGGTGTTTTAGTTCAGGATGTTAGTGGCGAGGAAGCATTAGGGTTCCGTACTTATTATGAAGATTATGTTGCGAATCAGTATGGTGTGACATTTACTTATACCGATGAACTTAAAGATGCGGCAAGCGAGAAGTCTGCTATAGAAAAATTCGCTTCACAGGGATATCAGGCAGTCATCTCTCTTTCAAGTAATGATCGTGCATTGCAGATTGAAACCTGTGAGGAAAATCAGATTTATTATGCGGTTGCTGCTGGAACTCTTGATCAGGAGCAGTTTGAAAAATATAAGACAAATGAGTACTTCCTTGGTCAGGTTGGACCAAGCATGGATACAGAGTATGAAGCTGGTGTAGAAATGGGCAGGTTCTTTGCGGAAAAAGGCATTAAGACAGCTGCTATCTATGGGGCATTTATTCCAAATCCTATGCATGTATACCGTGTAGCGGGTGTACTTTCCGGTCTGGGACTTTCCTATGATGGTGCTACAGAAGAGGGAGAAGTAGTGGGCAAGATTTTTACTGATCAGAGCGTGGATTTGTCTAAGATTTCTGGGGATATCCAGATTGTTTCTTATCTGCAGGGCTATGGTGATACAACAACAGATGAGATCAATGCAGCAATTCAGGCAAAACCGGAAGCATTTATTTCAGTGGGAATGGCAACAACATTTTTTACACAGCAGTTAAATGCTGCTGGTATTGAGTTCTCAGATATTGATTCCTTTACACAGAGTAATGGAGAAGCTATCACAAATGGAAAACTTGTCTATCTTGCCGGTAAATATTCATCTTCTGTAGGTCCTGCATTTGCATTAGTTTTAAATGCCATCAATGGAAATGTAATCCGTGATGAACAGGGAAATGCAGTCTCACTCAGCCAAAACTATCAGGTTGCAACTGACGAGGCTACATTTGATGAGTTTTATAAGTCAGATAACGGAGATAATCCAATTTACAATAAAGAAACATTAGACCAGATTATTGGTGAGTCTGTTACTTTTGATGAGATCAATGAACTTGTAACATCGAAGTAATTCATTTTTACAGTCAGGTCACGGCTTCATTTAGAAGCCGTGCTCTCTCCAAATAAATGAAAAGTTAAAAATTCATTTATTTGGAGAGGGTATGGAATATCCTGAAAAATGAAAGGAGAGGACAACATGAAAAATAAAAATAGACATTTGGTAAAGAATGTAATTGGTACATTAACAATACCGGTACTGGTGGCTGTATTATTGCAGGGAATCTGCATGTTCAATGGAAAAACAATGATTTCAAACATGACAGGTTTTGATAACTTTGTTGTATATATTGCAATTGTGATGATTACAACAATAGCATTATCCATTAATTTAAATAGTGGTCGTTTTGATTTTTCCTTGGGATCAATGGCAGCACTTTCTTCTGTATTAGGAGCTAAAATTACATATTCCATTTTAGGTGGTGGAAGTAACAGTGCATTGATGATGTTGATATTGACGATCTTATTTGGTATGTTACTTGGACTTGTTTCAGGACTTATGTATGTGGTGCTGCATCTGCCGCCAATCATTACATCTCTTGGAGTGACACTGATCTATGAGGGAATTCTTTTTACAATCACGGAAGGACGTTATGTGATGAAGGAAGTGCAGAATCCATCTATGACAGCTTTTACAGGAAGCTGGATTTATGCAGCAATCATTATTGTGGTTGTGTTAGCTGTCTGTATAGCAATCTTTGATTACACAAAGTTTGGATATGATTATAATGCACTCAAAAATGGTCAGAAGGTTGCGGTAAATACCGGTATAAAAGAGATATCAAATGCCATTGGATGTTATGTGATCTGTGGCGGATTGATGGGAATTGTAGGATTTTTAAATGCGACAAGAAGCACAACAATCAACGGTGGTCAGTTGAACTTTTCCTCTATCAGCATTATGTTTACGGCGTTTCTTCCAATGTTCATAGGCTCCTATATCAGTCGCTTTACAAACGAAAAAATTGGATTCCTTTTAGCTGCTTTATGTATGTCCATGCTTAATTCAACATTTGCTGTATTCTCCAATGAGGTAAATGCATCAATGCAGGCAATCATTAATGCAGTACTGCTTGTAGTCTTTTTGATTTATTTGAGTAATGAACATTTATTGGTAAGTCTTTTTAACGGAAAACGAAAATAGAAAGCAGGAGGGTATGAATATGATCAACTTAACAAAGAATCCATTCTTCCTTTCAGGGGAAGACATTGAATGGGTTGAAAATACAAAAAAGTCAATGACATTAGAAGAAAAAATAGGTCAGTTGTTTGTCCCAATCGGGTATTCCGGAGATCCGCAATATCTGGAACATGTCATGCTCGCACATCACATTGGTGGAATTATGTATCGTTGTGGTGAGGCGAAGGAAATGCAGCGGACACACCGTTATCTGCAGGAACACAGTAAGATCCCACTTCTTATTGGAGCTAATCTTGAGGATGGAGGCTGCGGAATTGCAACAGATGGAACACAGTACGGAAAACAAATGCAGGTTGCGGCAACTGGAGACACGGAGGATGCATATCGGCTCGGAAAAGTAAGCTGTAGTGAAGGTGCAGCGGTTGGTTGTAACTGGGCTTTTGCACCTGTGGTTGATATTGATAGAAATTGGAGAAATCCGATTACAAACGTGCGTACATATGGGGATGATCCGGATCGTGTTCTTGCATGTGGTCTCAATTACATGAGGGCAGCTAAGGAAGAAAATGTTCTTGTTGCAATTAAGCATTTCCCAGGGGATGGCTGCGATGAAGTGGATCAGCACATTCTTACAAGCGTAAATAATCTTTCCTGTGATGAGTGGGATGCGACATATGGAAAAATATATAGCGGCTTGATTCAGGCGGGGGCACAGACAGTGATGGTCGGACATATTGCACAGCCGGCATATCAAAAATCGTATAATACAGATTTTCCAAATAAATTAATACCGGCAACACTTTCATCGGAATTGTTAAAAGGTTTGCTCCGTAAAAAATTGGGATTTAACGGTCTGATTGTAACGGATTCTACCTGCATGGTAGGTTTTAGCTGTGCAATGAACAGAGAAAGGGCAGTTCCTTATGCGATTGAGGCAGGATGTGATATGTTCCTTTTTAATAAGGATCTTGAGGAAGATTATCAGTATATGCTGAATGGATACAAGCAGGGAATCCTTTCGGAACAGCGATTAGATGAAGCAATCACAAGAATTCTTGCAACTAAAGCTTCGCTTGGACTTCACAGAAAAGCAAAGTGTGAAATTGTGCCTTCGGAAAGTGCACTTTGTATTCTGCAGGCTGATGAGCATGTTGCATGGGCTAAAAAGAGCGCAGACAAGGCAGTTACACTTGTAAAGGATATAGATGGAATTTTACCGTTGAATCCGCATAAGACCAAAAAGGTGTTGCTGGAAATCATAGGTGGGTTTCCATCAAATGAGCGTGTTTTGGAAAGCTTTCGTAAGCGATTGGTTGAGGAGGGGTTCGAAGTTAACGTATATGAACAGGAGAACTTTGAAACAGCAAAATTTGATGTTGGCACATTCCGGAAGAATTATGATCTGGTCATTTATATTGGAAATGTAGAAAATGCATCCAATAAAGTGACAAACCGACTTTCATGGTATACATTCTGGGGAAATGGAAATAACGTTCCATGGTTTGCTGCTGAGAGACCGGTTGTGTTTATCAGCCTTGCTAATCCATATCATCTTGTGGATGTACCCATGATAAAAACCTTTATCAATGGCTATTCCAATAGTGAGTATGTAATTGATAGTGTGATGGAAAAACTTATGGGAAGAAGTAATTTTACTGGCAAGAGTCCGGTAGATCCGTTTTGTGGAAAAGAATACTTAAAATGGTAAGAGTGAGAGAAGAACAAATACATGAAAAAAAATTTAGAATTTTTAAGTAAGGCATTAAGTTTATTGCCGGAAGTTAAGGAGACACTGGTTCCTCCAAAAGAGGGACAGTTTTTTTCAAAACCTTTAGGAAAAGGCGATTCGGTAACAATTGATTTTGGGAAACATTTGGTAGGACATCTTCAAGTAAAAATGGGTTATGTCAATTCACATCCAGATGCTCCGGTTTGGATTAGATTTTCCTTTGCAGAGAATTTGAAAGAATTTGAAGAAAATGTGGAGAATTATCAGGGATGGATCTGTTCAGCGTGGGTACAACAGGAACAACTTCATTTTGATCTGATTCCGGGAGAGTATACTTTGCCGAGGCGTTATTCGTTTCGCTATGTGAAAATTGATATACTTGATATCAGTTCAAAATTTAATTTGGTTATTGAAGATGTCATGGCAATCGCATTATCTTCTGCAGATGATAGTAAGTTAAAACCATATCATAATGTGCATAAAGAATTGGAGCAGATTGATCATATTGCGTGCCATACACTGCATGATTGTATGCAGAAAGTTTTTGAAGATGGACCAAAACGTGATCGGCGACTTTGGATGGGAGATCTTCGATTACAGGCATTGGCAAACTATGAGACATATCAGATGAATGATATGGTAAAGGGGTGTTTATATTTATTTGCTGCATTACCGATGCAAAATGGACAGGTGGGTGCATGTGTATTTTTAGAGCCTGAACCGGAAGTAGATGATACCAGTATGTTTGATTACTCTTTATTGTTTGTGGCAGCCCTGTGGGATTATTATGTAGAAACGAAGGATCGTGAGGCCCTTGAAGATTTGTGGGAAACAGCAAAAATGCAGATTGTATTGGCACAGAAACAGGTCGGTAATGATGGTGTGGTAAAAGACTGCAATAAACTCGGCTGGTGTTTTCTTGACTGGTCACTGGAATTAAATAAGCAGGCAGGTGCACAGGGTGTTTTGCTGTATGCGATGAAAAGTGCCGTTGCCATTGCAAAAGAAATCGGAAAAGACCATGATGCAGAATGCATAATGAAAACTTATGAACTTTATAGAAAAGCTGCTAAGATGCATTTTTATGATGAAGAAAAAGGACTATTTGTCAGTGGTGATTGCAGGCAGATTTCCTACGCAAGCCAGGTATGGATGATTCTTGGTGATGTTGTAGATGAGCAGAGTGGAATTCGAATTTTACATGATGTTGCGACACAGACAGAGGCAATTGAAATGATTACCCCATATATGTATCACTATTATATAGAAGCATTACTTAAATGTGGTGATAAAACAGAGGCTCTTAGTGTTATGGAGAAATATTGGGGAGGTATGGCACGACTTGGTGCGGATACGTTTTGGGAGTTATATAATCCAAATAATCCGGATGAATCACCTTATGGTGGGACTATTGTTAATAGTTACTGTCATGCCTGGAGTTGTGCGCCTGCTTATTTTCTTCGAAAATATTATTCTGAAAAATAAGAGTGGGGTATTTGTATGAAAAAAATTGGAAATAAAGTTTTTTTAATGATTATTATATTTGTTTTGATATTTGGATTAAATACAGTGTTTTCTATAAGAATGCAGAATAGTATAAAACAGGCTGGATTGCAGATAACGAAACAGTATATTCCGATTCAGACAGAGATTTTCACTATCCAAAAAAGTATGGAACGAGGTCAGAAATATCTTAACATTATCAGTTTGTATGATGATGCAGAGCTACGTCAACAGTTGGAAAGTTCACTAGCAGAGGAAATTTCGACGATTACGGCAAGTGAGAGTAAGATGGATGAATATCTGAAAAATATCGATAATGTAGAGTTAAAAGATAAAATCCATACATATGAGGATTTTTTAACAGAGGTTATTTCGCAATTTGCCATAATACAAGGGTATGTTGACAAGGGGGATTTTGTGCAGGCTGGTATAGCTCTTGGTGTAGATTTTCAGAATCTGATGGTTGATATGGGAGAAACAACGGAAAAGGAGCTTACAGAGGAGCTTGAGCAGGGAATTTCTGATTTATCGAAGGAATATAATCAAGCTGTTGAGACAAATTTAATAATGACAAAAATTCTATTTTCTTTTTTTGCTTTGGTATCAGTAGTTGTCTTTTTGGTTATAAGTAAGACTGTAAGTAAACCGGCAAGTGAAGCCAGCCGGCAGCTAAATGATATTATTGATGGTATCAATAAGAAACAGGGAAATCTTACGCAGCGTATTACTGTTAGTTCGCGGGATGAAATTGGTCAGTTATCGGATGGAATTAACAATTTTATCATTCAGTTACAGAATGCTATGCAAAAAATACGAAAGCAGTCAGAAATAATGCAAAGTTCACTTGGATTAATGAATGAAGAAGTAAACAATTCAAATGAAAATGCAGATAATATTGCGTCTACCATGGAAGAAATTACTGCGAGTATGGAAGAAATATCATCTTCTATAGAGGGAATTACCGGGAACACCAATGATATAGTGAGTTCAATTAACGATGTTGGAAATCAAGTTAATGAAGGTGTTGTAATTGCCTCTGATATTAAAGCATTAGCGGTTGGTGTTAAAGAGGAGACAGAGAAGAAGAAAACAGACATTTCTGATATTATTAACGAAAAGAGTCAGGCATTATCTTTATCCATTGAAGAAAGTCGGCAAATCAGCAGTATTAATAATTTAACTAACGATATACTTGAGATCGCAAGTCAGACGAATTTGCTTGCATTAAATGCTTCTATCGAAGCTGCAAGAGCGGGGGAAGTTGGCAAGGGATTTGCTGTTGTCGCAGAGGAAATTCGTCAATTGGCAGAAAACAGTAAGAATACGGCAAATGACATTCAGGGTATCAGTGTTCGTGTTATTGCGGCAGTCAATCAATTGATGACAAATGCACAAGATCTCATGAATTTCATACAAAATCAGATAATGAATGATTATGTTGAATTTGAGGCTGCAACAGATATGTATTATGAAAAGGCAGATCATATGGATACTATTACAGGTCTTTTCAATAAAAATATTATGTCTCTTCGTAATATTATGGCAGAGATGAATGATGGCATTACAAATATATCAGCTGTAGTAGAGGAAAATGTGCGTGGAGTAAGCAATGCAACAGAAAATGTGACCAAACTTGCAAATTCAATTTTAAATATTCACGAGCAAGTGATAAAAAATGTTGACTCTTCGAAATATCTGTTGGAAGAGTTGAATAGTTTTCAGCAAATTTAAAGACAAAATAAAAGAAAGACGAAAAGTATTACGAAGAGAAAATAAGGACAGTTTTTTAGTCGAATGAGAGTCTAAAAAACTGTCCTTATTTTTGATATCTTAAATTCAGCAAAAGAGAAGGAAAGGAGTAAGGGATGAATACAAAATATTATCTGGCTGTGGATATCGGTGCTTCAAGCGGACGGCATATGCTTTCGCACCTGGAGAACGGCAAAATTGTTTTGGAAGAGATATATCGTTTTCCAAATGGCATGATTGAAAAAAATGGTCACAAAGTATGGGATGTGGACCAGTTATTTCAAGAGATTCTGACTGGGATGAAAAAATGTGCCATGGTAGGAAAAATCCCATATAGTATGGGTATTGATACATGGGCAGTCGATTTTGTTCTGCTGGATGAAAATGATGAACGTATCGGGGATGCAGTGGCGTACCGGGACAGACGGACGGAAGATATGGACAGGAAAGTATATGAGTTTATACCGGAAGACGATTTATACGGAAGAACTGGAATACAGAAACAGATTTTCAATACGATCTATCAGCTGATGGCAGTGAAAAAGAAACATCCGGAATATCTGGAACAGGCGGAGACACTTCTTCATGTGCCGGATTATTTCCATTTCCTTCTTACAGGACAGAAAACCTGTGAGTACACAGAAGCTACGACAGGACAGCTTGTAAGCCCGATTACTAAGGACTGGGATTATGAACTGATCGATATGCTCGGTTATCCGAGAAAAATGTTTCAGAAGCTGATCATGCCCGGAACAGGCATCGGACATTTGTCAGATAAGATCAGAGAAGAAGTGGGCTTTGATCTGGAAGTGGTTGCACCTGCAACACATGATACAGGATCCGCTGTACTGGCAGTTCCTGCAAATGACGATGATTTTATCTACATCAGCTCCGGAACATGGTCACTGATGGGAATTGAGAGAAAAGAAGCTGACTGCTCTGAGAAGAGCTGTGAGATGAACTTCACAAATGAAGGCGGTTATGCAGGCCGTTTCCGTTACCTGAAGAATATCATGGGACTCTGGATGATCCAGTCTGTGCGTCATGAAGTAAATGATGCATACAGCTTTGCAGAAATCTGCGCAATGGCAGAGGAAGCAAAGGATTTCCCGTCAAGAGTAGACGCAAATGATGAGTGTTTCCTTTCTCCTGACAATATGACAGAGGAAGTTAAGGATTACTGCCGCAGAACAGGACAGAAGGTTCCGGAAACTCTGGGA
>ERZ1106964.2096-NODE-2096-length-11108-cov-2.709672_pt1 | contig 11108 bp, 8 predicted proteins | sample MGYA00403682_ERZ1106964 | MGnify/ENA primary metagenome ERZ1106964 (study PRJEB35170, sample SAMEA104062451) | human gut metagenome | biome: human gut; feature: human-associated habitat; material: faeces | place: Denmark | collected 2013-04-10 ...
GGCGTTTATACCCGTCTGAGCTTCGATACGGCGCACACCAGCGGCCACACCAGCTTCAGAGATAATCTTGAAGGAACCAATGTCGCCTGTGCGAGCCACGTGGCAACCACCGCAGAATTCGATAGAAGAACCAATATTCAACACGCGAACGATGTCATCGTACTTTTCGCCGAAGAGCATCAAAGCGCCAGTTTCCTTAGCTTCATCGATCGGCATCACACGAGCCTGAGTGGCGGTGTTTTCTAGGATTTCATGGTTGACCATGTCTTCCACAGCCTGAATTTCTTCAGCCGTCATGGGCTTGTTGTGCGAGAAGTCAAAGCGCAAAACATCGGGGCTCACCAAAGAACCCTTCTGCTGGACGTGTTCGCCCAAGACTTTGCGCAAGGCTTTCTGCAACAAGTGCGTGGCGGAGTGGTTACGGGTTGTCGCGGCACGCAATTCTTCGTTCACACGAAGCGCGAACGTTTCGCCAACGCTCACATGACCTTCAACAACGTGAACGTGCTGACCCGTTACTTTGCCCTTGACGCGGAATGTATCGAGCACATCAAGAATGGAGGTGTCGTTTGTGGCACGCCCCTTGTCGCCCACCTGACCGCCTTGTTCAGCGTAGAACGGAGTCTTGTCAAAGACCACCACTGCATCGTCACCTGCGTCAATCGTCTGAACAGCTTCGCCGTCGCGGTAAAGCGCGATCACCTTGGCGTCTTTTTGTTCGAGCGTTTCGTAGCCAGTGAAGACCGTATCGGCGCCCGTGTATTCGAGACCCTGAGCCATCTTGAACTTCGCATTGGCGCGAGCAGCTTCACGCTGGCGGGCCATCGCAGCGTCAAAACCTTCGATGTCCACTTTGAGGTTACGTTCGCGGCAGACGTCAGCCGTCAAGTCAGCAGGGAACCCGTAGGTGTCGTGCAGCTTGAAGGCGTCCTCGCCGGCCACGACGGGCTCGGCGGAATCGCTCTTGGCCTTGTTGACGGCCACGTCGAGAATCGTGGTGCCGGTCTCAAGGGTGCGGCGGAAGGCGTCTTCCTCGCCATACGCGGATTCGGACACCTCATGGAAGGTGTCGTTGAGCTCCGGGTAGCTGGCCTCCATGGCGGCCTTGGAGGTCGGGAAGAGGGTGGGCAGCACCGGATCGGTCACGCCGAGCATGCGCATGGAGCGCACGGTGCGGCGCAGCAGGCGGCGCAGCACGTAGCCACGGCCCACGTTGGACGGGCGCACGCCGTCGGACATGATCATCAGGGCGGAGCGCACGTGGTCAGCGACCACGCGGAAGCGCACGTCGGCGTCCTCGTTCTCGCCGTACTTCAGGCCGGAGAGCTGCTCGGCGGCCTCGATGACCGGGAAGACCTCATCGGTCTCGTAGATGTTGTTCTTGCCCTGCAGCAGGTAGGCCAGACGTTCCAAGCCGGCACCGGTATCGATGTTCTTGTTCTCAAGCTCGCCCACGATGTGCAGGTCGGTCTTGGACTTGACGTTGTCGACCTCGTAGTTCTCGAACACGAGGTCCCAGATCTCGATGTAGCGGTTCTCGTCGGCAATCGGGCCGCCTTCCTTGCCGAAGGCGGGGCCGCGGTCCACGTAGATTTCGGAGCAGGGGCCGCCGGGTCCGGGGCCACCGGTGGTCCAAAAGTTGTCTTCCATGCCCATCTTCTGGATGTGCTCGGGGTCCACGCCCTCGTTGATCCACATGGAACGGGCTTCGTCATCGTCGGTGAACGTGGTCATCCACAGCTTCTCGGGGTCGAAGCCGTAGCCGCCCTCATCCTGCGAGGTGGTGAGCAGCTCCCAGGCGTAGTGGATGGCCTCTTCCTTGAAGTAGTCGCCGAAGGAGAAGTTGCCGAGCATCTGGAAGAAGGTGCCGTGGCGGGTGGTCTTGCCGACCTCGTCGATGTCGAGCGTACGCACGCACTTCTGGTTGGAGGCCATGCGGCGCTTCGGCGGGGTCTGCTCACCCATCAGGTACGGGATGAACGGCACCATGCCGGCGATGGTGAAAAGCGTGGTGGGGTTCGGGGAAATCAGGGATGCCGAGGGCACGATGAGATGGTCGTGCTTGGCAAAATAATCGAGGTATCGCTTTGCGATGTCCGCAGTGCGCATGAGCGGATGAACTCCTTGTTTGGGTAATGGGCGCAGTTGCGCCTGGTATTGGTGGAAAAGACTGGATTATGAGGATTAGTTTGTTCTAGCTGATTCAGTGACTAGATGGCAAGGCGGCATGCGCGTGTCAGTTGGCGCGCTCGATGTACTGACGGTTGAGCTCAGCCTCGCGGGCTCGACGGGTGGCATTGAACTCGTTGACCAACCCTTCGAGTGTTTTCATCGGCACATTGTCCTGATCGGGGCCAAGCAGGAACTGGCGTGCCGCATCAGGCGTATTGGCCTTGACATAGGCCTGTGCCTTGGTGACGGCAACGATTCCGATGGCCACGCCGACGCCGACCCAGAAGATGCGTTTGAACATCACTCCCCCTTCTCGGCGGTGTCGTTGACGGTGGTTTTCGCGGCGTTCTTCGCAAGGAAGGACTGACCCGTGGTTTTCAGCGCGTAGAAGGTGGAAGCGATCTTGATGATGGGCTTACCGAGGAAGGAGCCATACAGATCGGTCAACGCACCAACGTTGTTGGCGGTGGTGGAAGCCGCGGCGGAAATCTTGTTCACGTCTTCGAGCGACTTGTTGACCTGCTTGACGGTGGTCACGCCTTCGTCCAGCGCGGGGATGGCGTGTTCACCGGACTCCCGGACCGTCTGCGATATCTGATCAATCATCTTGCCCAGCCTGATCAGCGGATAGATCATGAAACCGGCCAATACTGCGAACGCGATGGCCGCGATCAGGCCAGCGATCTCTCCGACTCCCATTGTTTCCTCCTTGCGGTCACACTTACTCGCCTAAGGGTAGCACTCCTTCCCTATTTCTTGGCATACCATTGCATGCGCAGGGCGAAAACCGTGCGCGTGGGCGTATGCGGCTATGGGCGAAAGGCTGTCCTGCTGACGCTTTCGTTTGCGGCGTGCCGCCGTGGACCGTACGTGCTATTCGATATGTATTGCTTGCTATTTGCTACTTGCCGTACGAAACGATGGTCACGGCTTCGCCGAACGGCTTGTCGGTGTCGAAGTCGATCACGGTTACCGAACCATTGGCCGGGCGTTCGTTCAGATCGAGGTCAGGGCCGCCGAACCGGTGACCGAGGCTAAGCAGTGTGTTGCCATGCGAAATCTGCAGCACATCGTCGCCGTCCTTGAGATTCGGGTTGTCGGCGATAAGACGGAACGCGCCTTCGACGCGCGTCCAATATTCCTCATCGGATTCCGCGTCGTGGAAGGGATCGGCTTCCTTGAGAAAATCACGCGAGGCCCCCAACCCGAACTTCTCGACGATTTGGTTGTAGGTTTTGACGCCGTGGGGCGCTCCCGCGGCGTACCAGGCCATGGCCATGTCAAGTCCCTCGTAGTAGCCGTAGAACTGCTCGCGGAAGTGCATGTCCGTCACGAGTGCGGGGCGCGGGTTACCCGCGGCTTCGTTGATGTCGAGAATTTTCTCGGCCGTCTGCTGGGCACGCGTGGTGTCCGAACAGTAGGCGGCGGCGAACGTCAATCCTTTCAGTCGCTCACCGGCCTTGACGGCATCGGCGACGCCCGACTCGGTCAGCGGCGAATTCGACCATCCCTGCAGACGGTTGTATCGGTTGAAATAGGTCTGTCCGTGACGGACCAGATGCAGATGAAGAATCATGGTTCTGATTATGTCACCATTCCGGCGGTTTCGGTGCGGGTTGCCGGAAGTCATAAGTCATAACGGCATAGGTCACTACCTGAGATATGCGTAATCCGGGCAGTATACCTAACGATTCCTGAGAGTACACTTAGAATACTGTGAGCATAACCTTGAAACCTGCACCATCTCGATCGTCTGTGCCTGCCCATTTCAGGGGTATCGATGGACTGCGCGCTCTGGCGATTCTTGGAGTCATAGCATTCCACACCCGCCCGTCGCTATTGCAGGGCGGATTCATTGGCGTGACGATGTTTTTCGTTATCACCGGTTTTCTTGCCACACGTTCGGTACTGAACATGGTGGACCGCACCGGGTCCTTTGGATATGGCCGATATCTGATCCGCCGCATTACTCGTTTATGGCCGGTGATGCTGGCGACCATTGCCGTGGTGCCTTGGCTCACTTGGATGTTCGCTCCCAGCCTGTTGCAGAAAGTGGTTTCCGATTCGCTGCCAAGCGCCTTGTTCGCCAGCAATTGGGTGTACATCTTCCGCAAGGTGCCGTATTTCGAGGCGGCCGGATTGCCTTCTCCTCTGACCCATCTGTGGTTCTTGGGCGTGACGATGCAGTTCTATCTGGTTTGGCCGTTGCTGATGGTGGTGCTCGGCAAAATCACCAAGTCCAAATGGGTGCGCTCCATGGCGATTCTTGTCATCATGGCTGCTTCCACCGCCGACATGGTGCTGCTGTTTGACCCGGCCAATACCTCCCGCGTGTATTACGGTACCGATACTCGCCTCGCCGAGCTGGCCGCCGGCGCGCTGTTGGCTATCTGGATTGCGCCTTCCTCGCGAGGTACGGAAGCTGCGGAAGCTGGAGCGGCTTCGCAAACAGTGCAGATCGAACGTCAGGCCGGCGACAAGACGGGCGCCCGTCTCACTATCGTCTGCAATGTTCTTGGCACCGCGGCTTTGGCGGCACTGCTGACCGGATTCTGGTTCGCCAACGGGTATCTGTCGTACATGTACCAAGGCGGGTACCTGATTACCGCGTTCATATCGTTGTGCGCCTTGGCCTGTGCCGTGAACAATGACTCAATCTGGTCGCACGTGCTGGGTTGTGCTCCCCTACGCTATATCGGGTCGCGATCGTTCTCGCTGTACGTCATGCATTATCCGCTGCTGCAGTTCATGAACCCGGCGACACGAACGCAGGCGTTGCCGTGGTGGGGTTGGGTTCTTGAGGCCGTCGTGGTGTTGGCGGCGTCGGAAGCCTTCTACCAGCTGGTCGAGGCGGCCCGTAAATCGGTGCAGATGCCTCGTAGCCAACACGCCAAGCCGCTGCCGAAAGCCGGCTACCGGCTGCGCCCGGGCGCGTGGGTCATGTCGGTTATCGGATTGGTGACCGTTGTGGCGCTGACGTGGGCACCGGTGGACTGGAATGGCATCGCTCAAGCGCGAGCCATTCAGCTGCGCCCCGAACTCGCGGCACCCGCCAAGCCGGTCAAGAAACCGGCGAAGCCCGAGCCCGAGTCTTCTGCCATAAATGCCGCGAACGGCGAAACCAATACCGCTGACGCGAATAAGAACGGTTCGGATTCTCAGCCGCCCATCATCAAACCGATTGCGGAAAAGGTGCCAAACAATCTTGACATTTCGAAGTACGCCTATGATCCGGCAACGGAAAGCTGCAACGCGGATATGATGATGGTCGGCGATTCAGTGACGTCGGGTACTTCGGACGCCATCCAGGCCGCATTCCCGAACGCTTTTATCGATGGCCTGCCGAACCGTCAGCTGCCGCAGGCGGTGGATGTGTATCAGCAGGACACCGCTGCCGGCCACAGTGGCAGTGTGGTGGTGTTTGGCCTCGGCACGAACGGCGTGATTTCGAATGAGCAGGAAGTGCAACAGCTCATTGACCTGACCGGCGGCAAGCCGACATACTTCATCACCATCCGTATGCCATACCCGTGGCAGGAGAACAACAACAATACGATGCTGCGTGAGGCCGCCAAGAAGAACAAGAACGTGGGCATCATCGATTGGCATGGGTATAGCGAAGGTCATAGCGAATACCTCAACGATGACGGCATTCATCCGAATATGACCGGTGCCTATGCGTACGCGACGATGATTCGCCAGGCGGTGTGCGGCCAGTAATCGCCCTACAACGCAGGAACCCCGCGGCTTCTCGAAAGAAGCGCGGGGTCGAGCGGTATGTCCTGGATTTGTTGACCAGAGGGCCCGGATCAGCGGGCGTAGAATTCGACCACGTACTGGATGTTGACCTGCACCGGGATCTCTTCGACCTCCGGCTTACGGGTCACAGTGGCCTTCAGGGACGGCAGGTTCACGTCGAGGTAGCCGGGGACCGCAGGCAGCACGTCACGGTGCACGCCTTCGGCGGCGATCTGGAACGGAACCATGGTCTGGCTCTTGGCCTTCACCTGAATGGTCTGGCCGGGCTTGACGCGGTAGGACGGGCGGTCCACGATGTTGCCGTCAACGAGGATGTGACGGTGCACCACGAACTGACGGGCCTGGGCGGTGGTGCGGGCGAAGCCGGCACGCAGCACCAGGTTGTCGAGACGGGTCTCGAGGTCGGTCAGCATGGCGTTACCGGTCTGGCCGGCAGTACGGGTGGCCTTCTCGTAAGCGGCGCGAAGCTGCTTCTCGGAGATGCCGTACTGAGCGCGCAGACGCTGCTTTTCGCGCATACGCACCGCGTAATCGGACTCGGTGCGGCGGCGGTCACGGCCGTGCTCGCCAGGAGCGTACGGACGCTTTTCGAAGATGCGCTGAGCCTTGGGGGTCAGTGCGATGCCGAGGGCGCGAGACAGACGCACCTGACGGCGAGAACGCTGAACGTTCGTCATTGGATTAATCCTTCTGTCGTTATCTGAACGGAACGCTTGCCTTGCATATGCCTAACAAGCGCTGAGTCGGGCCTCCCCAGCGCTTCGTCGTGAATAAACACGAACGGGTTGGTTTTCTTGCGATTACCTACCGCCGACCCGCTGATGGGCTATGACTCCAGACGGTATCTACCTGTTGGCAGACACCAGCAGACCATATTACACCGAGGCTATGGACAGCACTCCGGCGTCCATGCGATACACCCGATCTGCGTATTCGAGTGCATCGGGATCATGGGTGACCATGAGAATCGCCGTGCCGTTGTTGGCTTGGTCTCTGAGCAGACGCATTACGATGTCGGTGCTCTCTTGGTCGAGGTCGCCGGTCGGCTCGTCGGCGATGAGCAAGCTCGGCTGGTTCATCAGCGCGCGGGCGATGGAGACGCGCCGCATTTCACCGCCGGACAGCTCGCGCGGGTAGCTGTCTGCCAGATCGGCAACACCAAGCTGGGTGAACAGCGTGCGAGCTCGGGTGGCGAACAGGTCCGAACGGCTCGCAGCCGTGTTTGACGGCGTGTTTTCCCGGTCTGTGATTGGCGCAATGACATCCGGCATGAACGGGTCGGCGGCTGAATCATCATTGGTGGCAGCGGCTTGCGCCACGGCATCCGTTGCTTCTGCGTTTTGGGCGAACGGCAGCGGCTCCGGAAACATCGTTGCGGGCAGAATCACGTTGTCGAGCACGGTCAGGTTGCCGAGCAGGGTCTGGCTTTGAGTCACGAATCCGATGGTGCGATTCCTCAGCACGGACAGTGCTTTATCGCCCAAGTCGGCCACATTGCGTCCAGCCACGCTCACGGTTCCCGAGGTCGGGCGAATCAGCCCAGCGACCATGTTGATCAACGTACTTTTACCGTTGCCCGACCGGCCGACGATGGCGATGAATTCGCCGGCATCGACGGTGAGGTTCACGTGGCTGACGGCGTCGAACGGCGTGCCGCGGCGGACGAACTGGCGGGTCAGGTCCGTCAAGGTCAGCAGATGGTCCGGGGAGGGCGTCTCGGTTACGTGCGGCGAATCCGGCGCAGTCGGCGCGTTCGGCTGAGCTGGCGTGGTCGGCTGGAGCTTGGTCGGCTCAACCGTGGTCGGCTGAAGCGGCGTAGTTGTCTCAGTCATATCACTCCCCCTCTCGCAGGGTCAGGTAGGCTTCGGGCCGGCCGAGACGCCACATGGTGGCCAGCGAACCGATGATGCCGATGACCGTAGAGCACACAATGGTCACGGCAATGAATCCGATCACCGCAACCGGGCTGGCTTGCAGATACGGCAATTGAAGCTGTTTGCCGATCAGCGAACTGAATGGGAAAATCACCAGGCTGGCCGCGCCGACGCCGATTACGCCACCGATCAGACCGATGATGGCGGATTCCTTCAGAATGATGGCATTCAACATGCCGCGCGTGGCGCCCATGATGCGCAGGGACGCGAATTCGCGTTTGCGTTCGTTCACCGACGAGGCGAATACGGCGAGCAGCACAATCACGCCCATTACCCAGATCACCGCCACGAAAATCTTGAGGTAGGTGACAAGCGCGGTCAGCGAAGTTCTGGTGTTGGCGGTGATGCCGCCGGGGTATACGTACCCCAAATCGGCGAATCGGGAATCAAGACGCTTGATGTTCTCAGCTACGGTCTGCGCTTCGTACCCCTGCTGCGTCTTAATCATCACGGTGGAGACGGCTTTGCCGGCATATTCGGCGGACATGACCTGCTTGGAGACCTTGGCCGAGGCGTCGACCATGTCGGGCACGGTGTTTTGGTTGATGAACACCGAGTTGTCGAGGCTGGTGCCGGTGTTGGCGAGCTGGGCGACGACCGGCCATGAACGGCCGTAGAGTTCGATGGTGCCGTCGGTGGACACGTTGACGTTTGCGCCTGCAATCATCTGACCGTCTTCAAGGGGGCCTTCGAACTGGGAGGCGACCCATGGTTCGATGACGAAGTCAGTGTCCGGGTCGTAACCGATGATCTGCAGCTTTTCGGCACAGCAGGCGGCGGCCAGCGATGATATATAGGTCTGTTCGGTGGCTTGTGCGATGCCGTCGGCCTGCATGACCTCGTCGGCGATGTCTTTGGTGAAATAGAAAGTGCTGGGATTGCCGTTGGTGAGCAGCGCTTCGGCCTTCTGCACGGTGTTTTGCGGCACGACCATGAGGTCGGCGCCCAGGCGCTTTTCCATACTGGTCATGCCAGTGTTGAGGTTCATGGTCAGCATGGTGCCGCCGAAGAATGTCAGCGCGAGGATGGTGACGACGGCGAGCAGTGCGCCGGTGCGGAACGGCTTGCGTTTGAGGTTTTCAATCGGAAGGCCGCGCAATGCGATATGGGATGGCACGATGAATCCTTATGTTGCTTATAGTGCGGTTGCAATAAGCGAGGCCGAAGTCCAGCGTTCGGAATGGCTGGGCTCCGGCCGTCTGCTCGATCAGTTGCGCTTGGCGGCGCGAGAGTCGAGCCAGATGGCGATGGCCGCGAACACGATGGTGAGCACGCCGAGCACGATGAGCGTGGGCAGCATAACCATGCGACAGTGCATCATCGCGCCCTTGCAGATGCCGATCAGAAAGGTGGGTACGGCGAGTAGTAGCAGGGCGTCGGCTGCGGCGGCGATATTGAGGCCGATGCGAATCTGCGGGGCGACGAACAAAGCCACGACGCCGAACACGAGGATGACGACGCCGATGCCGGTGGCCGCCTGCTGCGAGAAGTGGCAGGCACCCGGCATGTCATGGCCGGTGCAGGCGTGCGCAAAGGTCTGGGGCGCGATGGTGATCAGCGCGCCGAACAGAATATTGGGCACGGATGCAAACAGCTTGTTCTTCATAACTACTTTTTCCTCTCCCCTGTTCCCAGGGCTCGTAGGCACAACCTCCGCATTATGCCCACACTGTGATGAAGAACACAAGTCTTGTTTTTTGCGAATTTATTTGGTATATAACTCAGCCCCTCGTCAGAGGGGCCAATTTATCTACAACTTCTCAATCGGCGCTACGCGGAGCATGAGGCGTTTGACGCCGGCGGAGCCGAAGTCCACGGTGATTACCGAATTGCGGCCCTTGTCTTGTGCGTCGGTGACCTTGCCGAGACCGTACTGGTCGTGGCTGATCATGTCGCCCACGGCGAAGTCGGCGATATTCAGGCCATTGTCCTTGGTGAGCTTCGAGCTAGGCACGGCAGAGCCGGTCGAATCGGATTTCGGTGCGGTACGACGCGTGGTGACCTTGCCGCCACGGGTGCCACCATATGAACCGGACGAAGAACCGGAACGGGAACGCGACCCGTAGGACGACCTCGAACCGGAGCCTGAAGAACCATAGGACGAACCCGAACGGGAGCGGGAACCATAGGAGGACGAGCCGGAGCGGGAACCATACGACGATGAACGGGAACCATACGACGAAGAGCCGGAACCCGAGCCATACGACGACCCATACCGCGACCGCGACCCATAGGACGAACCCGAACCGGACGAACCACGCGAGCCGAACGTCGACGACCCGCCAAACGCGGCGCCGCCGAAATCGTCATCATCCCAGCCGCCCAAATCGTCGGCGAATCCATCGGTCTCCCAGCTGGCGCGCATACGCTCCACGCCGGCTTCACGGCGTTTCCAATCAATCAGCGAATCCGGAATCTCGTCGAGGAACTGGCTGGGCATCATATCGGCGGCCTGACCCCACTGGGAGCGGACGGCGGCGCGCGTGACATACAGTCGCTGCTTGGCGCGCGTGATGCCCACATAGGCGAGTCGGCGTTCCTCCTGCAGTTCAGTGGTGTCTTCCATCGAACGCGAATGCGGGAAGGTGCCCTGTTCCATGCCGGTCAGGAACACCACCGGGTATTCGAGGCCCTTGGCGGTGTGCAAGGTCATAAGCGTCACCTTGCCGGAGTCCTCCGCCTCGCCGGGTAGTTGGTCGGAGTCGGCCACAAGCGCGGTGGTCTCCAGGAATGCGGACAACGTGGCGTCAGGCGTGTTCTGTTCGAATTCGGCGGCAGTGGACTGCAGCTGGGAGAGGTTCTCCAGACGGGAGGCGTCCTGCGGGTCCACGGATTTCTCGAGTTCGGCCCTTAAGCCCGACTTCTCCAATACTTCGGCCACGATCTCGCTGGGCTTGGAGTCGTGCGCGCGCGTGAACTGCGAGAGCGCGCCCATCAGATCGCGGAATGCTCGTAGCGAGGTGGCGGTGCGTGTCGGCACCTCGATCTCATCCAAGTGCATGAGTGCGTAGAAGAAGCTGGTGCCATGCTCGCGCGCGTAGGCGAGCAGCACGCCTTCGGCGCGGTCGCCAAGCCCACGCTTGGGCACGTTGAGAATACGGCGTAGATTCACATCGTCGTCCGGATTGACGAGCGCCTGCAAATAGGCCAGCGCATCCTTGATTTCGCGACGTTCGTAGAACTTGGTGCCGCCGACGGCCTGAAGTAAAATAGTAAGTAAGCTCATATAACTATAAACATTAA
>ERZ1106964.2097-NODE-2097-length-11103-cov-4.540550_pt1 | contig 11103 bp, 9 predicted proteins | sample MGYA00403682_ERZ1106964 | MGnify/ENA primary metagenome ERZ1106964 (study PRJEB35170, sample SAMEA104062451) | human gut metagenome | biome: human gut; feature: human-associated habitat; material: faeces | place: Denmark | collected 2013-04-10 ...
CACTGAGTAAAATGTAACCCTATGTATAAAAGATCAGAATATCAAGTAATTATGAATCGGCTTAAAGAACAGCGAAAGTTCATTCAAGTCGTAATGGGTACTCGTCAGATAGGCAAACCAACGGTTATCAAGCAGGTGTTAAAGGATTCAGATATGAAGAAACGAATTACTACGTATTTCATAGGAATATTAGCATTAGCCATGCTATGTAGCGGATGTAGCACTAATCGTATGGCGGCAGGTGACCCGGGCACGGTGTTGGCCGGAGCATCCATCGGAGGAAATGTGGGAGGCGCCATCGGAGGCCTCATTGGCGAAAGTAACAGAGGATGGAGAGGTGGCTACCGGGGTTCCGCCATTGGTACCATCGTCGGCACCATCGCCGGAGCAGCCATCGCAAATGCCGCTACCGCCCCCAAGCAGACAGAAGAATATAGCTACCGGGTAGAAAGGACTCAACCTTCCAGACCCCAACCCCAATATTCATCAGCTATCGAGAATCTGAGAATACATAATATACGTTTCATTGACGCCAATCGCGACCACACGATCAACTCAGGCGAAAATTGTAAAGTGATCTTCGAAATCATAAACGAAGGAAACAGAACAGCTTTCAACGTAGTACCGGTAGTGGCCGAAATCACGGGCATGAAGCGTATCTATATTTCACCCTCGGTTATGATAGAGCAAATTAAGCCTCATGAAGGTGTGAAATATACCGCCAGCATCAATGCCGGAGAACGGATAAAGACGGGAGAAGTCATCATACGCGTTGCCGTAGCCGATGAAAACGGACAGGAGTACGACTGGCAAGAGTTCTCATTGCCTACCCAACGATAAACATTTTTATTATAAACGATTACATTATGGCCGACAATTATTTAGAAAAACAATACGAAGCATACCAAGCCCGGAAAGCCGCTTGGGAAAAAGAACGTAAATACGGAAAGAAGCCCTCGCCTATGAAGCTTCCGAAAACTTTGGAAAAATCAAAAGAGGGTGAAAAAACACCCCCTGTTAGTACCAATTTGGAAAATACTATTTGAATGCCGGAGCCGGCAAATGCATACCTGCCATCGTCAAACCATTGTCTTTGGCATATTGAAGGAAATACTTACGTGATTTCACCGCTTTCTCCTTATCCATATCATACGTAGCGCAGATTTCGGGATGCTCCAACTGAAGAGCGGCTCCATGGATAAGATCGGCAATCACCAACAATTTGTTCGCCTGGAACACGGTATGCCCGGGAGTATGTCCCTCAGCATTCATCGCAACGACATTACCCGGCAATGTTTCTCCAAACTCAAACAAATGCAAACGGTCTTTATAAGCATTCATCGTTTTCAACACTTGCGCATTCCTGTCGGCAGGCATCTTGAGCCAGGCATCATATTCCACTTTCGATGCATACACTTCAGCATCAGGAAACACAACACTATCCCCTTTCATCATTCCACCGATGTGATCGCCATGGAAATGGGTAAGATACAAATATTTAATATCGGAAGGGGTAACTCCCAAAGAAGCCAAACCCGATAACAGACGGCTATCCGGTGCTCCCATGCCCGTATCGAACAGGATTCGAATTCCACCCGTTTCTACCAGAAAAGCACTCATGGACGAAGGTATTCCGCCTTGTAGTTTCAAACTCTCTATCAGACCATCGTCAGCATCCGCAAAAAGCGTTCTTTCCATCAGGCGCTCTTTCACATTATCCTGTATCCAGGTAACTTTCACTTCATCCAGTTGCAATGTCTTCAGGCCATCGCACACCCCATTTACACTATCCATACTTACATCCTCATTTACTTGCTTTTTTGTGCCTCCGCCACAAGCTGATAACACGAATATTGCAGATGTAACAACCAGATACTTCCACGTTTTGTTTCTCATTAGCTTATAAATTTAGTTCATAAATAATAGACTACTCCATAATCAGGCCGATTCCGCGCAAGGATGCGTAAACCAAAAACGACTCCCGACTCCTACTTCCGATTCGGCACCAATCGTGCCACCAAGGTGCTCCACGATACTCCGGCAGATGGACAACCCTAAGCCGGTGCCCTTGGAGAATGTGTTCAGCTTCACAAATCGGTCGAAAACCTGCCCCACCGCATCCGGTGCGATGCCGATACCCGTATCCGTAACCGAGAACTCTATTTCATTGGTACCCTCTTTAAAATGGTACTCCAGAGTAATCTGCCCCTTACTGGTGAATTTCAGAGCATTATTTATAAAGTTGGTGATGACCTGCATCAGACGTTTCTTATCCGTATAGATACGATAATCCGGCAGACCGGAAGCCAGCACAACCGGTACAGGCTTATCTTCCTTGATTTCATAACCACGCAATATATCTTCACAGAAGTCCCTGATATTCAAATATCCCATGTTGAAATCGAGTGTTCCCGCCTCTATCTTGGATAAATCCAGAATGTCGGATATCAATTGTAAGAGCAATTCCGTGTTCTCTTGCATGATTTCAATATAGCCCTGACGCTCTTCTTTATCTTCCTCCTCAACAAGCATACTTGCGAAACCGACTATGGAATTCAAGGGAGTACGAATCTCATGACTCATGTTAGCCAGAAAGGCGGACTTCAAGCGATCCAGATTTTCGGCCTTATCTTTGGCTATCCTTAATTCCTCTTCTATCTTTTTCTGATGATCGATATCGACGCTAGTAATGACATGTGCCATTTGACCGTCTATCCAGGGAAATGCCGCACTGAATACACGAAACCAACATTGATCGAACGGGCGTTGGTAGTCCCAGGAATAAACTTTAGTAGGTAGACCGTTTTCGTCGATCAGATGTCTTTTAGGACAAAACTCACATTCGCCCGTTTTATCGGTATAAAGGGCCTGCCAGCACTTCTTTCCTTCAAAATGCTTAATGCCACCATACGGAGCCGCCATAGACGCATTGGCATACAACATATCATGAGAATCAAAAGAGTTCACATAAATGTCGACTCCCATATTGTTCATGATGCTACCCAGCGTATTGCTTGCCCGCACTTCCCGTTCTTTATATTCACGAACGGCTATTTCTTTAGAAAGCGAACCCAACAATAGATGAATGGTTTGCAATTCCTCATCCGTGAAAGGAGTTGTATCCTCCCTATCAGCAAATCCAACAAACCCGATAATCTTTCCTTCACTATCTTCAAACTGACGGACCAGCAAGGAATCTGTTTTATGAAAATCAAGAACGTCAATGTCAACTAAGGAATTGTCATCATTTCTACTGGCATAAAAAGGACGGTTCTTGACCCTCATACGATCGGAATGTATTTTGGTCATTTCATTCATCTCAAAGCGAAGTTTCAGAGAATGATCTTCATTTCCAACCGTTTCTTTCAGGAAGAAATAACGAAAACCATCGGTCTGATAGACAAATCCTTTTTTAAACTTATAGAAAGTACAAATATCCGTCAATGATTCCGTGATTTTCTTTTCAATGGATTCACATCCATTTAAACGCTCTAAGAAATGAAGGAGAAATACACTTAAACTCTTGTTCTTTTCGATCATATTACTTTTTACACCTTAGGGTTAGAGACACTTAAAACAAAAATAAAATACATTTTCGAGTATCTTCAAGGCGCTAATATACAAACTTTTAAAAGAATAAAAAAGATTTTCTATGTACTTAACTATCACCTTTTTTCTTCTTTTCGAACAAAACAAGAAGCATAAAAGCTAATTTATTTTACAAGTTCATTTATTAAGAAATACAACTTTAAGCGTTTAGATAAACTATAGCCAATCATTCATAATTTTCATAACGCGAACGCAACTTTGCCGAACGACTGGATGCTTGCTCCGGTTTATCCGCCGATTGCTTTTGTTGCGGTTCGCGGACCAATTTCGGTTTCGCCGGACGATTATGACGTTTGGGCTTTTCAGCAACAACCGTTGCTTGCTGAGTATTCTTCAAGGGTTCGGCAGGCTTTCTGCTCTCCCGCCTCTTATTGTTCTGCTTGCCTTGTTGCTTCTCTGCCGGTGCTTTCGCTTGTACCTTTCGTGCAACATTGGCAACCGGAGCTGTTTTCGTCTCCTCCAAAGGCGGTAAATCATGTTTCCGTTGCTCCAGTTTGATACCTGTAAGTTTCTCTATCTCACGCAACATCGGCACTTCCTCACCCGAACAAAAGGCAATGGCACGTCCCTCGCAACCTGCACGTCCCGTACGTCCGATACGATGGACATAAGTTTCCGGTACATCGGGCAAATCGTAGTTGAGAACCAAATCCAAACCTTTGATATCAATACCGCGTGCCGCAATATCCGTAGCGATAATTACATTGGAACGGCCTTCCTTGAAATTACTCAATGCACGCTGGCGGGAATTTTGCGATTTATCTCCATGGATACTTTCACAAGTGATGCCACGACGCGATAAATAACGTGCTATATTATCTGCCCCATGTTTGGTGCGGGAAAATACAAGTACCTGGTGTCCGGCCTCTCCGAGTAATAGTTGTGCCAGCAATTCCTTTTTCTGAGGCTTTTCCACACGATAGACGGACTGGCTGATGATTTCCACTACGCTGGATGCCGGAGTGACTTCCACCCTCGCCGGATTGCGCAATAAACTTTTGGCCAGGCGGTCAATACTATCAGGCATGGTAGCCGAAAAGAACAAGGTTTGCTTCTTGGGCGGGAGCTTAGGCAACAAGCGCTTCACGTCATGGATGAATCCCATATCGAGCATACGGTCAGCTTCGTCAAGCACGAAGTGCCGCACATGGTCGAGGCGGATAAATCCTTGTGACATCAGATCGAGCAAACGGCCGGGAGTAGCCGTCAGGATATCCGTTCCGGCACGCAATTCATCGGTTTGCGACTTCTGCTTTACCCCACCGAAGATAACGGTATGGCGCAACGTGGTATATCGTGTATAGTCTGCCAGCGATTCATCAATCTGGATTGCCAACTCACGAGTTGGAGTAAGGATAAGAGCACGAATCTTACGTGGAGCACCTTTCTGCTGAAATGTGGGGTCGGCAAGCAATTGTTCTATGATAGGTATGGCAAATGCCGCCGTTTTACCGGTTCCGGTTTGAGCCAGTCCTAATAGATCACGCCCTGTCAGGGCTTCCGGTATGGCTTGTTCTTGTATAAGAGTAGGAGTAGAATAGTTTTTTTCAAGGAGCGCACGGCACACCGGCTCCGAAATATTCATCTGTTTAAATGTCATCATTTCTTTTAATTAGGGCGCAAAGGTAGGCTTTTATAAGGAATAATCATTATATTTGCATGAAAAGTAGTTTTTAATTAACTACAAAGAACAGATATTCAAACTATTATATCGCATGAAAATACATCATATCGCCATCTGGACTTTTCGCCTGGAAGAATTGAGAGAGTTTTATATCCGCTACTTTAACGGAACAAGCAATGAAAAATACATCAATCCGAAAAAGGGTTTCGAGTCCTATTTCATTTATTTTGATGATGGCGCGGCATTAGAATTAATGAGCCGCACAGATGTGCAAAACACTCCAATAGAAGAGAACAAGTTGGGACTTACACACTTTGCTCTCTCTTTCCAAAGCAAAGAAGAGGTTCTCCGCACTACTGAACAACTCCGTAGAGATGGGTATACCATAGCCGGCGAACCGCGGACTTCGGGCGATGGATATTTCGAAAGCGTCATACTCGATCCGGATGGCAATCGAGTGGAATGTGTATACAGGAAGGAAGAAACCGGTAATGAACCGGATGCTCCGATTGAAACGGAACGGTTACTATTACGCCCCTTCCGGGAAAGTGATGCGGAAGCCTTCTTTAAATGCTGCCAAAACCCAAATATAGGAAACAATGCCGGCTGGAAACCTCATGGTTCCTTAGAAGAATCACAAGAAATCCTTCGTTCCGTATTTATATCCCAGTCCGGAATATGGGCTATCATCCTAAAAGAAGACGGACGTTTGATCGGTTCAGTCGGCATCATTCCAGATCCCAAGCGTGAAAACCCTCAAGCACGCATGCTGGGATACTGGCTCGATGAATCCCATTGGGGAAAGGGCTACATGACGGAAGCGGTGCAATCTGTTCTCGATTACGGATTCAACACCCTCCAACTAAGCCTCATCACCGCAAATTGCTATCCTCATAACGAGCGCTCGCAACAGGTTTTGAAACGCCACGGTTTTATCTATGAAGGCACTCTCCATCAGGCCGAGTTAACCTACGATGGACATTTATACGACCACCAATGTTACTATCTGGCTAAGCCGTGAATTGCGAAAAATCAGTATATAAAATAAAAAAATAAGATTTACATAAAAATAGTCTTTTTTTAAGATGAACAGAATCTGCTATTCGGACATAAAACGAGTTAATTCTCACATTTTTATTTATTTGTGCAAGAATTAAAAATATTCATGTACATTTGCAAAATGAGTTATTCTTCAGCTATGAAAAAACGCTATCAGCTACTGAAAAGAGTTTCGATTATTCTGATCTTCTTTGTCCTATTTACAAAGATGCATGCGGTAGAACCCCAGTACGCTGAACCTCAAGATATTCAGTAAACAGAAACCAATGTTGAAGTTGAAGAACATCCACAAGATTATATTGTAATCAAGATACCTTTCCAAGCCAAGTACAAACCTCTTTTTATTTGTATCATTGTTCTGGCTCTCTCTTCTATTTGTTTTTTCATCATCTATCCGCTACTTCTCTATGTCAGAGAGTCTAAAAGGAAGCGCACCGCCCAAAGGGAACTAACCAGGGAAAAGGAATTATTATCGCTATCACTCGAAAAGAGCAATATCTATGCCTGGAAATACATAGAAAAAACAAATGCTTTCATCTGTGATAAAGAATTCTTTGAGCATCTGGATATGCCTTTTCGTGCTTTCACCCTACAAGAAATGGCCGAAGCGATACATCCGGAAGACAGAGTGGATGTGTTGAACACGTTTTATCATGTGAAAAACCAACCGGATTCCAAAACGCACACCCAATGCCGGTGCAACTTTAATGGTAAAGGGTATATCTGGTATGAACTCCGTTATGTCAATCCCACGGAGGCAATGGCGGAAACGGCCTCCATTATAGGCTTAATCACCAATGTGCAACACTTCAAGGACAAAGAAGAGGAACTCATGAGAGCAAAAGACCTGGCGATAGAGGCAGAACTGAAGCAATCTTTCCTCGCCAATATGAGCCATGAAATACGTACTCCACTGAATGCAATTGTGGGGTTCTCCAACTTACTTGTCAGCGAAGACGACCTCCCCGATGAAGAGAAAGCTGACTTCATCAATACGATCAACACGAATTGCGAATTGCTTCTGAAACTCATCAATGATATACTAGAACTCTCCCGTATCGAATCGGGCAACATGACTTTCTCCTATTCAACGTGTAATCTGAATAATTGGGTGGATAGTATGTATTTGACACATTCCTTATTGATACCCAAGGAAATAGAGTTCATCAAAGAAGTGCCCGATGCCGCATTCTTCATCAATACGGACGTGAACCGCCTCAGCCAGATAATGACTAACTTCCTGAATAATGCCACTAAGTTTACCAAATCAGGATACATCAAACTGGGCTATGAGATTGATTTTTCAACATACGAAGTCTCCATTTACGTAGAAGATACCGGCAAAGGTATTCCGAAAGAAGAGCAACGAATGATATTCGAACGCTTCTACAAACAAGATGAATTTGTTCAAGGCACGGGTCTGGGACTTTCTATCAGCATGGTAATTGCGGAAAAACTCGGTGGGAAGATTAGTGTGGCCTCAGAGATTGGAAAAGGAAGCCGGTTCACTTTCCTCCTACCCTATCATAATGAAAGCGAGGAATTCTTTTCTGCCGGATAACTTCACAGATACCCAAAGAATGTAGTATCTTTGCACCATTATGTTGCACCGTTTTACTACTTCAATCAGCGATATTCCACTTCCGGAAAGGTTTACTTACCCTTTCTGTTATACTCCTCATCCATTGTGTGTAATGGCGGCGGAAGAGGTACAACACTACCTCAGCAAGCAAAGCGAGTGGCAAGAGGAATTAAGCCAGGGGAAAATGTTCGGAGTGCTGATTGTGCAAACCGAAGATGGAAGCATAGGTTATTTAACCGCCTTTTCGGGCATATTAGCCGGAAAGAATATACATCCGTATTTTGTACCTCCCGTGTACGATTTATTGCAACCTCAAGGCTTCTTCAAAATAGAAGAAGAAAACATATCCGCTATCAACCATCGTATCCGCCGGTTGGAAGAGGATAAGAAATATATTGACTTATTATCAGATCTTACCCAGACCATCCAATCTGCACAAGATGCATTGTCAATTGCCAAGATACAATTGAAAGAAGCAAAAGATAAAAGAGAATTGCTCAGAAAAACAGGTCAGCTTAATGCAAAGGAAGAAGCAGAGCTGATACGAGAGAGCCAATTCCAGAAGGCAGAATATAAGCGGCTGGAACGTTCCTGGAAAGATAAGATAGCCTCCTTGCAGGTAGAAGCAGGTAATTGGGAAAAACAAATACAGGAGCTGAAAGCAGAACGTAAAGTCCGCTCTTCCGCCTTGCAACAACAACTATTCGAACAATTCAGAATGTTGAACTACCGGGGAGAAGTGAAAACTTTACGCGACATATTCGAGCAAACCGTACATAAGACTCCTCCTGCCGGTGCAGGTGAATGTGCCGCTCCCAAAATGTTACAACAAGCCTATCTGCATCATTGGAAACCGATAGCCATGGCCGAATTCTGGTGGGGTAATTCTCCCAAAAACGAAGTACGGCATCACGGTTACTACTATCCAGCCTGTAAGGGCAAATGCGAACCAATTCTCCGGCACATGTTACAGGGATTGGAGGTAGAAGCAAATCCTATGCAACAGGAGGCGGAACGAGGCAATGAAAAATTGAATATAGTTTATGAAGACCAATGGCTATTGATTATTAATAAGCCTGCCGGAATGCTTTCAGTACCCGGAAAAGAAAGACAAACATCCATATACGACCTGGCAAGAGAAGCTTATCCGGAAGCAGAGGGTCCCATGATCGTACATAGGCTGGATATGGCTACATCGGGACTTTTAATCATTGCCAAAGATAAGAAGACGCACCAACACTTACAGGCACAATTCAAGAATCGTAGTATCCGAAAGAAGTACATAGCCTTGCTCGATGGCATCGTCCCGGAAGATGAGGGCACTATTGAACTATCGCTTTGCCCCAATCCATTGGACCGCCCCCGGCAAATGGTAGACACACAATACGGCAAGCCTGCCATCACTTATTATCAGGTTCTCGAACGTACAGATAAATATACACGTATAGCCTTTTATCCCCATACCGGACGTACTCACCAACTTCGCGTACATGCGGCACATCCGTCAGGACTGCATTGCCCTATCATAGGCGACGAGCTTTATGGAAAGAAAGACAAAAGGCTCTATCTGCACGCTGAATCCATAGAGTTCACCCATCCCGTCAACGGGCAGTCCATGTGTATTACGAAAAAAGCAGACTTCTGATTATTGCTTTTTCCAAAAGCTCGGATAGAGGAAAAGTTGACGAGTTAACTTCCTTTCTGTATGGAAAGGAAGAATCAAAAAGCCTATATAAACCAACAAATAACTTAGGAAATGGGCTTATCCGCATAAGCAGCATGTAGATTTTAATCCCTATTTTTGCAAACGGATAAATCTATCCGATCAGACACTATTAACTCAATTAATGATAAAGACCATGAAATTCGTAACTTTAGTATGTAGTTTGCTTTTCTGCCTACCATCTTTTGCACAAGAGAAATTCCCCGATGGTACCCTTATTCCCGACTGGTTCAGACAGAACGAAATTGTAAATATCGAAACCCTTGGCGGTAAATATAAGATTACTGATCATGGTGTGGTGAATGACAGCACCTTACTTCAAACAGAGAAAATTCAGGCGGTTATCGACCAGGCATCATCCAAAGGTGGTGGTGTGATCATCATCCCGAAAGGTACCTATCTGAGCGGTGCACTCTTTTTCAAGCCTAAAACACACCTTTATCTGGAAGAAGGAGCTGTTTTGAAAGGTAGCGATGATATCAGCAACTTCCCTATAATCAACACCCGCATCGAGGGGCAATCACTTAAATACTTTGCCGCACTGGTGAATGCCGACAAAGTAGATGGTTTCACCATTTCCGGTAAGGGAACCATTAATGGCAACGGACTACGCTATTGGAAATCTTTCTGGTTGCGCCGCACCGTTATTCCGAAATGCACGAATATGGATGAGTTGCGCCCACGCCTGGTGCACATTTCCAACAGCAATGATGTACAGCTTTCCGGTGTACGCCTCATCAACTCTCCTTTCTGGACGACACACATTTACAAATGTAACAATGTGAAGTTATTAGGTCTGTATATTTTCTCTCCGGCTGCTCCTGTTAAGGCACCCAGCACGGATGCCATAGATATTGATGTATGCAACAATGTGTTGGTTAAGAACTGCTATCTCTCTGTAAACGATGATGCTATTGCTCTTAAAGGTGGAAAAGGCCCCTGGGCTGATAAGGATTCTAACAACGGAAGTAACACTAACATTATTATAGAAGATTGTACGTACGGTTTCTGCCATAGTGCACTGACTTGCGGTAGCGAATCTATCCATAACCGCAATATTATTCTCCGTCGTTGTACCATCAATCAGGCAAGCCGTCTGTTGTGGTTGAAGATGCGTGCCGATACTCCCCAAAATTATGAATATATCCTTGTGGAGGATATTAAAGGAAATGCCAAAAGCTTCCTATATATCAAGCCGTGGACTCAGTTCTTTGACCTGAAAGACCGTAAAGATATTCCGATGTCTTACTCGGATCATGTAACAATGCGTAATATAGACTTTGAATGTGATGTGTTTTTCAACGTAAGTGCATCCGAGCAGTACAAACTGACGAATTTCAAATTTGAGAATCTGAATATTAAAGCGAAAGATGGTGAGTATGACAAGTCGATTATCCCGTCATCTGAATGGAATAATGTGAAGGTAAATCAATAAGGATACGCGGACGACGCGGACTAAACGGACGAACACGGATTTTCTTAATTCATAATAAGAAGTCCGTGTTC
>ERZ1106964.2106-NODE-2106-length-11023-cov-3.917943_pt1 | contig 11023 bp, 7 predicted proteins | sample MGYA00403682_ERZ1106964 | MGnify/ENA primary metagenome ERZ1106964 (study PRJEB35170, sample SAMEA104062451) | human gut metagenome | biome: human gut; feature: human-associated habitat; material: faeces | place: Denmark | collected 2013-04-10 ...
TTTTTCATATTATCCTTAGTATAAAGCATCTGCCGTTATAAATCAACAAATCCGGCTTTGCTGAGATGTTCTTTCCACTCTGAAATCTTCACAGCTGCGGACCACCCCGTTCATGTGTTTCCCCCTCCGTGTTCTTTCTATAATAAATACACTTCCCCCGCACTTTCTGTCACATCCCCACGAAACTCCGCAAAAATCCACCAAAACTAAGGCTTTCGGCTTCTTGACAATCCCAATTCTACACGCTATAATACAGAGAATGTAAAGCTAAAAATTATAAAGGGTCATTCTGCCCCGAAACAATAAGAAAGGTAAGACGTCATGGCTGATAAGAAACATATTTTAACTTATGCAGGACTGAAAAAATACGAGGATGAGCTTCAGGATCTGAAAGTAAACCGCCGTCGTGAGATTGCCCAGAAGATCAAAGAGGCAAGAGAACAGGGAGACTTATCCGAGAATGCCGAGTACGATGCTGCGAAAGATGAGCAGAGAGATATTGAGTTAAGAATCGAAGAGCTCGAGAAACTGTTAAAGAACGCAGAGGTTGTCGTTGAGGACGAGGTAAACCTTGATAAGATCAATGTTGGATGTATCGTAAAAGTTTACGATGTTGATTTCGATGAGGAGATGGAATTCAAGCTCGTTGGTTCCACAGAGGCAAACAGCCTTGAGAACAAGATCTCCAATGAGTCCCCGGTCGGACACGCGCTGATCGGCAAACGCGTTGGCGATGTTGTTGACGTTGAAACACAGTCCGGAGTTATCCAGTATAAGGTACTCGATATTAAAAGAGTCGATTGATCACTATCGTGTACAGACAGGGATCTCCCAGACTGAAAATTCTGTACACGATCGTATCGATCATACACAAAGACTACAGTGAAGGAGAAATAGAAAAGTGGCTGAACAGCAGAATCAGAACAAGAATGCAAATGCAAAAGAGCAGGATATCCACCAGCTCTTAAAGGTGCGCCGCGAAAAGCTTGCTGAATTACAGGCAGAGGGCAAGGACCCGTTCCAGATCACAAAGTATGATCAGGATACTCACAGCGCAGATATCAAAGACAATTACGCAGAATATGACGGAAAGGAAGTTTCCATCGCAGGACGTATCATGTCCAAGCGTGTGATGGGTAAAGCTTCTTTCTGCAACGTCCAGGACCTTAAGGGCAACATCCAGTGCTATGTATCCCGTGATGAGCTCGGTGACGATTCCTACAAAGACTTCAAGAAGATGGATATCGGCGATATCGTCGGCATCAAAGGCTTTGTATTCACAACAAAGATGGGCGAGATTTCTGTTCATGCCCATTCCGTAACTCTGCTCTCCAAGAGCTTACAGATCCTTCCGGAGAAATACCATGGTCTGACAAACACAGATACCCGTTACCGTCAGAGATATGTGGACCTGATCATGAACGAGGACGTAAAGAAGACATTCGTGATGCGTTCCAAGATCATCAGCTGCATCCGCAGATATTTAGATAACCTCGGATTCCTCGAGGTTGAGACTCCGATGCTCGTTGCAAATGCCGGCGGTGCTGCTGCAAGACCGTTCGAGACTCACTACAATGCACTTGACGAGGACGTTAAACTTCGTATCTCCCTCGAGCTCTACTTAAAGAGACTCATCGTCGGCGGTATGGAGCGTGTTTACGAGATCGGCCGTGTATTCCGTAACGAAGGTCTTGACACAAGACACAACCCGGAATTCACTCTGATGGAGTTATACCAGGCATATACAGACTACAAGGGAATGATGGACCTCACCGAGAACATGTTCCGTCATATCGCAGAGCAGATCTGCGGATCCACAACGATCCCGTATGCGGATGTTGAGATCGACCTTGGAAAGCCGTTCGAGCGCCTTACCATGATCGATGCGATCAAGAAATATACCGGTATTGATTTCAACGAGATCACTACGACTGAGGAAGCAAAGAAATTAGCAGATGAGAAGGGCGTTCACTACGAGGATCGTCATGTCCGCGGCGACATCATCAACCTCTTCTTCGAGGAATTCGTTGAGGAGCACCTGATCCAGCCGACCTTCATCACAGACCATCCGATCGAGATCTCCCCGCTTACCAAGAAGAAACCAGATCATCCGGAGCAGGTTGAGCGTTTCGAGCTCTATATCTATGCCCGTGAGATGTGTAACGCATACTCCGAGTTAAACGACCCGATCGACCAGAGAGAGCGTTTCAAAGCACAGGAGGCTGCTCTTGCTGCCGGTGATGACGAGGCAAACACAACAGATGAGGACTTCTTAAATGCCCTTGAGATCGGTATGCCGCCGACCGGTGGTATCGGATACGGTATCGACCGTCTTGTTATGTTATTTACAAACTCCCCGGCGATCCGTGACGTACTGCTCTTCCCGACAATGAAGTCCTTAGACACAAAGAAGTCTGAGAAACCGGTCGTTAAGACATCCGAGAACGCAGCTCCGGAAGTCATCGACTTCTCCAAAGTTGTGATCGAGCCGATGTTCGCTGATTATGTTGATTTCGAGACATTCAGCAAGTGCGATTTCCGCGCTGTTAAGGTAAAAGCCTGCGAAGCAGTCAAGAAGAGCAAAAAGCTCCTTCAGTTCACACTCGATGACGGAACCGGCACAGACCGCACGATCTTAAGCGGTATCCATGCTTTCTACGAGCCGGAAGAGCTTGTCGGAAAGACCCTGATCGCGATCACAAACCTTCCGCCGAGAGCCATGATGGGAATCGATTCCTGCGGTATGCTGCTTAGTGCAATCCATACTGAAGAGGGCGAGGAGAAATTAAACCTTCTCATGGTTGATAACCATATCCCGGCTGGTGCGAAACTGTACTAATAACGAAACAATCTACTGTGCCCGGGTGGTTCCTTACGGAACTGCCTGGGCACATTCTTTTTACATTAAAATACGCATCACATCCCCATTGATCTGGCAATGGGCACGTGATGCGTACTTTTTTTCATATGAAGGTCTCCTGATCGCGGGCTGCAGAACCCGCGATTTTACCATTCAGCCGTCCTACTTCGTGATCTGGAAGGACCGGTTGATCGGGGAAGCCAGATAGTTACCGCCGAGGACAACGACTGTCATGGTATAACGTCCCGGTTCTGTCGGCGGAGTTGTGGTGCTGGAGTATGCTCTCCATTTGCTTGTAAATCCGGAGTAGAGCACGCTGACGCTGGACTGATCGTCAACTCTCTCCCCGCCGATCTCAAGATGTGCGCCAAAGTCAGCTGCCGCCGCATCGGTTGCAGAGATTTTTTTGCCGATACTCTGGTTCCATACAAGCTTTGCCTTGTCAGCCTTTAAGACAAGAGCGCCTGCACCGACACCCGTATTGTAGTTCTTGTTGTCGGTGACTGCTGTCACGCTGTAAATTCCGGCGTGATTCGGGGCACCAATACTGATCCGAAGATTATCAGCGATGGATGGAAGCTTATTGATCACCTTGATGACCTGTCCCAGAGCACCGGTATCCACACCGATCTTCTCAAGCACATCGATCACTTCACTGGTATTTAGAAGCTTTCTAAGTTCACCGACCGTGATGCCGTTCTGCAGCATTTCTGTCAGGGTTGGCTGATTTAAGCTTTCCAGCGCCTTATCGACGATCTTGATGACAGTGCTGTTGGAGGTATACTGTTCCGGAAGCTCCAGATAAACGCCTGTAGTCACATTGCTGGTAATTCCGGCGTAGATGATATACAGGTTGAACTGATCCTCCGGATCTGTGGAGACAAGCTCTCTGCCCTTCACAGCCTCGCTCACATATCTGCTGGCACTGTTGACGCTGACCTTCACATTTGCTTTGTTGATGGTCACGCTGCCCTCAGCTTCTTCACTTGCACGGTACTCCGAATTTCCCTTGAAGGTCACTTTGATCTTCTGCTCGCCTGCGCCGATCTGCGGGAAGCTTCCGAGAACCTTTCCTCCGAGTTCATAGCTTTTTCCTTCAAACGGAACATCGTCCCTGATTCCTTCTCCGTTCAGGAATTTGTCAGCAAAGCTGTCACCGAGCTCGCTGCTCAAACCGTCCAGAAGAGAAAGTCTCGCATTGTAGGAAAAAGTGAAATCGTCAACAGACAGTGTATCCCGCTCCGGAAGCTCGGAATTTTCCCAGTCGATCACATTGTCAAGAACCGCCTGTTTTACTGCTTCCACATCCTTATTATATGTGAAGGAGGTTTCGCTCTTTAATACGACTTTACTGTTGATCCGGTTATCCGTCACTGTTACTGATACCGTCACGCTGCCCGGCGCATAGTCCCTGCTTCCGCCCCAGGAAATACGGATCTTCCAGCTTCCCGTGCCGAATTTCTTTGTTACAAGTGACTCATCATCGAGCGGTTTGAAATTTTCAATGAGCCCGGAAGGATCTGCATTGTACTTCACCTCGAACTCATCAAAATCCACTTCCGGTTCTGTGGACTCCACTACAGCCTCGTAGATCGCTTTTGCTGTTGCAGTATAATCGATATTCTGATCATGATCAAAAACAAGCCCTACTTCGTAAGGAGCCTCTTTCAGATTGAACTTCATCTGCTCCCGTTCCGTCATGGTCACGTCTGTCTCTTTTTCAAAACCGGAATACTCCTCATTGCCGTCCCATAAAATACGGATCTTCTGTTTTCCTGCCGGGATTGCCGGATAGGTCAGGAGATTCACCGTCTCCCCGTCCAGTGCGACCCAGTTCTTTCCGAGATTTCCTACAGAGCCTGACTCAGCTTTACCGTAGTACTGGATCGTCACATCGTCACAGGTAATAAACTCCGCATTGGAAGCTGAAAAAACTCTCGTGAAGATCTCTTCTTTCGTCTCTTCGGCATTAAGGGTTCCGTCCTCGTCATATATCAGCGGAATTTCCTGATCCCGGAGCAGTTCGCAATCCACGGTAGGTTTTGCTGTTTTTCTGATTGTGAATTTTTTCTCTCCTGTGCGTACCTGATATTCACCATCCGCATTGTCTGCCAGCGCCGGATGGATATAGGTGTGAGTCACTAAGTATTTTTTTGTTGTACTTTCAAATCCGCCTACTGATCCCCATGCGGTATTTTTCAGCAGACCACCGTCTTCCTTTCCAACACACTTGTACTCCCATTCCAGTGTATCTTCACTGTCCGGGAGAAGCGTTTCTGTCAGGATCTGATTCACAGTCTCCGTCTCTGTTCCAGCCGGAATACATACCTCCGGATTTTCAGCGCCGAATGCTGTCAGACAGAATGCCTGCAGCAGAACAAAAAGTGCCAGTAACGCAATCATGATTGGATGAAGCGTTTTCTTTTTCATATCTGTATCCTCATGTTTCTCTTTAATTTTTTTATTTTTCCTTACTTCTCTTTTTCATCACAAGACCTGCCGCCAGAAGGATTGCGCCTGCGGAGAGCAGGATCCCTACCGGCCACCACAGTTGTCCTGTCTGAGGAAGCTTCTTTTCGTTCTCCACGGTTGTCTCCGTAGATGTCTCTGTTTCACTCTCTGCCGTACTCTCCTCCACTCTGGTTTCCGACTGTGTCTCCGCATCTGTGATCGTCACCGTCTCGTCAGCCGCTGTTGTGATAGTCGGCTTCTTATTCGGAGTCGGATCCCAGTCGTCATCATCACTGTCATCGTGATAACGGGTCGGAGAGGTCGGATTCGTCGGTTCCGTCGGATTCGTCGGTTCCGTTGGGTTTGTCGGATTTTCCGGTTCTTCAATGTCACACTTGATATCTGCTTCCGCCGCGGCACCGCCCGCTTCCACGAGAACCGGTGCCGGAATGTAGGTCTTGCCGCCAACGGTCATCGGATCCCCCGTCACAAGGTAGAGAGCCTCTCCATCCGGGAGATTCCGAAAAACCACATGCTTTCCGCTTCCCGTTCCGGTCCGGTAAGGCTGGATCCCCTGCGCCTTCACAAAATTTGTAAGAGTGATCGCAGCCTCTCTGGAACCACCCCCGGAAACATCCGCACCGGATGCCTGAAATTTCTCATTCAGCACATAGACACCCGCCTGTTTTTCTGCAACCCGATAGAGATATACCGTCATTCCGGCCTGTTCTGTTTTTACGTTCAGACTGCCCCGCTGTGCCGCGTAGGACGGAATTTGAAATATCACCATCCATACCGCAAGCACAGCAAAAATAAAGCCCAGGATCTTATTCTTTTTCCGAATTCCTGTCATCTTGGATTCCTTCCTTCTACATCGATTTCTGTATCTGATCTACATGCTTCTTTTTCTCTTCCATGCTGCTGCCGCTGTGCCCATAAACAGGAGTCCCAGACCCGTGAACATTCCCCGTCCCATTCCGCCTGTGGACGGAACCTTCTTATCGAGGACATCACCTTCCACGGAGTCATGTTCCCCATCGTTGACCCAGGCTTCGTTAAACAGCTCGTCCCCCTGGATCGCGTCGTCTGTCACGACCGCTTCATAGGTCACTGTAATCGGATTTTCATCCGTCAGATCTTCATAATCGATGATTCCGGTATTAAAGAGGTTTACAAGATCAACCTTAACCCGGAATGCGTTGGAACCACTGGCTGTTACCGTGTAATACCCGGAAGGAACTTCTTTTCCATCCCTGCCCGCGGTCACACGGAGCGTACTGTCAATAAACTTCAGATACCGGTTCATCTCATCGTGGAAGACCATGGTCTCCACAACCGAATCCGGGATCGCATATTTTTCATCTGCAGAAAGGGACTGTGCAGAAATCTCATTGTCGTAGTTGTCTCCGCTTACGCTTCTCGCTCTTCTTGCACCGGACGCACTGTACACGCGGACTGTCTCCGCACCGGACGCACTGTGTACGCGGACTGTTCCCGCGCCGGACGCACTGTGTACGCGGACTTTGCGAATCTCCCTTGCGGAGTTTGCCGGTGAGGCGTTGGATGCCGTCACAACATAGCGTGCAAGCAGCTTAGGAAGACTGGAGGTCAGTGTAAACCTGATCTTCTTTCCCTGACTTACGGTTCCGATCTCGTCCTCGCCGTCTGCCTTTTTATCGATCGGATAACTTGTCGTCTCGTAGATCTCCGCGCCATGAGCCGCCTTGATCTGAAATCCCGTCTCATATTCGCCGGAAGCTGCCGAAACGATATGACGATTTTCCGGAAGATTATCGTCTGCGTTCCATCTTGAGCCCTCTGTATCGTCATACCAGCCGTCGATGCGGTGATTGCAGTCGTCGAGGTTCCAACCGGTTCCGACTGCACAGAAGGTCAGCTTCTGCCCTGCGGTGTTGTAAATATCGTCAGCACCTTTGGCTGCGTGGTTGTTGTAGAGAATCACGCCGTCCGAAAGCTCTGCGGTTCCGTTTTCCCCGTTATAGAGGCCGCCGCCGTAGGTGGCTGCGCGGTTGTTGCAGATGCGGACGCCGGTGCCGATCTTCAAGGTTCCCTCATTGAAAATTCCTGCTCCGGTTGAACCCGTTTGATTTTTACAAACGCTGCCTGCATTTAAAGTCAGTTCTCTCACATTACGGATTCCGCGATCATGATTCCCTTCAACCTTAAGCGTTGCTCCATTCTCAACAAACAGCTTATACGTATTTAAAATCCCGTTTGATTTATTTTCACAGGCCGATACAATTGCCCCTGCTTTGACTTCAACATCGCCGTACCAATAATCGCTGCCGCTATATACCTGAAGACCTCTTTTCCCATTTCCGTCGAGACTGATCTCAGCTCCTCCCTCAATGGTTCCTTTTCCTCCGACATTCAGCCCATTTCCGGTATTCTTACAGGAAGTCAGTTTTGAAGTGCCGTCTACAAACAGCTCTTTAACAAAAATTCCCCAGGCGCTACCAATATTCTGATTCGTTGTCACATCCGAATGATCTGTTACGCTCAGTTTTCCGTAATAGCAGCCAATTCCACCACCGTAGTTCGGATTTCCACAGCCCGTAATATCGATATGTGAATATTTTTCTACCGTCACGTCTACCGGATTGACCGTCATTCCGTGCCAGTCACAATCAATGATATTGAGACTGGAATGATCTGAAATTTTAATATTCCGATTTGGCATATCGTCATACTCTGAATTGTCTGCGAAAATACCACTTGCCTGGGATCCTTTATAGCCGGATATCGTCATGACTGTACCATTTACAAGGTATAAATTACTTTCCTGATACAAATACATTCCGCTTCCGCTGCCGCCATCCGCACTATTCTGTATCCATGTCACATGATCCAAGGTGAGATCTGTATTCGAGATCAGATTCGCAGTGCCGCTTCCACCCGGATTATCATTCGCGGCAATATCCAATACGCAGTTCTTAAATGTCAGCCGACTGGTATTCCAGCTTTTAGCTGTAGCATCATAAGTTCCTTCTGTGTGGATTCCCTTTCCTTCCATCATGATCGTCTTCGGATCCGACGTGCCGCACTGGATCGTCACCTCTTTTCCTGCACCGATCACGAGTCCGTCCGTAAGACTTACATTTTCCTCAAGATCGATCACTACCGGTGACTCTCCCGCGGAATTGATCGCATCCTGAAGATTATTGAACTCCTTTGTTCCTACCTTCGCCACAGCCGCCAACGAAGAAAATGCCATGGCAGCCGTCATCGCAGCGGCGGCTGCGGTGACGGTCATGAAATTTTTCCATGATTTTTTCATGTCTCTACCTCGTTCTCATAACTAGCAACAATCCGTAAAGTCTGAATTACTGTTCTTTTTTCTTTTTCTTACCTGTCACGATCACAGCACCTGCTGCCGCTCCCATCAGAGCGATTCCTGCTGCTGTGAAGGCTTTTGTTCCAATTCCACCGGTGGACGGAACATCCGGATCGATGACCGGACCGTCAACGATATCCTCTTCGCTGTCGTTGACCCATGCACGGTTCTCCACCTTGTCTCCATCAATAGCTTTGTCAGAGACAGCTGCGTCATAGGAAACAATAATAGGCTCTGCATTCTTTAACTCATCATATGTAATATATCCGTCATTGAATGCTGCGATCAGAGCGATACTTACCCGGAATGTCTCATCACCTTTTCCGGTTTCTACCTTGTAATAGTCTTCTGGAATTACACTTCCTTCATTTCCGACTGTCACTTTCAATGTTGCTTTATCAAATTCCAGATTTTTGCTCATCACGTCATGGAAGATCATACGCTCGGAGAACTTCTCCGGAATATACAATCTCTCTGCATCAGAATCGGAACGTACTACAAATCCAGCCATTCTTGCCGGAAGATGGGATTCCAGAGTAAAGCTTATATTATCGCCCGGTTTTACGCCCTTGATCTCATCCTCACCGTCTGCCTTTTTATCGATATCCGGTCTGCTCTCCTTATCGTCCGCATCAAGTCCATGCGCAGCTTTGATCTGCAGCATACCGGTCTTACTTCCGCTGTTTACAAGAACAATATGGTGCTCACTTTCACCGCCATCGGCATTCCAGCGGCTACCTTCTGTGTCATCATACCAGCCGTCGATCGCGTGATTACAATCGTCGAGGATCCACTCTTTGTTTGTGTCTCCGAATTTCAGTGTCGCGTTTTCTCCGTTGTAGATATCGTCGGCACCGTTTCCGGCATGGTTATTGTAGAGAATAACCGATGAGCCGAGACGCATGGTACCGATATTATAGATACCTCCGCCGTATTCGGCACCAATCTTCTTCTCATTCTGTATTCCCGTTCCGTTGTTGACGATCGTTGCGGAACCGATTGTCAAATCGCAGGCTGCCTGTTTTGTATAGATTCCGGAACCGGCATTGTTCATGATCGTCACATCTGCGCCCTTCTCGATCGTGCTTTTATATGTTCCATTTCCAAAAAATACGATTCCGCCACTTGTGGCTGCGGATAAAGGCTTCACCCCGTTTCCTTCCACATCCAGCTTGCATGTCTTATCCACATTCAGCACTCTGGTCCAGATACCGCTGTACCCGTTGTTTGTTGCTGTTAAGGAGGATTGATTGCTCATGTCGATCCGCCATGCGGAAATTCCCCAGGTACCGCTTCCATCAAACAAAACTTCCGATCCATTTTTTATCGTATAGTATGTACCGTTTGATCCGTTTCCATGGCTGTTTAACACCTGAACTTTACTGTTATCGATCGTGGCATAAAATGTTCCCGTAAAACCTGAGCGGTTATTATCCGAGATGTAGGTCGAATTTTCGAGATTCACATTATAGCCTCCGTCACCGCCATCCCACTCCAGGGCATCCTGCGGATAATTTCGAATCTCCAACTTGGAATCCTTCAGATTCAGCTTATTATTCGAGCCGAAATAGATCGCATGAGTGTTTGCAGCAACACCTTCGCCATCCATTACCATCTCTGCGTTCTCCAGATGCAGCTCTGCATCCTTTGATGCAGAGATCGTCATCCAATTCCACTCTGCCGTATATGGTGTCGATCCGATTCCTTCCAGTCCCACAGCGCAGTTCTTAAAGGTCAGCTTTTTGCCCCAAAGTGCAATTCCTTTGTCTTTAAATGTAAGATTCTTCTTATCCGCACCACCATCTACCGTCAAGTTCTTGCTCAGATTAAGCCCACTTGTCGTCTCATCCGTATCAAGAACGATCACCGCTCCATCTGCTGCCGCAGCCACTGCCTCATCAAACGTCTTATAGGTAGTCTCACCAATATGTACCTGCGCAAATGCCGAAACCGACATTCCCGCCGTCATCGCAGTCGCTGCCAGACAAACCACGAAAACCTTGTTCATTTTCTTTTTCATTTTCGATCCCCTCCATGTCAATTTATGTCGAAAAAAGCGCCGTTTTCACTTTTTTGTGAACCGGCGCATTTTTTCCATCATTTTTCCGGTTCTGTTACCCGGTGTCCGCGGACAAGAAGCCTGTGGGTATTTACCCCATACGGAGTACAGGTATAAAGCGTCACAAGGTCTTTTCCGTTCTGGATATAAAGTTCTTCCGTCTCTTCCGGGAGTGTTACGAGGATCTGATCCACCTCATACGTGAATGTCTCGTTTAAGACATCCAGAGTGAACCGATCTCCCACTTCCAGTTGTGCGCCCAGCTAAGGGTGTGTAGTCAAGCCGGTGGGAATCCGGT
>ERZ1106964.2125-NODE-2125-length-10911-cov-3.395265_pt1 | contig 10911 bp, 10 predicted proteins | sample MGYA00403682_ERZ1106964 | MGnify/ENA primary metagenome ERZ1106964 (study PRJEB35170, sample SAMEA104062451) | human gut metagenome | biome: human gut; feature: human-associated habitat; material: faeces | place: Denmark | collected 2013-04-10 ...
GGTAGGTGGAGTGGAAAACCGTTTCTTGTAGGAGTTTTTTACAGTTCAGAATATGGAGTAGCCCACAATTTTGAATATGATATTCAGAGAAGAAAGCTGACGTGTTATAGAGTGATTAATGAAAAGCAGATATCGAAGAAGCCTAAAAATATGAAGTCTATTCCAGATTTTTCAGGTAGATATTATACAACAAAAGGGGATTGTCCTATTTGTGGAGCAGAAGGGTTGTATAGATCAAGCCTGTATTGCAATAAATGTGGACAAAAACTTGACTGGGGAGAGGAGTGATAAAATGGCATACAAAAATAAAGTATATGTTTCGATGGATGCAGATAACGATTTGAGATATTATTATTTAATGAAGGCGTGGAAACAAAGCGATCATACATCTTTTAATTTCTATGATGCTCATGATATTAACAATATTTATGATAAAAGTGAGGCATCTATAAAAGCGGGACTTCAAGAAAGATTCAGAAATACAAAAGTATTTGTGCTGTTGGTAGGAGAACACACAAAATATTTGTATAAATATGTAAGATGGGAAATTGAACAAGCAATCAAAAGAGAAATCCCGTGTATTGTTGTCAATTTAAATGGAAAGAGAAGTGCGGATCAAAATCTTTGCCCAGCTTTAATGAGAGACAATTTGGCTGTGCATATCAGTTTTAACGCTAAGATACTGCAGTATGCTTTGGAAAATTGGCCAGCATCTGCTGAGAGATACCGCAAAGAAGGGAAAACGGGAGCTTATTACTATAATGAGAGCGTTTATGAAGAACTTGGTATATAAGATTTATATTCAGATACTTTTTCCTGTTTCAAAAAAACCAGTTGAATATATTTCAACTTTTTTTGCACTGATTGGTGGCTATTTTACACTTTGTGAAATTGAACAGGCAGTATTTAAAACTCAAATGTTACTTAACATATTTAGAAATTGTACATTGATAGTTCCTATGATTTCAGCGATGCTTGTATTATTGTTGCGCAAGGAAAGTGCTGAAAAAACAGCATATTTAGGAACGAAGGATACCATGATATCTTTAAAAATGGCAGATTTATTGAACATAAAAGGTTCGGCAATTGTGATTCCAACAAACACAACTTTTGATACAATTATGAGTGGTGATTTTATTAGTGAGAAAAGTATACAAGGACAGTTTCAAAAGAAAATGTATGGTGTTGATTTTTCAACATTAGATATGAGTATAAAAAATTCACTTGATGAATGTTATCCTAATTGTTATGAAATTTTGGAAGATAGAACAAAAACGAATAGAAATAGGTATGAGATAGGAACAGTTGCTAAGATTACTTGCAATGGGCAGCATTATTATTTTCTTGCTGTTGCGGATGTTAGTAAAACGGGAAAAACTCAAAATGTAACTATGCAAAATATGACAAAAGCGCTTGTTGGGTTATGGGAGTATTTATCTAAGGAAGGACATACTGAACCTATTACAATACCTGTAATTGGAACAGGACGAGCAGGATTATGTGATGGGACATTTGAAGATGTAGTTCATGAAACGATTTTCTCTTTTGCAATAAAGTCGCAAGATGAATTTGTATCAAGAAAAATGACAATATGCATATATCCACCTGCACTCTCCGACGCTAATGTTACTTGGGAAAAGCTATGTGGCTACTTAGAACTCCAATGTCAATTTTTTGCGGAGAATGAAAAGAGAATTAAGAGTTCAAGGATTATTGGAAGCCCAGTTAATTAACATAATTATAATGACAATATTATCTGCAGTTACAGGGCATTTGTTATCAATGTCGATAACAAATTGATAACATTAGCCAATATAGGCAGGATAATATGGATAAATCAAAGATTCAAAAGAAAAGCAAACGCGGCAACAAATAATCTCTAAACAAAATTGATTAGTGATTGTCGAGTTTGAATAAAATATGTTCTCGTCCCACTAAGACTCATCCAAGTGTCCGAGTGAAAAAGAACATAAAAAATATGAAGCAGAGTCAGATGAATTTCGAAGAAATTCGTCTGGCCCTGCTTCTTTTTTTGCCTCTGTCACCCTCACAAGCATCCCATTCCCAAGCCCTCCCAAGCCACCTCTTCAATCCTGAAAAAGAGCAGGAAAACAGGAAAAAGGCTTGGTTTATAAGGCTTAGATCGGATTGCTGAATGGAACAGAGGCAGAAGAGGCTTGGAGGCAGAGACAGACGCAGAGGTCATTGAATCGGAAAATTGAAAGTTGAATATAGAAGAGAATGTTGTAGGATTGCCGCTATGAAAAGGGAAAGAGGCTTGGTTTTTTCTCGTCCCGGAAGGTCGATTTTCGGGTGGACAAGAGGGTGATTCTTGGTGGGACGAGAACATAGTATCTCGAAATAATTGGAATTATTTCGAGAAAATGGCTTTTGGGCCTGGAATTAAATCGAGATTTTGGCTTTTCGGGCTTGGTGGAGAACCAATTTCTGGGAATAAATATGACCGGAAATTCGCTGTAAAGCCAATTTCTGGAAAAAATAGCAACCAGAAACTCGGAATAAATACCAAAAACTATGATTAAATCCAATTTCTCGGAATAATTGTATCCAAAAACTAGGATTAAATGGAATTAAGCGGAGAAAATGGCACCAAAAACTTAGAATAAATGCCAGAAACTCGGAGTAAATACTAATTTCCGGGAATAAATATGGCCGGAAATTCCATGGACATCCAATTTCTCGAAATAAATAGGGCGGAATTTCGATGGACATCCAATTTCTCGGAATAATTATGCCTGGAAATTCGATGAATATCCAAATTCTGGTAGAAATAGCGACCAGAAACTCAGAATAAATCCAAAAACTCGGAATAAACATGCCGGGAATTTCGATGTAAATCGCAAAAACTCGAAATAATTCAATGACCGTCTGCGTCTGTCTCTGAAAATTAGCGTCCGAATGGTTTGAATCAATTCAATCTGAATAAACCATAAGGAGAACTGCATATGGAAAAAGCGGGAACGAAACGTAGGGACATTCATTTTAGGAGTGATAAGAATGGAATGGTAGTGTGCGTACACTCAAGGGAAGCCAGGGAGTATGCAAGGTACTTGGAAGCGTCTGCGGATGTTGCTTCTTATGAGGCCGGAACCGTATTGGATCCAGACAAGTACCCATTCATAAATACAATCGGGATCCGAAAAGAATACTTTGACACTCAGTGGACGTCAGACTTTGTGATTCATTTTACAGATGGAAGGACAGGAATCCGGGAACTGACAAACAAAGATGGACTTTCCAAACGGGCAGCCATCGAAAAACTGGAATTTTCCAGACGGTATTGGAGTACCACAAAAGTTGCAGAGTGGAAGATCGTTGTCATGGAGAAGGGAGAGTGCTGAGATGTTCTTAGAAAGCTGTGGAGAAGTAATTCGGGTATTATGCGGAAACGAAGAAGGGAACTGGGTGATCTCCTATGATAACCCATGCACACCGAAGTTTGTACTTAGGGATGACCTAAGAACCATGGAACGCATAGAGCCACCAAAAGATTTTCAGATGAGGATGACACAGGAGCAGACACCGGGACAGAAGAAGCGGCAGGAACTGATCTCGGAACTCTTGGAAGAGGAATCCTATGTGTGGGACCGTACTGGACGCAACACAAAGATCCGGGAGATTGCAGCCAGGGAGAAGACGAGTGAACGGAGAATCCGGGAACTGTATTTCCGGGCGTTGGCCGGAAGAGCCTTAGTGGAGGAAAGAAAAAAAGCGGAGAAAGAAGAGACGAAGGAAGAAAAGGACTTCCTATGGGCAATCGACACGTTCTACTATACAGCGAAGAAGTTTTCCCTGCGGAGTGCGTATGATATGCTGCTGCTTTCCAGATACACGGATCCAGACGGACATCTACTGGATGTCTATCCTTCCTGGAATACTTTCCGCCATTATTTCTATGATAAGAACTTTCATAAGAAGTCCAGGAACCTGATCGCCAGGAATGGACTGACCGATTATCAGAGAAATGAGCGTCCGTTGTTTGGAAGTGCATCAGCTTGGAAAGAACAGATAGGAGTCTTTCAGATGGATGCAACGCAGGCTGACATCTACCTGGTGTCACGCCCGGACCGTTCTGAAGTGATTGGAAGACCTTATATCTACTTGGCTGTGGACACGGCAACTCAGCTGATCGCCGGAGTTTATGTGGGAATGGATGCCGGAGAGCAGGCGGTCATTAACTGTCTTTCTAATGCGGCTGCGGATAAGGTTTCCTTCTGTAAACGGTATGGACTGGACATCAAAAAAGAAGAGTGGCCAAACACGGGACTTCCGGGAGAAATCATTACAGATAAGGGAAGAGAGTTTATTGGCACCCGGATGAACGAGCTTGCAATGAAGTACGGAATTGAGTTTGAATCCCTGCCGCCATTCCGACCGGATGGAAAAGGTCTGGTAGAGAAATCCTTCGATCTGATCCAACAGCGATATAAACCGGCACTCAGAGGAAAAGGAGTCATTGAGGCGGACGCGCAGGAGCGATGGGCGGTGGACTATCGGAGTCAGGCTGTTCTGACCTTGGAAGAGTTTACGAAGGTCATCCTCTCCTGCATCCTGTACCTGAACAGCTGCCGTGTGATAGAGAACCGTTTCTGTAAGGACGCAGACCCTGTGGCGGCCGCGATGTGGATGAAATGCGAAAAAGAAAAGAAATCCCTGGTTATCCCGATCAACAGTGAAGAACTGTATCGGTTTGGACTTCCAAGGACCTCAGCTACATTGAACCGGCGCGGAATCTGTTATCAGGGACTCTGGTATGTGAGTGAGAATTATAAGGAGTTCTTAGAGAGCCATAACATAGGCGAGACCGTGAGAATCTGCTATGACCCAGAAGATGTATCGCGTCTGTTTCTGCTGAATGGGATGAATTACATTCCATTTGAGCTTTCCAGACATTCCAAGCAATATGCCGGAGCAACCGAAAGTGAATATCAGATGAAGCGTAAGGCAGAGCGGGACAGCCGGAAGGAATCGGAACTTAGGGATACCGAAGGACGGGTCCGGCTTTTAAAGGATATCGAGTCCGTGGTGAAACAGGCAGAGTACCGGGATAAGAATAAGATTTCAACGAAACGCATGGAGCAGGCGAAGGAGATGGAACGGGAATGAAAAAGTATCAGAAACAGAGTGGAATGACCGTGGACGCAGAATATAGAGAAGAACAGGGAAATCCCTTCTTTGAGGCATTGCCGGAGATCCTTGGAAAAGAAGAGGTGATGAAGCGGCTTAGAAGTCAGATCCCTTATCCAAAAGACATTCAGAAGAGGTCACCGGAGGAACGGAGAAGAGAAGTCATGGAGATCTCCAAGTGGTTTTATCCCATGGATTACATGTATACGATCTATGATATGCTTTATCGTGCGATGTCAGCAACCTACCAGACAAAGAACATCGTGGACCATATCCGCCAGATGAATGACCTGTATATGGATTTCCGCACCGGCCGGGAACGGGAGTTTCAGTATGCGACCCAGGCATACACCGGAGCTGTCTTAGGTGTCCCTGGAATCGGAAAGACATCGACGGTCCAGAGATGTCTTTCTCTGATGCCACAAGTCATTGTCCACAAGAATTATGGTGGGAAACCCATGTATACCAAGCAGATCAACTATCTGTTCGTGGAGTGCCCGTCTGATTGTTCCGTGAGAACCCTGGCATTCAATATTTTCTCAGCAATCGACCGCGCAATCGGTTCCGACTACTTAAAACAGGCAACCTATCAGAGGGCGGTGGCAGCCAGTGCCACGACAACAAAGCTGAAGATTATCTGCATGAATCATCACATTGGGCTGATCGTCATTGATGAGATCCAGAACGCAATCCAGACGGCGGTCAAGAACCGGCAGCTTAAGCCCTTAGTAAAGTTTCTGGTGGAACTTACGAACGAGACATCAACAGGGATCTGCTTCTGCGGAACGATGGAGGCTGAAGATCTCTTCACGAGTCAGGAACACTTGAAGCGGAGAACCAGAGGATTCCGGCTTCTGCCATTAAAATATGATGTGACATACCGGAAGTTCATCACAGAACTCTGGGATTCCCAGGTGGTGCTTCAAAAGACGGAACTCTCCGAAAAGCTGATGAAGCAGATCTATGATCTCTCGGCCGGGATCCCGTCCTACATCGTGAAGATCTTCCAGGAGGCACAGGTCCAGGCAATTCTCACAGGGAAGGAGAAACTTTCCTATGAGGTGTTGAAACAGGCGGTCCTGTGTCTTGGAATCGAAGTACCGAAAACATATGGATGGAGTCTTCCATTTCTGACTTTACGGTACAGGAAGTAACCGTGAATGAAGAAGCGGTGGAATCCGTGGAGATAGAAGTGGAGACTACCGAAGAAACATCCCTGGAGGGAGACTGCCAGGAAGAGATTTCCTTAGATTCCGTGGATGGTAGAAGGGATAAACTGGACGCAGAAAATATCATGGACGAAGAGTTACCAGGGAGCGCAGAAAAGACCTCTTCAAAGCGATTTTATGCAGTGAAACGCGGCCGCAAAAAATCCGAGCGTGACGACTCGGATCTTCTGGAACTTTGGGCGGAGAACCCGTCTGCGGACGCGCTGCTTCTGAATCTTGAACAATTCCTTATGTTAGAAAGGAGGTGCTTCTGATGCTTCAATACTTTCCAACGCCTTATCCGGACGAACTCTGGTACAGCGTCTTAGGGAGATACCATGTCAGGTCCGGCAATCCGAACAGCGCAACGACACTCAGGGAACTATTTGGAGCGGAGAGCGTCGGAGGAATGGGAAACTTCCTGCCAAACTGCGGGATCCGACGAGTGGCTGAGAAATTGCCGGAGGGAGTCTTAGATGAGAGAGATATTGCCTTGCATCACACACTGTTTCCGTATACCTTCCGTTTCCAGGACTTATCAACGAAAGAAAAGCTACTGGAACAGGCGTTAAACGAAAAAGTGAAATTTCCAATCAAGCTGCCTAAGCCATACACATCCACGGTACTGAAATACTGTCCGCTCTGCATGAGAGAGGACAGGGAGCGATATGGAGAGGCTTACTGGCATGTTACCCATCAGATTCCTTATGTGACCATATGCACGAAACACAGGTGCAGACTAAGGATGAAGGGTGACATGAAAAAATGGACACTCAACGATAATCTGTTCCTTCCGATGGATAAAGAGGAGATAGAGGCAGACTTGGACATTACGGAGACAGAAGCAGAACTCTCCGGTATTCTTGTGAAATATCAGGAACTTCCAATAGAAAAAGGACCTATGGAAACCCACAATAACCTTTACGAGGGATTATTGAACTCCGACTATGGGATCGCCCGGAAGGACAAGAACTTTTCCATTGATTACAAGAGGGTGGAGACGGATCTCCTGGAACGCTTCGGAAAGGACTTCATAGAGGAACATTTTGGAACGCCCGTCATGCGGGCCGCAATCTTCGGAAATATCCGCAACTGGAACTATAAACTTCCAGAAAGATATGCGATCCTGTCCACGCTGATCCATCAGGACCCAGAGATTACTTTTTCGGAAGAGCGCATAGAAAATAAGATGGTCAGCCTGTTTCTACGGATGAGTAAAGAGCCAATGACTCGATCAAAAAAGTATATTGCGAGATCCCTGGGAGTGAAGGAAAAGCACTTGGATATCCTGGCACACAATCTGAACGTGGTCCCATTCTGGGAGCAGAAGCCAGACGCAGAGAGAGCGAAGGAGTACAGAGTGTATGTATGTTTTACGGAGGATGAATGGGCGTATGTTCAAGACTCGGTTTCGAAATATGGGTTTCAAAGTTCGTCTGCGTTCATCCGGTTCTGCGTGGGACAGTATCGGGACAGGGAAGAGGTTGACCATGCATTTCATAATAAATGATTGAAAATCAGTTCGATTCTGTATAAAATGAAAATAGAAGCGTACAGAATGAAATAGTGAAGAGGTGAAATGTATGGAGTGGTTAGATTATCGAAAAAAATTAGGGTTAGGATTTAACGATGAGGAAAAAGCAAATTACTTTTATGCAAAAATTCTCAACATATTAAATTACATAGAACAAAAATCGCCTGATGCAATCACAGAAGGTGAATATATAGCGTTTTGTAATATGACAGGTACGCTAATAACAAGAGATTTTTTGGGAGCCTTTTATTTAAAGGAAATAATCGATATTTTGGATGAAAAGCGTGACTCATTAAATGAATTTATAACGTATTTTATAGCGTTTATCAATAGTCAGTCAGATAATATTGAAGGCAGAGCAACAACGAAAGAGGCATATAAACTTTTTTTGATTAAAGCTTTAAAAGAATCGCATATTATGTATGAAGTCTTAGAAGATGAGGATGGGTATTTTGTGTTCCCTGCTGGTGACCCGATGATGGACAAGAACCTAGTTTCTGATGTATTGTTGTGGTTAGATAAATATTCGGGCGCTAAGAAAACATATGTTAATGCATTAAAGCAATATGCAGATGGTATCTACACAAGAGATGTCGCTGATAATCTTAGAAAAGCATTGGAAACTTTCTTGCAAGAGTTTTTACAAAATGATAAGAACTTGGAAAATAATAAAGGTGAAATCTGTAAATATCTGGCAGCTCAGGGAGTAGATTCAAGCATCGGCGGAATGTACGAATCTATCATTTCCACATATAAAAAAATCAATGATAAAACAGTTAAACATAACGATAAGCTTAATGCACGTCTGTTAGAGTTTTTATTATATCAGACGGGATTACTGATCCGTATGGTATTAAGAGTATCTGAACAGATAGAGGGTAATTAAATAGTGTTATAAGAGCCAGGAGCCGTAATGGTTTCCCTGACTCTTTTTTCTTTATCCACAGTTTGAGATTTTTATGTCGATCAATTTTAAATTCTTGGAATCCTGGTATGTGGAGTATTCAACCACGTTTCCCTTGTTATCAAGTAAAGCACATACAAAAGAATTATCGCCGTCATCGACTTCCCGCATAGACATGGGCGAGCGGTGAATCTTGCGGAGATCTTCGCTCCAGCTGTTTCCCATTGGCAGGATCCGCTGATAAGGGAGATTCGAACAGACGGCCGGAGTCTGGGATAATGCAAGGATTACTGGACGCGACATAAGATTTTCTGTTGGGAAGGAATGAACCGCATAGTCCAGGTTCTTCGGATCCAGGGACGAGAGAGCAACGTAGATTCCCGATTCCTTTGTAAGTTCATAGAGGCTTATGGCATCCAGAGGTGACTCGCAGATGAAGAGTGGATAGTCATCTTCATAGATTTCGATGTTAGTTTCCATCATGGAGAAAACGTGATTGATGGAAAGAAAGGTATCGGAGGAGAACCACCAGAATCCTAAAGGATTCTCTGTATAAATAAGCTTCTGAGATCCGCTCTGTTTTGTATTCTGGAGGAGGTAGTAATTTTGATCAGCATTTCCGAAGCAGGCATAGTGACGTCCCGTTCCAGGGACTGCCGTGGCATATAACTTTTTCATGTATACCAGGTTTCGGAAGATCCGGTTGCTGATGTTACACTCGTTGACGATATAGTTCTGAAGGGCACTGATGTCGCCAGTGTCCGGCGGAACACGGAAAGTGTGGATGTCCGGTTTCAGAAGTGCCGCTGGCTTTTTGTATTTGTGGGTGACATCATGACCAAGTGAAAATTCAAGCAGCGAGGAGACGGCATCTGCCCAACCGTATCCTTGGTATTTCGTCAGGTATGAGATACTGTCACCGGCTTCATGGAGAGAGTAGCGAAAGTAACTGTCATGATAGATCACCAGACTGTTGTGATTACAGTCGCGGAGCGTTCCGGTACGATAGAAGACCCGCTCCGGGTGTTTTGCCAACATATATTGAATTAAGTCGGCCTGCTTTGCAAGTCGCATATCGTTTTCTGTAAATTTTATGTATGAACTCATGAATAAGCTCCAATCATTTTTGTATTTGAGAAGGTAGAGGAAAGATTTTCTTATAGATATTATGTAAGATCTGAGAAAAAAAGTGCCATAAAATTACAAAAAAGTAAAAATATTTTTCAAGAATAATAAAACTATCCTACTGAGAGTACCAGTACCATATAGAATAGTACACCATCTTATGATGGAATGTATGATACTGAGAGTAACCAACTGAGAGTGAACCACTTAGAAGAGGATCATCTTAGAAAGAGGAATATCTTAGAGATTCCACCTTAGAAGAAAGAGTATCTTAGAGATTCCATCTTAGAACAGATACCTTAGTGTACCGGCTGAGACACTTAGAATTAAGGTACTTAGCTTTCATCCCTTAGGGTATCCAAGCGGTGAGCAGGCAAGGGATACTTGACGCGAACAAAACCAAGCTTCTAAGAAAATAACCGAGTGCTGAGTATCCATGCGTGGAAAAGATCCTTGGGTTATTCATGCGTCCAGTTTTGTGTAACTCACCGCAATTCCTAAGCATCATCTAAGGAATGAAATCTAAGTATCCAAGCACATAAACTAAGCAGCTAAGATCCTTCATCCAAGGTGGAACACTAAGTATAACATTCATATAATCTTCCTTCTGTTAATGAGTAATAAGTTTATTGGTTTACTAACTCAGGGAATAATAGATGGAGAGTAATGTTCCAGTATTTCAAGGATATCAGTGAACTTCCAAGAATCAATTATGAGACAGAAGATATATATAAAATAAAAGAACCAATATTAGAAATCATGAGAAAACTCAGAACTGGTAAGGCTTTCCAGAATTTTACCGGGTATCAGATTTGCCACCGTAAAGTATCATTTCAGTGTTTCAAAATCAGTAATTCCATTCATGCCATCTCTGCCGCAAATCCCACTCAAAAAATTTTTTGAAAAATTTGCAAAAAAAGTTCTTCGTTTTTCCCAAATCTTACATAATATCTACGAAGGAGAGAGAAGAGATGAAAATACCAAGAGAAATT
>ERZ1106964.2129-NODE-2129-length-10895-cov-3.935055_pt1 | contig 10895 bp, 10 predicted proteins | sample MGYA00403682_ERZ1106964 | MGnify/ENA primary metagenome ERZ1106964 (study PRJEB35170, sample SAMEA104062451) | human gut metagenome | biome: human gut; feature: human-associated habitat; material: faeces | place: Denmark | collected 2013-04-10 ...
GCCTGACGGGCCTCATACTGCACGGCGCGGATGGAACCGACGACGCGGCGGCGGGCACGGTTGACCTCGGTGATGCGCAGGGAGACGGTCTGACCGATCATCTCGCTCAGATCCGCACCGCGGGGCTGGCCGGACTGGGAAGCGGGAACGAACACGCGCACGCCCTTGACGTTGACGACGATGCCGCCCTTGTTCTCCTCGGTGACCTTGCCCTCAAGAGTGGTTTTGTTCTCGCAGGCCTCAGCGATATCCTCCCAGACCTTCACGGCGTCCAGACGCTTCTTGGAGAGCATAGCGTAGCCCTCCACGTCGTTGACACGGATGATGTAGGTCTCGATCTCGTCGCCCACCTTCACCACGTCCTCAGGCTTCACGCTGGGATCGGCGGACAGCTCCTCCGCGGAAATATAGCCTGCCTGCTTGCAGCCCAGATCCACCTGAACCTCGGTGGGACCCACGGCCGTCACGATACCGGTTACCTTCTCTCCTGTATTTAAAGTCTTAAAGGATTTGTCCAGCAGTTCCTCAAAGCTCTCTTCCTGGGGTTCCATGTTCTTGATTTCTTCGCTCATTGTTGTATATACCTCCTTAATGATGCCCGCCGGGGTGGACGCGCCGGCCGTAAGCCCCGCCATTGTGCATCCGGAAAGAAAGCCCGTCGTCAGCTCCCCCGCCTGTTCGATCTGATACACGACAGGGCAAGCCTTACGGCAGATCTCCGCTAAATGCTTCGTGTTGGCACTTTTACGATCTCCGACCACGACCATTACGTCAGCCTGAGCCGCCAATTCGGCTGCCTCCAACTGACGCCTATGCGTAGCGCTACATATTGTATCAAAGATTTTTGCGTTTGTACACAGTTTTTTTAAAATTTCTTTGGAAGTTTCCCAAATTCTTCGGATGCAGGTGGTCTGAGCCACCGCCGTCAGGGACAGAGACTGCCGGGAAGGCTCCTGCAGGAGCCATTTTTCAAGTTCTTCCGGCCCCGGAAAGATGACGCTGCGATCCGACCAGCTGGCCACACCCATGACCTCCGGATGCCGAGGCTCCCCAATGATAAGGGGGATACGCCCCTCCCGGTCGGCCTGCGCCACCAGCTGCTGGATCCGCAGTACGTTGGGACAGGTGGCGTTGACGCACACGGCTCCCAGCTGCTCCAGCCGGTCAAAGACCTCCTTGCGCTCCCCGTGGGAACGGATGATCACCGTCTCGCCGGGGCGGACCTCCTCCACGGAGTCCACCTGTCTGGCCCCCAGCGCCTCCAGCTCCGCCACCACATGGACGTTGTGGATGATGCTGCCCAGCATGGCGCAGCCGCCCTTTTCACGGGCTGTCTCCTCCGCCAGCTTCACAGCCCGCTCCACGCCGTAACAGAAACCGGCGCTTTTGGCTACTCTTACCTCTGCCATTGGATTCCTCCCAGCGCATAGGCCCGACGCATGATCTCCTCGGCGTTGGACTGATACTCCTCCGCCGTTCCCTTCCGGCCGGTATATACCGGGTCGTAGGGCTTTCCGATGATGATGGACACCCGGTGAAACAGGCGCTTGTCCCGGCCGATGAACACCGGCACCAGCGGCACGCCGGAGCGAATGGCCATCATGCCTACGCCGCCTTTGACATCCACGCTGCCGGGCTCTTTGACCCGTGTCCCCTCCGGGAATACCAGCAGATTCCAGCCGTCCCGCAAACTCTGGATGGAGGTCTTGACGGCGGCGATGTCGGAGTTTCCCCGATCCACACCGAATACGCCGATGGCCCGCAGAAAGGCTCCCACCACGGGAATTTTCATCAGCTGCTTCTTGGCCATGATCCGCAGGGGGAAGTCCTGCCGCATGGCGCATATCAGCAGGATGGGGTCCACGGCGCTGGAGTGATTGGCGCACAGCAGTACCGGCTGATCCTTGGGGAGATTTTCCAGTCCCTCCACCCGCAGCGGGTGAAGAAACGTGGCAAAAGGCCGCCATGTGGCCCGGATAAAGCGGTAAAAGCGATTTTTTACCATCCGATCCTCTCCTTTATCATGTGCAGCAGGGCCTCCCGGCTCTGGTCAAAGTCCAAATGGCTGGTATCCAGCAGCAAAGCGTCCTCCGCCTGCCGCAGGGGTGCCGTCTCCCGGTGGCTGTCTGCCCAATCCCGCTGGAGGATATCCGAGAGCACCTGATTGTAGGGCTGCGGCGTTCCCCGCTGCTCCAGCTCCTTCATGCGGCGCTGGGCCCGAATCTCCGGCGAGGCCGTCAGGAAGATCTTTACCTCCGCCTGCGGCAGCACTACCGTGCCAATGTCACGACCGTCCATCACCACACTGTGGCTGCGGGCCAGCTCCCGCTGCATCTCCAGCAGAAAGGCCCGTACCTCCGGGATGGCGGAGACCACCGAGGCCCAGCGGGAGATTTCCGGACGGCGGATGACGTCCGTCACGTCCTCCCCGTTGAGCAGCATACGCTGCAGGCCGTCCTCACCGTAGGCCATGCTCACCTGAATGTCCGGCAGCAGGGCGATGATGGCCGCCAAATCATGCGGGTCTGCCTCCCGGCGGCAGGCGTACAGGCCGATGGTGCGGTAGATGGCCCCGGTATCCACGTAGAGGATGCCCAGCTCTGCCGCTGCGGCCTTGGCCAGTGTGCTTTTCCCTGCGCCGGAGGGGCCATCAATGGCCACGGCGTATCTCTTGTTATCCATGCGATTCGCTCCTTATTCCTCTGCGGCACTGACCCCGGCACAATGGCCGGTGGCCCATGCGATCTGCAAATTAAAACCGCCCGTATAGGCGTCTACATCCAGAATTTCCCCGGCAAAATACAGCCCCTGTACCAGCTTGGAGGCCATGGTGGCAGGCTGCACCTGCCCTACCTTCACGCCGCCGGAGGTGATGATGGCCTCCGCCACAGGCCGTGGCCCAGTGACGGGCATGGTGAAGTGCTTCAGCAGCTGCACCAGCGCACGGCGCTGCTCTCTGGTCACGGCGTTGGCCTGCTGCTGGGGGTCCATCCCCAGACGGTTCAGTATCACCGGCACCATGCTGTGGGGAACCAGACCGGAAAAGATGCGCTCCACGCTGCGGTTGGGGGCCTCACCCAGATCCCGCAGGATGCGGCTCTCCAGCTTCTGTTCGTCCAGCGCAGGCTTTAAGTCGATGCTGAGACGGTAGGTCTCCTTCTCCCAATTCCGCAGATGGGCGCTGGCCGAGAGCACCAGCGGCCCGGAGACGCCGAAGTGGGTGAACAGCATCTCGCCAAATTCCCGGAAGATGGCTTTCCCTTTCCGGTTCAGCACCGTCAGCTCTACGTTTTTCAGAGCCAGCCCCTGCATCTGCCGGCAGGCCTCGTCCTCACTGACCAGCGGGACCAGTGAACCGTGGGGCGGGACGATCTCATGCCCCAGCTGCGCCGCCATGCGGTAGCCGTCGCCGGTGGATCCGGTGGCGGGATAGCTGACGCCGCCGGTGGCCAGCACCACCGCCTCCGCCGGGTAGGTATCCTTCTCACCACGGACGCCGGTGACAGCACCTTCCTCTGTCTCGATGGAAACCGCCCGGTCGTGCGACCAGTGCACCTTCAGGCGATCCAGTCGGTGCTTCAGAGCACCGGATACATCGAAGGAGCAATCAGACTGGGGAAAGACCCGGTTGCCCCGCTCCGTTTTTAAGGGGACACCCAGCTCCTCAAAAAAGGCCATGGCATCTTGGCTATTAAAGGCGGAAAAAGAACTGTAAAGGAATTTTCCATTACGGGGGATATTTTGCAGAAGCGCCTCCTCCGTACAGTTGTTGGTAACGTTGCAGCGTCCTTTTCCCGTGATATTCAGTTTTTTTCCCAGCCGCTCGTTGGGCTCGATCAGCGTGACTTGCGCCCCTCGGCCGGCAGCGGCAATGGCCGCCATCATTCCGGCGGCTCCCCCGCCGATAACTACCACTTTTTTACTCATCTTCCGTTTTCCCGAACACACTGTATTGTGACCAGACCCGCTCCAGCTCGGAGAAGGTTTCCGGCACCTCTTCGTTTTTCCGCTGACCCACCGTGACGATCAGGGCATTCAGCAGACTCAGCGGCGCTGTGATGGAGTCCACAAAGGAAATCATGTCGCTGCGGACCAGCAGCGCTGCCGAGGCCAGCGGATACAGGGGGGCCAGCGTACTGTCGGTGATGGCCACCACATCTGCCCCCTTTTCTCTGGCGTACTGCACGGCATTGACGGTCATTTTGGAGTACCGGGGAAAGCTGATAGCCAGCAGCACATCACCGGGCTGCACCTGCACCAGCTGCTCGAAGGTCTCCCCTGCCACGGCGTTCTGCACCAGTGTCACATTTTTGAAGATCAGGCGGAAATAGAAGTTCAGATACCCCGTCAGAAACGATGACGAGCGCATCCCCAGCAGGTAGATGTGCTGTGCCTTCAGCAGCTTGTCCACCATCTGCTCGAACTGCCCCCGGTCCACCTGCTCGATGGCGGTACGGAGACTGTCCATATCCCGCTGCATGACGCTGGTCAGCAGATCTCCCTGCATCTGGTCGTTGGACACCTGAATGCGCTGGATGGAGGTGAGCTTTCCACGGATCAGCTCCCGCAGATCCCGCTGCATCTCCGGATAGCCCTCGTAGCCCAGCTGGGCGGCGAAGCGTACCACCGTGGACTCGCTGACCTCCACCGTCTGTCCCAGCCGGCTGGCGGTCATAAAGGCCGCCTTGTCATAGTGCTCCAGAATGTAGGCGGCAATGCGCTTTTGTCCCTTGGAAAACTGTGGCATTTGCTGGCGAATGGTATGCAGCACGTTGTTATTCAACCCCATCGCTTCCCTTCAAGTCTTGTAATTCCTCATCTGTTAAGTATCTCCACTTGCCAGATGGAAGGTTCCCCAAATGCAGGGTATGCTCCTGCACCCGCCGCAGCCGCAGCACGGAAAGCCCCGCCTGACGGCACATCCGGCGGATCTGCCGGTTCTTGCCCTGATGGATGATCACCTCCAGCACCGCCGTCTCCCCTTTTTGGGACAGCCGGCGCACCTGTGCCGGTTGAATGGGCTCCCCCTCCAGCATCCGCATCCGGGAGAGCCGTTCCTCGGCCCCCTCCAGAGCGCCGGATACCGTCACCTGATAGACTTTGTCCACCTGATGCCGGGGGTGCAGCAGCTGTTGGGCCAGGGTCCCGTCATTGGTGAACAACAGCAGCCCCTCGGAATCCTTATCCAGCCGTCCCACGGGGAACACTCTCCGGCCGCAGTCCGCCACCAGTTCCGCCGCCGTTTTGCGGCCCCGCTCGTCGGAAAGGGTGGTGACGTACCCTCTGGGCTTGTTCAGCATCAGATACACCGGCTCCGGTGCCGCAGCCACAGGCCTTCCGTCCACCAGCAGGGTATCCCGCTCCGGGTCGCCGCTCTCCCCCAGTCCGGCCACCCGGCCGTTGAGGGTCACACGCCCCTGCCGCAGCAGTTCCTCTGCCGCCCGGCGGGAGGAGATACCGCAGCGGGCGATCCATTTTTGCAGACGTTCCTCCACGGGATCCCTCCTTACGGCCCGAAGCCAAATTCATACAGGGCGGCGTGATCCGCCCAGTCGTTGCCGTCCTGTAACGTGACGGCAACCAGAGTTCGCCCGTTTCGCCGGACGCAGCTCACCAGCGTCCGCCCCGCCGCACGGGTGTAGCCGGTCTTGAGACCGATGCACCCGTCGATGCTGCGGAGCAGCCGGTTATGATTGGTCATGGTGCGGCCGCCCACCGTAACGCTGCGGGTGGAGCACAGCCGCACAAGTGTTTCGTTTTTTACGGCGCAGGCCGCCAGACGGGCCATGTCCCGTGCCGTGGAATAGTGGCCCTTCTGATCCAAACCGTTGGGATTTGCAAAGGAGGTACCGGTCATGCCCAGCTCCGCCGCCTTGCGGTTCATCTCCGCCACAAAGCGCTCCAGACCGCCGCAGTGGTCCGCCAGAGCCAGCGCCGCATCGTTGCCGGAGCACAGCAGCAGACCGTACAGAAGCTCCTCCACCGTCACCCGGTCGCCGGGCTTCAGATACATGGAGGAGCCCTCCGCTATGTGCTGCTGGGTCACTGTGACCACATCCCCCAGACCGCCACGCTCCAGCACCACCAAGGCTGTCATCAGCTTGGTGGTGCTGGCAATGAGCATCTGCCGGTCGGGATTCTTTTCGTACAGGACCTCCCCCGTATCGCCGTCCATGAGAATGGCCGCTGTAGCGGAAGTATCCGCCGCCCACGCCGTGGGCAGGCACAGCAGCACGATTGCCGTCACTGCCGTCAGGATTCGCTTGTACACAGGATCACCCTCTTCCCTCAGGTGATCCTATTCTATTCCGTCAGAAGCTCTCTTTTTCCTCTTTTCTCTTGTCGATAAAGCGCTCCACCCGGTCCATGACCTCCGGGACCATCTCCACCATGCGGGCCGCCGTGGTCACGGCAGGCACGCCCACCGGCAGCACACGGGTCACACCGTCCTTCACCACCAGAAACGCCACCGGCTCCACCTTCACACCTGCAGTGCTGGCGCCGCCGAACATAGCGGGGGTTTGCTTGCCGTAGTCCCCGCCACCGCAGCCAAAGCCGAAGCTCAGCCGGGACACGGGGATCAGGGTCACGCCGTCCGGCGTCTGGATGGGCTCACCGATGATGGTGTTGGAGTCCACCATCTCCCGAATTTTGCTCATGGAGGCATCCATCAGATCAATAAGGGAGTGATTCTTCTTCTCGTTGTTTTCCATAGTATAGCTTCCTTTCTTTATGATGCGGTCTGCTCCTGTGCCGGCGGCGGAGCCGCTTTCACAGATTGTTCGATTTCCTTTTTCCGTTTCCGCAGCCATTTCAGCAGCGGGATGCCGAAGCCCACGCCGATGATGAGCAGATCACCGATGCGGAAGGTGATGCCTGCCTCTCCCTCTATTTGGGTGCGGGCTGCACCGAAATCCGTTCCCAGATGGATGTGCGGGTCCGGTATCTTCAGCAGCCGCTCCAGCTGGGGCATCAGCGTCCACATGGCGCTGCTGGCCCAGCCATAGGTCTGCGCCACGGCAGCAGGGTCCTCCCCGGCAAAGACCACGGACAGACGCAGGGGGTCGATCCGCATCCGCCGCCGGGTCCGAGCCAGCGCCCGCTTCAGGCCCTCCCACAGGTACGGCAGCGCCGAGCGGACATCCTCGAAGCTCAGAGAGAGCTTTTCCCGCTGCTTGGCAGGCTCCTTCTCTTGTGCTTCTCCCTTGGCTTTTTTCTTCTGCTTGGTCTTTTGCTCTGTCTCCGTCTTTTCCGGCCGGGGCAGCAGCCGGATGCGGGCCGGACCGGCTATGACCGTCAGCTCCAGCTGTTCACCGAAGCGGAGGTGTACTCCCACCCGCAGCAGCAGAAGCAGGATAAGCAGCAGCAAAATGCCGCCGATGATCCACAGTGCCGCCAAGCCGATCCCCCCTTTCGCCGTTTATACGGCAGTTTTACGCATTTGCATCATCCAGCACGGAGCCGTCCTCCGCCAGACGCAGCTGGCCGTCGGCCTCCATCCCCGGCATCTCCGGCAGATCCTCCAGCGAGTTCAGGTGGAACGCCCGGAGGAACGCTTTGGTGGTGCGGTACAGCCGTGGTCTTCCCGGCACCTGCAGCCGCCCGCACTCCTCGATAAGGTGCCGGTCCAGCAGCAGCCCCACGGTATAGGAGCTGTCCACGCCACGGATCTGATCCACATAGGCCCGTGTGGTGGGCTGGTAGTAGGCGATGATGGTCAGCACCTCCAGCGCCGGCTGGGACAGCTTGGCGGGCTTGCGTATCTCAAAGGCCCGACGGATAACGTCGGCATACTCCGGGGCGGAGCACAGCTGCCAGCTGTCCTCCAGACGCAGCAGCCGCATCCCACGCCGCTCAAAGCTGTAATAGTCCATAAGCTTTTGCAGCACAAGCTCCGCCGTTGGTCGATCCAGCTCCGCCGCCAGACAGATGCGGTCGATATGCACCGGTTCGCCGGAGGCAAACAGGATGCCCTCCACGGCGGCCTCGATCTCTTTCATTTCCCGTGTTTCCACGCTCATTCCTCCTCCGTCTCCTGACAGGTCACCGTGCAGTCGGCGGCAGAACCCGCCAACCGGATGATATGGTTCCGGCACAGCTCCAGCACCGCCATGAATGTAGCTACCAACTCGCTGCGGCTGCGGCTGCCACGGAACAGCAGCAAAAACCGGGTGATGCCGTTCCTTTTCAGCCGCTCCACCAACTCCTTGGCCTTCCGCTCCACCGGATACGGCTCCCGCTTGACGATCTCGTCAAAGGCCCGCAGCGGCGGTGTCTCCGCCTGCCCCCGGCGATCCAGCACCTCCTGCATGGCAATGACCAGATCCCCCGGCTCCTGATCGTACTCGTATACCTTGCCCCGCTTCATGGGCTCCGGCCCACGGGTCAGGATGCTGCGGCCAAATTCACTCATGGGTCCCATGCGCTCCGTCAGCTTCCGGATGCGGGCGTAGGCATCCCCACGCTGCCGCTCCGCCAGAGACTGGATCAGGGCGTCCATCTCGCTCTGGGCCTCTTCATCCTCAATGCTCAGCAGCATCCGGGTCTTGATGTACATAAGGTGAGCCGCCATGGTGACAAATTCGCTGGCCACCTCTAAATCCATCTGCTTGCGCTGCTCCAGATACGCCAGATACTGGTCCAGGATCAGTGCAATGGGGATATCCTGTATCTCGATCTTATTCTTGTTCAGCAGAAACAGAATGAGATCCAGCGGCCCCTCGAAGTCCTCCAGTGTCTCCCCTGTTTTGGGCTGTACCACTTTTTCCAGTTTGAAAATAGGATGTTCCAATGTTGACACCTCAAGAAAGGCCGATGATCCGGCAGAATATCCGAAATACCCACGCAATGGCGCTGTTCAGCGCCCCGCTGCCCACGTCCAGCAGCACCAGACCCCACAGCACGAACATTCCGATGCGCTCATACCGCAGCATCGTGTCGTACATCCGATCCGGCAGCAGGGAGAACAGCACCTTGGCACCGTCCAGCGGCGGGATTGGCACCAGATTGAAAAGGCCCAGACCGATGGAGAGCACCGCCGTAGACACCAGAAAGTCCAGTATCCCCTGATTCAGTGCCGAATAGGCGGCGTGGTCCACCATGATCCGGGCGCCCACCAGCAGTACCAGTGCCAGAAGAAAGTTGGAAACCGGCCCCGCCAGCGCCGTCAGCGCCATGCCCTGCTTGGGCTTTCTGAAGTAGCGGGGATCCACCGGCACCGGCTTGGCCCAGCCGAAGCCCAGCGTCACCATCATCAGAAGACCCATCCAGTCGATGTGCCGCAGTGGATTCAGACTCAGCCGGTGCATCCGCTTGGCGGTGGGGTCTCCCAGGGCATAGGCCGCCAGCCCGTGGCAGGTCTCGTGGGTGGTCAGACACAGGAATACCGATGCCAGCCGCAGTAAAATATTTCGAAGGGAGCCGAAGTCCAGCGCTGCCCATAATTCTTGCAAATAGTTCAAAGAAGTTTTCTCCTATCGACATAAGATCATGTCGATTATACCAGATACTATCTCCAAATACAAGGTAAAATAACCAACTCCTTTCCCATTGTTTCACAAAATGAAACTTTCAGTTGACTTGTTATAAAACGCCTGCTATAATCAGTACGAATATATACAAGGAGGCTATCTATGGGTTCCTTTTCCTATCATGTGGGCCAGCGGATCAAGAAGTACCGCAAGAGCCGTGGCTACACCATCGAGCAGTTTTCGGCCATGATCAACAAGAGCAAGGCCACCCTTTCCAAGTACGAAAACGGCACCATCACCATCGACATCGAGACCCTCTACGACATTGCTCAGGCGCTGAATATCGACCTGAAGTGCTTTATCGACTATCAGCCGCCGGTATTTCATCAGGAGCAGGTGCTGACGGGCAATTTCTATTTCAACACCCCGCAGGCCTATATGTACTACTTTGACGGGCGCATCCATCAGCTGGTGCGCTCTCTGCTGCGCTTTTCCCCTGCCGTCGACGGCGAGGGCATCGACGTGATCCTCTATATGGGCGTGGAGAGCTTCGACGATCCGGATCAATGTCAGCACCTCTTTACCGGCGAGATGAAGCCCTATGACACCATCACCCACATGGTGCTCACCAACCAGATCAACGAGGCGGAGAAGATGTATATCTGCATGCTCAACCCCATGCACAACCGCACCCCCGCCGTGGGCCTGCTGTCGGGCATCGGCAGCACGCCGTTCTTCGCCCCCATCGCCCTGAAGACCCTGATCTCCAAGGAGCCGCTGGAGGAAAACGACCGCCTGCTCACCAGCATCAAGCTGGACAAGGACGACTATCACCTGCTGAAGTACTACAACATGATGGTTGTCAACCGTCCCGCGTCCCTGTTCCTGGATTGATATTTCGCAAATATGTCAGCAGCACCTGTAAAGCAAGTTCGCTTCACAGGTGCTGTTTTTGTTGTTTTTCTTTTTGATTTTTATCGTCAAAAATCGTTAATAACGTTCTCTCAGCTCATCTTGACAATCTCGCGGCGAAGCCGCGTGATAATCCGCTTCTCAAGCCGCGAGATATACGACTGGGAAATCCCGAGAAGATCCGCGACTTCTTTCTGCGTTTTCTCCCGTCCCTCCGGCATATTGATGCCGAACCGGAGCTTCACAATCACCTGCTCCCGCTCCGAGAGCTTGCTGATTGCACTTCCGAGCACGCGGTGTTCCGCCTCCTGCTCGAGACCCTGGTAGATCACATCCTCCTCCGTTCCGAGGATATCGGACAAGAGCAGTTCATTTCCATCCCAGTCCACATTGAGCGGCTCATCAATCGAAACTTCCATGCGCGTCTTGTTGTTTCTCCGCAGATACATCAGAATCTCGTTCTCAATGCACCGGGACGCGTACGTGGCAAGCTTGATCTTTTTTTCCGGATTG
>ERZ1106964.2137-NODE-2137-length-10853-cov-2.523060_pt1 | contig 10853 bp, 10 predicted proteins | sample MGYA00403682_ERZ1106964 | MGnify/ENA primary metagenome ERZ1106964 (study PRJEB35170, sample SAMEA104062451) | human gut metagenome | biome: human gut; feature: human-associated habitat; material: faeces | place: Denmark | collected 2013-04-10 ...
CCTTTTCCATGGATTTCGCAAAGGAAACCCATTTCCCCGTGAACCCGTGTCCCCGCATTCCCGTGTATCCGTGTTGCCGGGAAATATTCCTGGAATTTTGTAGACGCCATGCTCCGTGGTTCGGCGTGTCGCCTGTGAGGCTTGTTGGTGGTTGCCGGATCATCCGGTGGCTACCTCCCGTTATTCCTGCGGTCGGAAGCCCCGCCATTCCCTGAAAAGGGGTTGGCGGGGCCATGGCCGGAAAGTTTGAGGGGAGGGGATGAACAGACAAGGTTAACGGAGGTTCATTTATGAACTTTAGTAGGAAGATGAAAGCCGGCGTCGCCGCGGTGGCCGCGATCGCCACGCTTGGTGCCGGCGGCGTCGTCGCATCGACCGCGTTCGCGGGCGGTGGCGGCGGCAACCAGCCCGGCACGGGCGGCAACCTGGACGCGGTGCAATTCTGGCAGTACAAGGACGACGCTTCGGGCGCTTGGGGCCCGGCCACGAGTCTTGATTCGGTGCGCGCCGCCATGAACAATGCCGGCGTCACTTTGGAGGGCAACGGCATCACCAAGGCGCAGGCCGCATTGGACCAGGCCCGCACGGAATGCGAGACCGGTTTCCAGCGGCGTCACCCCGGCGAGGGCAACGGCGACTGCCGAGTGGTCGCGGTCGGCGCGGTGCCAGCCGTCATCGGCGGCAACTACATCTACAACGGGTCCGGCGTGGCTTCGCCGACCGGGACCGGTGGCTGGTACGACAACTGGAACAAATACGTAGCTCCAGGAACATACCAGTACGGCAGCACCGTATATCTGACATCCAATCCGTTCGATGATGATCCGTCGAACAGCGTGGATGCGATCATGCGTCGTAATGTGGAGGCTTCCAGCAAGCCGTCGATCGTGGTGATCGTGCTGGACAAGTACCAGCCCGCGCCGCCCTCATATCACCTGAGCATCAGCACGCAGGCTGCGGAGATGTCGGGCCAGGCGGGCGACACCAAGGATGCTTCGGACACGATCACCCTGTCCAGCGACGGGTCGAAGACCGAGAACGTGAACGGCACCGCGACCCTGCACTGGCGTGGCATTGACGGCACCGAGAAGACGGTGGCGAAGCAGTTCACCGCGTCCAACAAGGGCAGCGCCACAGTGAGCGCGTCCTTCAAGGACATGGACGCCTCGTGGGAGTCGTGGCCTGCGGGCAAGCGCTGGTGGGACGTTGACGTGGCGAAGCAGGGCAACATGGCCGAGGCGGTCTCCCACAAGGGAGAGAACGACGGCAAGGAGTCCGGCGAGAAGACCACCACCCCGCCCGAGAAATGGCTGACCAACGGGGCCGGCGACACGGTGCGGGACGGCAACGACTCCATCGCCTCCGGCTCGCTGTACACGGCGCACATCAAGGCGCATTCCAACGCCTCCGGCAAGTTCTGGATCTACGACACGATCGACACCAGGGACGTGGTGATCGGCGGCACCGAGCAGGACGACGTGAGCAAGGTGACCGTGACCGACGCGAACGGCAACATCGTGCCGGCGGACATTTCCATCGACGATTCCATCGATGGCAAGCGCGTGGTCAAGGCGCACGCCACCGCCCCGCATTCCGGCCTCTACACGCTGAACGTGCCACAGTCGGCCAAGCCCACCGGCGGCGACTACGAGATCAACGACGGTTCCGTGGCGTGCTGGAACGGAGACAACGGCACCGGCAGCCTGGCCGACTGCCAGACCGGCAACAGCGACAGCGTGGGCAAGGTCACGCCGACCCCGGACAAGGTGTGGGTGCTGGACGAGTCCGGCGCTCTCGTGGCCGAGGACAAGCAATGGACCAACCAGCAGGGCGTCGATCAGAAGACGTTCCTCGTGGGCGACCAGGTGGGCGTGGTCGTCAACGGCAGCATTCCCGCGCATCTGCTCAACCCGTTGGCGTCCTATTCCATCACCGATGATCTGACCGGTTCGAACCAGTGGATCGACTGGAAGTCCGGCAAGGTGTTCGTCGACGGCAAGGACGAGACCGCGAACTTCACCATCGCGATCGACCGGAAGGCCGGGACCGCGACCGCCACCGCGAAGTCCGCCTACATCGCGAAGACGATGTTCAGGAACAGCGCGAGCAAGGTCAGGTTCTACCTGACGGGCACCATCAAAAAGGGTGCCACCGAGGGCAGGAAGATCCAGCTGACCAACAAGGCGTACGAGAAGTGGAACAACGAGACGCGGCCGACCAACGAGCCGCCGGTGTTCGTGTGGACCCCGAACCCGAACAAGGCGTGGGCCATGAAGGTCGGCGGCAAGTGGCGGCTGACCGTCGATCCGACCAAGAGCGACAAGGTGGGCGGCGACGACAAGTACTACCGTCTCGGCGACGAGGTGGCCGCGGTCATCTCCGGCACCCTGCCCACAGGATTGGGCCGCGTGCCCGAGATCGCGTGGACCGACGACTTCGCCAACGTCGATAGCATCCTCGACCTGAAGGACACCTCCAACATCAAGGTCTACGAGCAGGACACCACCGACGAGGCCAACGCCAGCGTCAACGACCTGAACAAGACCGGCAGGGACGTGACCGACCAGTTCGACATCACCGCCGAGGGCACCAAGGTCACGGTCAGCGCGAAGGACTCCTACGAGGCCGCGCAGAAGGACCTGAAGACCGCGAAGCAGATCAGCGTCGTGATCCCGTTCGACGTGAACTTCGACACCGTGAAGCTGCTCGAATCCTACGGCAAGGCGGAGGGCGACGAGCTCAACACGTGCGCGGACCCGAAGGGCGACGACCTCGACAACAAGGGCGGCCAGACGGTCGGCGGCAGCACGGTGGACACCAACACGCCGAAGATCTGCGTGACCGTGCCCCCGATCCACAAGCAGGTCATCGCCGAATCCTCCCAGGGCGGCGACCAGTCCAGCATCGACACCAAGACCGTGTTCCCCGGCCAGACCGTGGAATACACCGTGCGCGTGGACCCGCAGATCCCTGCGGACCAGGCATATTCGGTGACCGCCATCAAGCTGAGCGACACCTATTCCGAGTACACCACCGCGAACAAGCAGACCCTGGAGATCACCGACCTGGGAACCGGCGGCATCATCCCGAAGAGCGCCTACAAGGTGCAGTGGGACGAAGCCAACCACTCGTTCGAGGCCACGTTCACCAGGGACTGGGTTGCCGCCAACTGGAAGGCCGGCTCCAACCCGCGCGTGCTGCTGCGCTTCGAGGCCAAGGTGAACGAGGACGCGCCGACCGACAAGACCGTCGACAACAAGGCCGCGCTGACCGTCAACAACGGCGTCACCCCGTCCAACAAGGTCGAGAACGAGCCGCCGGTCATCAAGCCCTCCAAGCAGGACACGCAGAAGGACCCGACCATCAGCATCGACGGCAAGACCGCGCTGCTGGGCGACAAGGTGTACTACCGCGTCAACATCGACGCCTCCAAGCTCACCGACACCGCCTACAAGGTATGGCGACTGGGCATGACGGACGACTACGACCAGGAGTACCTGACCCTCGACGCCAAACACGTGGAGATCCTTGACGAGACCGGCAGGGACCGCACCGGCGAGTTCAACATCCAGGACAAGGACGGCGTGCTCTACGCCTTCGCCAAAACCGTGGACACCCAGATCCCCGCGACCGGCGAGACCGTGCCCGGCGATCCGCAACCCGACGACCTGAAGGCCTACAGCGAGAAAACCGACAAGGATTACGACCCGCTGAAGGACCCGAGCATCGACCAGTCGCTGCTGGGCCACACCTACCAGGTGGTCATGCCGATGACCGTCACCAAGGTCAAGGACGGCCACACGGTAAAGAACACCGCCACGCAGGTCACGAACGACAAGCGCGACAAGACCAACACCGTCACCAACCCGCTGAAGGAGATCAACCCGACCAAGGACGTGACCGTGAAGGTCGGCGGCGACAGCATCGACGGCAAGAGCGTGTATTTGAACCACACGTTCCTCTACCGCCTGGATTCCAGCATCCTGCCCCCGGACCGCGCCTACCAGACCGTCACGGACTGGGGCGGCACGGACCAGCTGAACACCGAGTACGACCAGTACCTGGGCAACTGGGCCGTCTACGCCAGCCGCGACCTGTACAGGGACGGCCAGATGCTCGCAGCCAAGGGCGAGAAGATCGCGGGCAGCGGCTTCGACTCCTCGAAGTTCGGCGGCAACCTGTTCACCGTGGTCGCCGACGACAACGGCAAGGTCACGGTCAACGCGACCCAGACCTACCTCGACCTCGTGAGCGCCGACAACGAGCACGAGGCCGGCTGGGTGCTCTACCTCCAGTGCAAGCGCATCGCCGTGGCCGACGAGGTGCCCAACACGTGGACCGAGACCATCAACGGCCAGCCGCGCGAATCCAACAAGGTCGTCACCAAGACCCCGGACATGACCCCGAGCATCCACCTGGAGAAGGTCGATACCCCGACCCTCAAGCAGGACGGCCAGGAGCAGGCGGACCGCGACGACCCGAAGCAGGCGCTGAAGATGGACGCCGACAACATCGGCATCACGTTCATCATCACCAACACCTCCAAGACCGACCCGGCCACCGGCGACGGCGCATGGTACAAGGCAAGCGACCTGAACCTCGCCGACTCCACCATCGTCGGCGACGCGCACGTGGACATGGATTCGCTCACCTACCCCGACAACTGGGACACCCTGGTGCTCAAGCCGGGCGAATCGGTCAGCGTGACCGGCACGCTCAAGGGCGTCAAGGAAGGCGATACCCACACGGACCGCGCCATCGTCACCGGCACCCCGCTCGTGGAATGCGCGCCGTCCAACGGCGACCCGTTCAACGACAAGACCGACGGCGGCGAAGACACCGATCCGGAATACTCCACCGGCGACGTGACCGAGATCGACGGCAAGCAGCTGTGCGCCGACACCCAGACCACCAGCAACACCGACGACTGGAACGGATACCGTGCCAAGCCGTTGGCCTCCACCGGCGTGGCCGTGCTCGGCCTTGCCGGCGGCGCTCTGGCGGTGCTGCTCGCGGGCGGCTCCCTGCTCGTGTTCCGCAAGCGCCACTACGCACAGGGTTCCGGCCGCCACACGGCCGTGAACGCGGGCAAGTGACCCCGTGGCGCTCCGGCCTCGTCGTCCGATGACGGCCGGAACGCCCTCCATTGACTTCACATGCCGGAAAGGGGCATAAAGCTTTCCGAATCCCGTGCCCCGGACGGCGTGTGAACCCCCAGGCCCTTCGCCAGCCTCTCCCCCGGCGAAGGGCCTTTTCCATGCCCGGAACCCGTGAACCCGTGGAACCGTGGAGCCGCAGACCCGTGGAACCGTGCTCCCGATGGGGCCTGTAGACGGTGCGCCCCGCAGCGGCCCGCGACCCGGCGCATCATCGACTCTGACATTGTTCGCACCATCATCATTCTTCTGGAGGTTGCACATGGCTGACAGGCAAACCGCATTGGCCGTATTCGATTTTCTCGACTCGCTGCGCGCCGGACAATACCGCATCGGCGCGGACGCGGAAAAAGACCATGCCACGGCGGGACTGCTGGCATCGCTGTCCGGCGACACGGGGCTGCGCGACGCCGTGTGCGCCAAGCTGATATCGCCGGGCCTGGAACGCGCCCGTTTCCTCATGGTCGCCGAGCACGATCCGCACGCCTTGCCCCTGTTCGCCTCGGGCCAGGTCAAACCGTGGTACCAGGCCGACTACAACGTGCGCGAGATCGCCAACAGCGAGTTCCACCAGGACATACCCGCACTGCTGTGGCGGCTGTCCAACACCATCCCGGATTCCGCGCGAAGGGAGGGCGCGCTTGAGGCCGCCGCGTACATGAGCTTCATGCAGGGCGATCCCGAGGCCGCGTTCACCGGCCATCTGGGCCGGCTCGCGGCGGTTTCACCCGAAGGCGAGGTCACGCGCTGCCTCATGGACGCGCACGAACACGGCCAGCATCCCGCATGGGTCATGGAACAGCGGCAGCTGCGCGAACGGCAGGCCGACGCCGCCGACGGCATGACCGCCACCGCACCGGACCGCCCGAGCCTTCGCCAGCGCCTCTTCCCGAACCGATGAACACCTCCAGCACGGACCCATGGGAGATGGGCCCCATAATCGCCGCCGGCACCGCCGTCGCCATCGACACGGCACGAGAACCGGAACCGGAACGCCGGCCACCGGCCGAACCCGAACCCGAGCCCGGGCCCGGGCTGGAGCCGGATGCGCGATGCGTGGACGACGCCGGAAGCGAAGACCGGGCGAACCCGGCCGTCGATCCGTGGGAGATCGGCCCGCTGCCATCGGCCTCGAATCCGGTGGGGAATGATATCCCGGCCGATGCCCCGGCATCGGAACCGCAGCACGTTGGCGGTGCCGTGGAGCCGGCCGATCTCGCCGACACGATCGACCTCACGCCGGTCGGCGACCGGGATGCCGCCATGCCCGTGCGCGAATGGAGGCGCATAGCCACGACCGCGGGCGGCATCCTGCTCGCGGCCTGCGTCACGGTCGCCGGCATGTCCGCGTGGAGATCGCATGAATCCGCCACGGCCGCACGCGAGCTGGAACAGGCGACGGCGGACTGCGCCACCGCCCACGCTGCGGCGAAGAAAGCCGAACAGAAGCTGGTCGAATATCTCGACGGCGACCGGCTCGCACAGGCGAAAGCGGTCACGGCCGACAAGCTCGCCGACCCGGAAACCCTGGAAACCCTCGACAAGCTGGCCGAACAATATTCCGAGGGCGAGCGAATCCCCGCATGTGCCGCCACGGACACGGAAACGGCCAACGCCACCACATCCAAGCTGCAAGCCATCGAAAAGAAGCACACGGGAAATCTCTCGCGGCTGAAGAAGGCGGCGGGCGCGGTGTTCTCCTCACGGCTGGCCCATACCGTCGAACAGGGCGAACGATTGTATTCCTCCTCCGAAGGCAAGGTGCAGGACGACTATTCTCGCGCCCTGCTGCGCGCCTCCATCGACAAGCGCGACGAGAAGGCCATCACCGACGCCATGGACAAGGTGAACGCCTCCATCGACGCGAAGACCAAGGCCGACGAGGAAAGGAAAGCGCAGGAGGAGGCCGCAGCGGCTGCGGCGCAGGCGCAGAGTACGCCGGCACCGCAACAGTACTCGTACACGCCCTCCGGCTCCGCTTCGGGCTCGGGTTCCGGCCCGTCCGGCGGCGGATACCATTCCTCCGGCGGTTCCGCCGGCTCGACCGGTGGTTCCGCGTCTCCGGGCTGGTCGGTGCCCGCGAACCCGGACCCCTCGCAACTGCCCGGCACCGACCCGAGCCTATGAAAGGACCAACACCATGCCACAACTGACCACGTTGATCCCGTCGTTCGCGGCACCCGTCACCGACCGCGTGTGGCTGGTGGGCGCGCACGGCGGTGCCGGATGCACCACGATCCGCCATTCGGACCCCGACCGGTTCGCCGACGCCGGCCGCGCGCTGCCGGTGAGCCAGGATCCCTCCATGCCCTCGCGCATCATCCTGTGCGCCATGGGCACGGGGCGCGGCCTCGAATCGTTGCGCGCGCTGCTCGCCGACCAGTCGGCCGGACTGTTCGGCGCATCGATCCTGTTGGGCGCGGCCATCACCGACCCCGTGCCCCGTATGCCCCGGCCTTTGGTGGCGGCGCGCATCCAACTGTCATCCGCCGTCCGCGTGTGGCGGCTGCCCCATATCAAAGGGCTTGAACTCGACGGGTTTCCCCGGCGTTATCCGGCCGCGTACTCACGGCTCGTGAAGGACGTAGACGCCATGCCCCGCGCCACGGCCCATGTCGGCTGACGATGGTGCATGAACCTAACATGAAAGGAACAACCCAATGCTGCATGAAACATGCGTGATCCTCGCCGAGACCCTTTCCGACCCGACCCCGTGCCTGCCTCCGGGATTCTCGGGACCGGTATCCACCGCCCTGGGCTGGGTGAAGGCGCTGAGCCTGGTGATCGGCGTGGTCGCGCTGGTGCGCATCGGCGTGCACATCCTGCGCCAGCAGGGCGACGGCGTGCCAGACCGCGACGACACCTTCGACAAGCTCGTCAACTGGGTGATCGGCATCTTCCTCGGTGCGGGCGCTGTCGCCATCCTCGCCGCACTCGGCCTGTCCGTCACCGCAAGCTGCTGAGAAAAAGCCATGAAAGGGATTCGACGCATACGGCAGCGCCTGTGCGCGCTGCCGCTCGCCCTCGCCTGCCTCATGGGCCTCGCCGCCTGCGGCGGACCCGACTTCGGATCGTTCAGCAAGGAGCTCACGTTCGGCGACAAGCAGATCAGCGACACCCAGACCACCTACGTGATGAAGATACCCGAAGGCAAGCTCGGCGACCTGATCGGCCCCAGCCAGATCCAATGGGTCATCGACCAGTACGGCGACCCGCCCGCCCATACCGGCGTGGTCGCGGTCGGCACCAAGAAGGCGGCGAAGGATCTGCTGAGGAAGTCTCCGGAACTGCAATGCAGGGCATTGGAGAACACGTATCAGGAGGAGTCGTCCGACGAGGGCAAATGGGAGTACAAGGACTCCTCGTGCCGGAAGCAGCGCAAGCTCTCCTGGCTGGAGAAGACCCTTGGAACATGTACCAGGTCCAATCGGATTCCACGATCGAATGGCTGTCCACCAGCCGCAACACGCTGGTCGCCGCGAACGACACGGTATCAACGTTGCAGGCGAACGCCACGCCGAACTACGATTCATGGTTCGCACCGGTGAACCGGTACCTGCGCATCGCGCAGGGCGTGCTCGTCGCAGCCGCCGCGATCAGCCTGATCGTGCTGAGCGCGCGCATCGTGTGGAACATCGGCCAGGGCGGCGAGGGCCGTCTGCTCGACCGCATCGGCTGGATACTGCTCGGCGTGCTGCTCGGCTCCTCGTGCGCGAGCATCGCGCTCACGTTCTTCTCCCGCTCGTCCGGCGGCAATCCGGACCTGCCGTCATGGACGCCGGGCGGCGGCACCACGTTCTTCCTGTCGGACTACATCCGTATGCAGGTTGACCCGTTCCTTATCATCGCGGCCGTGTGCGGCGTGATCGCGGCCGGCTGGAAGCTCGTCACCCAACAGGAGGGACGTGACCTGATCCCGTTGGGCAAGGCGTTCATGTGGGCGATCCTGAGCGCCGTGTGCCTTGCCGGACTGGTCAACACGTTCCAGGCCACATTCGACACGTGGACCGCCGACGTGCTCAGGTCCGCAAGCGGCATGATGAACGACGCCTGGGAATCGAAAAGCCTGGCCGCGAGCTCGTTCTTCAATCTCGGCGCGCCCGTCGCCATCGTGCTCACCATCGTGATGTGGATCTGCGGGCTGATCAGCAAGATATTCGCCTACTTCCGCGCCGGGATGCTGCCGATCCTGGTGGGCGTGGCACCCATGTGGGCCGCCATGAGCTGGATGGAGACCGGCAAGCAGGCTTTCGCCAAGACCATCGGCTGGCTGGCCGCGTTCCTGGCCTACAAGCCCGTCGCCGCACTGGTCATGGCGACCGGCTCGGCGATCATGGCCACGGCCGGGCCCGGCGACGACAGCCAGGCCATCACGCTGATGCTCACCCTGAGCGTCATCATCCTCCGCCATGATCCGCGTGATCGTGCCCGCCGTGCAATCCTCGGTCGGCGGTGGCGGCGGCGGAATCCTGCCCTCCATACTCGGCATGGGAGTCGCCGTGGCCGGCGGCGGCCTGCGCAAGGCCATGGGCGGCAAGGGCGGCAGGAAAGGCGGCGACAGCGGTGGCGGCGAAGCGTCACCGGACGGTGCCAAACCCGGTGCCGGCCGAGGTTTGGCCGGACTGCTTTCCGGACTCGGCCGGGGCGACGGCAAACCACAGGGAACGAACGGCGGCGGCAAGCACGCCAAGCCGCTGGAAGGCAATCCCACGGGCGACGAACCACAGAACACCGGCGACCAGCCACAGGGAGCGAACCGCAAGGGCAACGGCGGCAAACCGCAGGGAACGAACGGCAATGGCACGGGAAGCCCGGTTCCACCGGCACCCGATGGCGCGCCACCCGACCCGTCAGGCGGCAACAGGCCGCAGGGAACGAACGATGCCGGCGGGTTCGCCCGCGAGGGCGCACCGGACGGCGCGGACCGTTCCTCCACGCGCAAAGGCAAGACATTCTGACGCATTAAGGAGATTCGGATAATCATGGCGTCGAACACGACATACGGGGATTGGATGCGGCCGATGCCGGGAGGCATCCGCAACATCGGCATACCGTTGACGATAGCGGGCATGGGCGTATTGACCTGCACGCTGCTGGTCAGCATGGCGAGCGTGGTCGCGGCCATCGCGATCCTCGTGGTCGGCATGGGCGTCATCCTCGTGCTGGCGATCAGGGACCGCGAGCACCGCAACATGGTGGACCGCACCGTGGAGAAACGCACGTGGATGGCCGCGCAGCGTACCGGCGCAAACCTGTACCGTTCCGGCCTGCTCGCGCCGATCGACGGCGGCAAGGCCATGCTGCCGGGCATCCTCTCCAGGGTGGTCCTGACCTCGGCGCTGGACGGCTTGGGCCGTGAGTTCTGCCTGGTCAGGCACGCGCACACCGGCGAATACTCGCTGCTCCTGTCATGCCAGCCGCAGGGCGCGAGCCTCGCCGACGACGACGTGGAGGACTCGTACGTGGCCTCGTGGGCCGGGCTCATGGAATCGCTCGCCTCCGAGACCGGCGTCACCCAACTGGCCGTGACCGTGGACACGGCACCCGATTCCGGCGTGCGTTTCCGCCGCACGCTGAGCAAACGCATCGTGGAGGACGCTCCCGAGCTCGCGGCGCGCGCCATGGCGCAGATCATGGACCAGTACGCAGCCGGCGGCGCTTCCAACGATGTGACGCTCACCTGGAAACGCACCAACA
>ERZ1106964.2155-NODE-2155-length-10735-cov-2.497659_pt1 | contig 10735 bp, 9 predicted proteins | sample MGYA00403682_ERZ1106964 | MGnify/ENA primary metagenome ERZ1106964 (study PRJEB35170, sample SAMEA104062451) | human gut metagenome | biome: human gut; feature: human-associated habitat; material: faeces | place: Denmark | collected 2013-04-10 ...
ACCTGGCTATGGCTATGCTGCCGTTCCTGAAAAAATGAAAATCGAGTGGCAAAAATCCCTCGGGGAATATTTGCAAAAACGCGAATGTTTAGGCGGACTTGTTGTTTTAATGGATATTCGCCATCCTCTAAAAGATCTCGACCAACAAATGATCGAATGGGCAGTTTCTGCTGATTTACCGGTTATGTTACTTTTAACTAAAGCGGATAAACTTAGTCAAAGTGCGCGTAGCAAACAGGTCAAAATGGTACGTGAAGCCATTTTACCCTTCCAAGGTGATATTCAAGTCGAAGCCTTTTCTGCACAAAATAAAATTGGCATTGATAAATTGGCTGCCAAGTTAGATAGTTGGTTTTCGCCACTTTTTTCGTAGTTTTTTATCAAGAAAAAGTCATTTCTGCGATCAAGATCGCAAAAAAAGCATAGGATGCATGATTTCATTCTGTGCTTTTTTTATAGTGCGAAAATCTGATTATTTTTGACCGCACTTTAAGGAATCTGAATGTCTCTTGCCATTGTTTATAGCCGTGCCTCAATGGGCGTACAAGCCCCTCTTGTTACCATTGAGGTACACTTAAGTAACGGAAAGCCTGGATTTACCTTAGTTGGTCTACCCGAAAAAACCGTAAAAGAAGCGCAAGATCGTGTCAGAAGTGCATTAATGAATGCCCAGTTCAAATATCCTGCTAAACGCATCACCGTCAACCTTGCACCGGCCGATTTACCCAAAGAAGGGGGACGATTTGATTTACCTATTGCAATCGGTATTTTAGCTGCATCAGATCAACTCGACGGTAGCCGTTTAAAACAGTTTGAATTCGTTGGCGAGCTCGCATTAACGGGTGAATTACGTGGCGTACACGGCGTGATTCCCGCCATTTTAGCTGCACAAAAAGCGAAACGCGCCCCCATTATCGCTTATCAAAATGCCAATGAGGCCTCGCTTGTTTCAGAACAAGAGACTTATTTTGCTAAAAACCTTTTGGAAGTCGTACAATTCTTAAATAATCAAGAAAAATTACCTTTGGCCTCATTACTCGCACAAGAAAGTGCGGTCGGATTTTCAGCTAAAAATCATTTAGATTTGACCGATATTATTGGTCAGCAACACGCTAAACGAGCACTAATGATAGCTGCCGCAGGCCAACACAACCTGCTCTTTTTAGGGCCACCTGGGACAGGTAAAACCATGTTAGCAAGTCGTCTCACTGCATTGCTCCCTGAAATGACGGATTTAGAAGCGATTGAAACCGCTTCGGTTACGAGCTTAGTACAAAATGAATTAAATTTTCATAACTGGAAACAACGTCCGTTTCGAGCGCCACATCATAGTGCCTCATTACCTGCCTTAGTAGGAGGAGGAACCATTCCAAAACCAGGCGAAATATCGCTCGCACATAACGGCGTACTTTTTCTTGATGAATTGCCTGAGTTTGAGCGTAAAGTGCTTGATGCGCTTCGCCAGCCATTAGAAAGTGGAGAAATTATTATTTCGCGTGCCAATGCGAAAATCCAGTTCCCCGCTCGCTTTCAACTCGTTGCCGCGATGAATCCAAGTCCAACGGGTCATTATACTGGAACACATAACCGAACCTCACCACAACAAGTGATGCGTTATTTAAACCGACTTTCGGGGCCATTTTTAGATCGTTTTGATTTATCTATTGAAGTCCCTCTTCTGCCACAAGGTAGCTTACAGAATACAGGAGATAGAGGCGAGACAAGCCAGCAAGTACGAGAAAAAGTGTTGAAAGTGAGGGAAATTCAACTTGCTCGAGCCGGTAAAATCAATGCGTATCTTTCAAGCAAAGAAATTGAACGAGACTGTAAATTACAAGATAAAGATGCATTATTCCTTGAGAATGCACTCAATAAGCTAGGACTTTCAGTAAGAGCCTATCATCGGATTTTAAAAGTCTCACGCACGATTGCTGATTTAAATGGCGAAAAAGAGATACAACAAACTCATTTAGCAGAAGCGCTAGGATATCGAGCGATGGATCGGTTGTTACAGAAATTGTCTGCGGCTTAAAAAATAAAAGGGCGAATGATTCGCCCTTTTTTATCTTCGATTCTTAGTAATAAGAATGTTCACCACGTTGGTGTTCTGTTACATCTCGTGCGCCTTTTAGTTCATTTGGGAAAAGTGCGACCAATTGTTTCTCTACACCATCTTTTAAAGTTACATCAACCATTGAGCAACCATTACAGCCACCACCGAATTGTAGAACTGCATAACCGTCATCGGTAATTTCAATTAACGTGATTTTACCGCCATGGCTGGCTAATTGTGGGTTGATTTGTGTTTGAATCACATACTCTACGCGCTCAATTAAAGGCGCATCATCTGCAACTTTACGCATTTTTGCGTTAGGTGCTTTTAAAGTGAGTTGAGCACCAAGCTCTTCGGTTACGTAATCAATTTCTGCATCTTCTAAAAACGGTAAGCTGATTTCATCTACAAATGCAGAGAACGTACCATACTTCATTTCAGTATCAGTCGCTTCAACTGAATTTGGCGGACAATAAGACACGCCACATTCTGCTCCAGGCGTACCCGGATTCACGACAAAAATACGAATATTTGTACCTTCTTCTTGTGTATCTAAAAGTTTCCGAAAATGTGCTTGTGCAGCATCTGAAATAAAAATTTGTTCCATAAATAAAGTCCTAATACTTGATGCAATATATCAAGAATGATACTCCTATACGGCAATTTTTTCTACATTTATTCCTATTTTTATAGATATAGATAAATCCTATCTTTAAAAATTTAGGCTCTCGCTAAGCCCCATACTTGAATTTCTTTTACACCTAATTTTCGAAGTTGTTTAGCTATCTCTGCCAGCGTTGAACCAGTTGTAATCACATCATCTACCAAAGCGACACGTTCATAAGGAAAAGATTTTTTGGTATTCACTGTAAAAGCATTTTTAAGATTGTGTCGTCGATCTTTCGCCGTTAAACCTCGTTGAGTGTGGGTATGTTTAATCCGTTTCACCACATGATGACAGTTAGGCACATCACACCAGCGACTTAACCAGTTCGCTAATAAATCAGCCTGGTTGTAGCCACGTTGCCACTGTCGAAAATGATATAGTGGTACGGGGATAATCGCTTGTGGTAGAGGGAGTCCATGTGTTCGTCTTGCCTCTCGCACCGCAAGATAAAGCAAACGCGATAAACTGCGATCTAACCAAAACTGTTTTTGGAATTTAAAACGATGAATAAGTGAAGAAAGAGGCTCAAGATAATGCCCAATAATCACAATACGATCCCAAGCGGGTTCATTTCTCAAACAATGTCCACAGCCCATTGCATAATGCTGCAAGGGGGAACCACATCGCCCACAATAAGGGAAAGTTTTAACTTTCTTTTGGCATCGACTACACAATCCATTTCGACCAAGATGAATAGATCGCTTGCAATGCACACAGCTAAATTGAAAAAAATGAGAAAACATGAGAGAAATTGACTGCTCTTTTATTTTTTCGCTTTTTCAATTTGCTTAAAATGCTTTTCTTTCTTAGCCATTTCCATTCTTTCACCTTGTTTCAAAATATGAGGGGTCACAAAAATTACAAGCTCTCGCTTTTGATGACGTTCGCTTTCCTTACTAAATAAGCGTTTAATACCTGGAATATCGCCCAATAATGGTACTTTATCGACACCTTTCGTGATCGTATCGTGGAATACACCACCCAATACAATTGTTTCGCCATCTTTGGCAAAAACTTGCGTATTAATTTCCTGTTTATCAATGGATACCACTTCATTTTGCCCGTAAGCCACGCGATTACCCGGGGAATTTTGACTGACTAATAAATCCAATAAGATATTATTATCCTTAGAAATATGCGGAGTGACTTCCAATCCTAAGACAGCCTCGCGAAACTCTACTGACTGTGTATCATTTTTCCCATTCGTCACCACATAAGGAATTTCTGTCCCTTGTTTGATGCTTGCACTTTTCTTGTTGGTCGTAAGTAAGCGAGGGCTTGCAATAATTTCTACGTTATTTTCACGTTCAAGTGCGGTTAATTCTAAGTCTAATAATCGGCCATTAATTTTAGCCACTTGAAGTGCTAATGAGCCAGCTGGCGTGACCATTGTCGCAAAATTCACGTTTAAATTATTACTGATATTACTAAAGCCATTTGCATCTAGACTGCCACTCACTCTATGGGCAGCCTCAGTAGGATTAAAAATGCCCCAACGTACACCTAACTCTTTCAGGCTTTCATCAGTAATCGTCACAATACGTGCTTCAATGACAATTTGTTCAATGGGTTTATCCAGTTCTGTAATTAATTTTTTGATATTTTTGACAGAACGTGCATCATCCTGAATCAGTAACACATTGCTTCGATCATCAAATGTAATTGTGCCGCTAGGTGAAAGCAAAGAACCGCTCCCTGTTGTTAAAGATTTCATCACATCAGAGGCCTTAGCAAAATGCAGTTTAACCGTTGTACTCACAAGTGGTGTTTCACTAGGCAAACTTTCCCCGCTAATCGCCATAGGTTCTGTCATTTTCTCTGCATATTGTTCATGTTGAGATGGCTTGCCTAAATAATAAATATTATTTTCTTGATAAAAAGAGAGCCCTTTGATTTTTGCGACAGAACGCAATAAACGATCAAAATCTACGTTCTCTAATTGTAATGAAAGCGTTCCTTCTAGCTCATCATCAATCATTAAATTAGCATTTTGCTCAAGAGCAAGTTGTTGGAGTGTCGCCACCATGGGAGCTTGCTTTAAGCGAAGTGAAAATACGCGATTCTCTGCCGCTGAGTAGGTTGTCCATAGGATCAAAAAACACATTAAAAACTGACCGCACTTTGTTTTTATTTTCTGCTTTATCATTTTAAAATCTCATTATGATTGAGCTCGTTTGTTCACATTGCCCTGCTTTATAACTTTGAAGCGTCACGCTGTTTTTACTCACTTTTTCGATTAAATAGCCTTCTTTTCCAATCCTCTGCCCGACTTGAACAGACAGAATATACCCATCATCATTAAATAACACTTCTGTCTGTTTACCATATTGCACGACTCCCACAACATGTAGCTGAGCCAATGGGCGTTCCTCCGCCAGTCTCGGCTCCGAATACACGCAAGTCGACACCGGCGGTAGGGTGAGCCCCTCTTTTGGATATTCGGTTTGTTCTCTTTGTTTACGATCAAAAGGATCTTGCGAAAATGCTGATACAGAAAAAAACGCTATCAAGATTAAGAAAAGCTTTTTCATTATTTGTCCTTATTTAATTGGAAAATTAACTCACATGTAATAGAAGCATTTTCCTCTTCATCTAATTTCTCAATGTTTAATTGAGTTAAAGAAAGTGTAGGAACATCGTTTAAAAGTGCGGTCAAAAATTGCTGTAAATCGACAAAATAGCCTTGCAATGACAAATGCAACAAAGTATGTTGAGAAAAATCCCAACGTAAATCCAACGCTCGAAGTCGCCCATTTAACAAAGCCTGTACATGCTGATTAATCGGCAACACAGAATTAGCTAATTCTGGAGAAAGTTGTCGGCTGTCTGACTTTTGCCTTAAGGTTTGTAAAATCTTTTCCTGTTTATCCCACTCTTGCTGCTGCAAACTCAATTCTGCGTCAAGTCGATGTCGTTCGTTGCTATTTTCAACGTAACGAAAAACAGGTAAAAAGATGACCGCACTTAATGCACTCAACCAAAAGGCAGCATGAACCATTTGAGGTAATCGAAGCCATCTCCCAAACCAACTTTGTGCACTTTTTTGAACAAGCTCATGGATAAAGTTCCTCATTGCACAGACTCCGATAAATGAATATCAAATTGAAAAAATAACTGCTGTTGCACTGGCTGAAACTTAGTTAAGTTAACCTCTGTAAAATGGCGTTTGAGAAATTGATGTATCTCCTCAAACTCTTGTTGGCTTTCTGTCATGCCTGAAAGGACAATTTGCTTAGCATTGAGCGTAAATTCATCTAACTCGCCCTGTTTTAATGGCAGCTCAGTTAATAAATTAAGCATTCGATACACATATTTCGTATCCATTTCTGTCAGCTCATTCATTTCTTTCAGACTACTTTGTAGTTGCTGAACCTGAATGCGTTTCTGATGGACTTGATGAGTTATTTGTGTCAGTTTTTCTTTTGTCTGATTTAGCACATACACTTGTTGTTCATTAAGATGACTCAAGCCAAAGACAATCAACACTGAGCAAGCTAGCCAAATTAAACCTTGCCACATAAAATGACGAAAAGCCTTTTGATGTTGTTCTAAGCGCCAAGGTAATAAATTAAGGCTAAACATCACCACTCTCCCGATTAATTGTAGGCAAAAGTGCGGGTGGTTTTAAAGATAAATCCACTAGCTTTAAATCGGTTTGCCAAAGTGCATTACCTAAAGCAATGAAAGGAAGATCTGTTTCGATACGCTGCCAATCCTGAGGCTGTAATTCGATTGTGTGTAAATTCAACATATCGGGCGTTTGATACACATAAACCTGTTCTATCGTTTCGGGAAAGCGTTGGATAAATTGTTGATAAAGTTCGGATAAATCACCTTGAGATTGCAAAACTTGTCGTTGTTGTAAGCGTTCACAAACGGCGAGACATCCTTGTTGATCTTGATATAAAAATAAGGTGTTAACCGGCTCTTGACCTAAAATGGCATAAAATGCACGTAAAATACTGTGATTCAGTAAATCAAGTGCGGTCAATTTTAGCGGCAAATATTTTTCTAATTCTGCATTGGCGCTTTCTTGTCGAATCGCCGTTATATCCAAACGAAAACCTTGTTTTAATGGCGTGGTAAGATAATCAAACCATAATTCATCCAAAGGAATCGGTAATTCTTTTTGCAAAATAAAACGACATTGTTGTTCACATTCCTGGGCATTGAGTGTTTGTGGTAAAATGAGCGTTTTAGACCAAGTTAAGTGGGGCGAAATGGCGCCAACAAAACAGCATTGACTGTTTTTTTGTGGCAAATGAGGCAATAACTGGGAAAAAATATCTTTTTGTTGCGTATTTAAACAAATAGATTGAACTTTGTGTAATTCATCTAGCCAAACAAAATAGAGGTTATCTTGTTGTTTACTCACACCAATTTGTAGTTTTTGCTGCTTTCTATTGGCAATTCCCATATTCTTTCCTATTCTTTAAGGGATTAATCTTTTATACTTAGCAGCCAAAATCATAATTTTGATTTTTTGAATATTCATTAAACCAGAGAGAATTTTACGATGCGGATCGCAAAATTAATATTAAGTACCCTATTTACGATATGTATACTGGGGTTAGTTGCCGGTGGAGTGTTTTATTTTCACTTAAAATCCTCCTTACCGTCGGTAGAAAGCTTAAAAACCGTTGAATTGCAACAACCAATGCAAATCTATACGGCGGATGGAAAATTAATCGGTGAAGTCGGTGAACAACGCCGTATTCCGGTGAAGCTAGAAAATGTGCCTCAACGTTTGCAAGATGCCTTCTTAGCAACGGAAGATAGTCGCTTTTATGACCATCATGGTTTAGACCCAATTGGTATTGCCCGTGCAATTTATGTTGCAGTCAGCAATGGTGGAGCCTCTCAAGGTGCAAGTACTATTACACAACAGCTTGCGCGTAACTTCTTCTTAACCCCAGAAAAAAAACTTATTCGTAAAGTACGTGAAGCGGTATTAGCGGTTGAAATTGAAAATACCTTGAGCAAACAGGAAATTTTAGAGCTTTATTTGAATAAAATTTTCTTAGGCTATCGTTCTTATGGTGTCGCAGCCGCTGCACAAACCTACTTTGGTAAAAACTTAGATGAATTAACGCTCTCTGAAATGGCTGTGATTGCAGGCTTACCAAAAGCACCTTCAACAATGAACCCATTATATTCACCAAAACGTGCTGAAGAACGCCGTAATGTGGTATTGGGCCGCATGTTGGATGAAAACAAAATCACCAAAGCAGAATATGATGCAGCCATCAAAGAGCCAATCGTAGCAAGTTATCACGGTGCAAAATTTGAATTCCGTGCAGACTATGTGACTGAAATGGTTCGTCAAGAAATGGTGAAACGTTTTGGTGAGGAAGATGCTTACACCAAAGGTTATAAAGTCTTCACAACTGTACTGTCAAAAGATCAAGCGGAAGCACAAAAAGCCGTACGTAATAACCTGATCGATTATGATATGCGTCATGGCTGGCGTGGTGGCGCGCCACTATGGAAAAAAGGTGAAGCTGTATGGGATAACGAGCGCATTGTCGCTTTCTTGAAAAAATTACCTGATTCAGAACCTTTTATTCCTGCAGCGGTAACCGCATTGGGTAAAAATGGTGCGGAATTACTTTTAGCTAACAATGAAACGATGACGCTGTCTTCAAACGCAATGCGTTGGGCAGGTAAATCACCCGTTAAAGTGGGTGAACAGATTTGGATTCGTAAACGTGATAACGGTGAGTGGGTGTTAGGCCAAATTCCAGCAGCTAACTCTGCATTAGTTTCATTAAACTCAGATAATGGTGCAATTGAGGCCATGGTGGGTGGTTTTAGTTACGAACAAAGTAAATTTAACCGTGCAACCCAATCTTTAGTGCAAGTAGGTTCTTCGATTAAACCATTTATTTATGCTGCGGCATTAGAAAAAGGTTTAACCCTTTCAAGCGTATTGCAAGATAGTCCTATCTCCATTCAAAAACCAGGACAACCCTTGTGGCAACCGAAAAACTCACCTGATCGTTATGACGGTCCAATGCGTTTACGTGTGGGTTTAGGCCAATCTAAAAACATGATTGCGATCAGAGCGTTACAAACTGCGGGTGTTGATTTCACCGCTGAATTCTTACAACGATTTGGATTCAAGCGTGACCAATATTTTGCGAGTGAAGCGCTTGCATTAGGTGCGGCTTCTTTCACACCGCTTGAAATGGCGCGTGCTTATGCGGTCTTTGATAACGGTGGTTTCTTGATTGATCCTTACCTCATCGAAAAAATTCAAGATAACACGGGTAAAGATTTATTTATTGCTAACCCGAAAATTGCTTGTATCACTTGTAATGACATTCCTGTGATTTATGGTGAAACCAAAGATAAAATTGATGGTTTTAAAGATGTTGCAGAAGTGGCTAATCCTGACAATCTAAAATCTGCTAAAGGTAATAGCAACACCGATACAGATGAAGGTGATCAGCAACCTGAGAATGTACCAGACTTGCCAGAGCTTCAAACATCAGCATTAAACGATGGTTCTGTTGATTTAATGGCTGATGCGAAAGACGGCGTGGCGAAACAAGAATATGCGCCTCGTGTGATTAGTGGCGAATTAGCCTTCTTAATTCGTAGTGCATTAAATACGGCGATTTATGGTGAACAAGGTCTCGGTTGGAAAGGTACCAGCTGGCGTATCGCGCAAAGTATTAAGCGTAGTGATATAGGTGGTAAAACCGGTACAACCAATAGCGCGAAAGTTGCTTGGTATGCGGGCTTTGGTGCTAACTTAGTGACCACGACCTATGTCGGTTTTGATGATAACAAGCGTGTATTAGGTAGAGGTGAAGCAGGTGCAAAAACCGCAATGCCAGCCTGGGTCGCTTATATGAAAGCGGCACTTTCTGATGTACCAGAACGTCAACTAGCACTTCCACCAAACATCATGGAAAAAACCATTGATAGTAACTCTGGTTTACTTTCTGAAGGTGGTGGCCGTAAAGAATACTTTATCGTCGGTACCGAGCCTAAACGTACTTACATTGCGGAAATGAAAGAGCGCGGTTATTATGTCCCACCTGAGTTGCAACAACGCTTAAATGGTGGAACAGGCAAAACCAAAGACGCAATTCCTGCAACGCAACCAGAAGAATTATTCTAACCCTGATTTAAATACTAAAAGTGCGGTTAATTTTGACCGCACTTTTTTACGTCAAAAGGACAAAGCATGTTAAGTTATCGTCACAGTTTCCATGCTGGCAACCATGCCGATGTGCTAAAACACATTGTATTAATGCTGATTTTGGAAAATCTTTCGCTGAAAGAAAAAGGTTTTTACTATCTCGACACCCACTCTGGTGTTGGTCGTTATCGCTTAAGTTCTAACGAATCAGAAAAAACCGGCGAATACAAAGAGGGAATTGGAAGACTTTGGGAAAGAACAGATTTACCCGAAGAGATTGCTCGCTACGTGGATCTCATTAAAAAGGTCAATTATGGCGGTAAAGAATTACGCTATTATGCGGGTTCACCAATGATTGCTGCACAATTATTGCGTCCTCAAGATCGTGCATTACTGACAGAATTACACCCGAGCGATTTTCCATTATTGCGCAATAATTTCAAAGAATTTAAAAATATCACCACAAAATCAGAAAATGGTTTCCAACAACTCAAAGCGACGCTTCCACCAAAAGAACGCCGTGGTTTAGTGCTTATTGATCCGCCTTATGAATTAAAAGAAGATTATGATTTGGTGGTTAAAGCGATCGAAGAAGGTTATAAACGCTTTGCTACGGGCACTTATGCGATTTGGTATCCAGTGGTACTTCGCCAACAAACAAAACGCATTTTTAAAGGATTAGAAGCAACGGGAATTCGTAAAATTTTGAAAATTGAATTGGCTGTTCGTCCTGATAGCGATCAACGTGGTATGACCGCAAGTGGAATGGTGGTGATTAACCCGCCTTGGCAATTAGAACAGCAAATGAAATCTATTTTGCCTTATTTAACCCAAACGCTCGTCCCTGAAGGTACGGGAAGTTGGA
>ERZ1106964.2159-NODE-2159-length-10712-cov-4.911701_pt1 | contig 10712 bp, 9 predicted proteins | sample MGYA00403682_ERZ1106964 | MGnify/ENA primary metagenome ERZ1106964 (study PRJEB35170, sample SAMEA104062451) | human gut metagenome | biome: human gut; feature: human-associated habitat; material: faeces | place: Denmark | collected 2013-04-10 ...
CATCATGACAAATGATCGCATTCCATTCTGCTGCCAGAATAATATTCGTCGGGCGGACGCTTCGGATGCTTCCGATCTGATCACGCTCTCGTAATCTTTAAACAGTGCCATAAATCTGGTAATACGACCATTCATTGTACTGTTCATCATCTCATATACGACATCTGCGTGCGATAATCCATAATGCGGTAACGCAATAGACTCATTATCCACCATGACCGCAATCGGACGCTGATCCTTCAAGGAATCATCGATCAGTTCATTCGTAAGTTCGCTCCGGTATTTGCCTTCCGGAAGCACTTCTTCCTCAGACTCAGTCTCTGCCTGTTCGGTCGTCTCTGCAATAACCTGCTCAGTCGATGTGTCCGCGCTGCTCTCCTGAGCATCCTTTCCACCACATGCCATAAGGTTGATAGAAACCGCAAACAATGTCAATAAGGTGACTGCTCTTTTCTTCACAATGTATACCTCTCAATATCCTATTAATTAAGGGCTTTTCTAATTTCAAACTGCGCCCTTATTTTTATCATACCATACTTCACCCGCGTATAAAAGTGTTTTTTGTGCACATTTCCTAAAACAGGCTATTTTATCCGTTTCACTTCGTCCATATTGCTCTCTGCGACAATATAATGCGGACGTTTTTTTACTTCGAGGTATGTTTTGGCAATGTATTGCCCCATAATTCCCATACAAAATAGCTGAATACCACCAATCAATGTAATAATACATACACTAGATGCCCATCCGTCCACTGAATTGCCAAAAATAAGTTTACGAATTACAATAAATATTACCGCTACAAAAGAGACGAACGTCATAAACATACCAAACCACGATGCAATAGAAAGCGGTGCCTGCGAAAAGTTAATTACACCATCAATCGCATATTTAAACAATTTCCAAAAACTCCACTTTGTCTCTCCCGCTATGCGATTCACATTTTCATAAGGAAACCAGTAAGTTTTAAAACCGATCCACCCAAAAATGCCTTTAGAAAATCGGTTATATTCTCCCATTTCAACGATTGCATCAACCATGCTGTGTTTCATCAGCCTAAAATCTCTTGCACCATCCACAATATCGGCATCTGATATTTTATTAATCAAACGATAAAACATTTTTGCAAACCAACTTCGAATTACTGGTTCGCCTTTTCTTGTCACACGACGTGTTGCCACACTATCATAATCCTGATGTTCTAATATATCAAGCATTTGAGGCAATAATGCCGGTGGATCCTGCATATCTGCATCCATCACTGCTACATAATCTCCAGTAACATTACAAAAACCTGCATACATAGCAGCTTCTTTTCCAAAATTTCTAGAAAATCCAATATATGTCACATGCTCATCTTGCTTTGCAAACTCCTTCAAAAGATCCAATGTACCATCTTTTGAACCATCATTGACAAAGATCATCTCATAATCACATTCCATGGACTGGATAACTTTTTTTGTTTCTCGATAAAAAAACGGCAATGCTTCCTGCTCATTATAACATGGAACAATTAATGAAATTTTCATATGTTCTTCTATACTCCTTTTTTCGATTTATTGTCATTTTCCAATAATCTATCTCTTCGCAGATAAAATTTAATACAGCTATGTTTTTCCATACATGATTTCAATAATATTTGCCTACTACACCAAATAATACTCCATACATAAAATAAACTATGCAAATAATAACCTCTAAAGGGCATTCTGTCTCACGATTACTTCTGAATTATTGATTAATAACATTTTTATCACAAGTGCTTACAAAAACTCGGCTACAACACTTTCTAACTTCAATCACCAACGCTACCATCAATAAAATCCATACAAAAACATATTCTACTTGCCAATTATAACAATATAATATCGCTATAAATAATGATGGCACCACAATATCGTTTACTCCCAGTTTTTCCAATTTATCTCTCTTAACATCAGCAATCCACCTTAAAAAAGGAATTGTAATATATACTAAATTATATGCTTGTTGTACCCCTGAACCAATAAAAAATAAACTAAATAAAAGTAGATAACCAGACCATGAATATTGATTTAAAAAAAATAGATATAATACAATTACACACCAAACAAACACACAGATTTTGCCCAGAATACTTGCAAACTCCGGTCTGCCAATCGAATTTGCAAATATTGTGGTATACCAAGGAATTGTTCCCACTGAAAGGATTGTTTCACCATGGTAGGACATATTTTTAAAAAAAAGACATATAGCACTCCAACCACCATAAATCAAAAATGGCACAAAAAAGAAAATTATTCCATATATAACCAATCGAAGACTTTCTTTCCATCTTTTTTCTTTAAGATAAAGTAATCCCAGAGCTGCTGGAAATATTTTCATCCCAGCACAAAATGCTATAAGTAGCAATGCGATTTCTCTACAATACTTATTCTCTGAATCTTTTAACCCGATTGCTAACATCATAAGTGTTAACACAAAAAATACCACATTTCCCGTTTTGACAGCATACCCCATAAACGGGAAACTACACACCAATGATATTGAGATATAATATTTTTCCCACTTTTTTTCTATATCTGTACCAACTAATAGTTCTATGGCAAATGTAAATAAAATAAATGTAGTAACCACAAATATCATAAATATTACAGCACCATAAGCAGAATTCATCAAACCAGTCTGAGAAGTATTATCAGAAACATTTAATATTCTTGAAAAGAAATCAAAGAATGCCACCCCTAACGCTGGAAAATTACAATCATAAATCTCATAAACGTTTATCCCTTGGTAATGCCAACAAATAGGTCCAAAAAAATCTCCAAATTGCTCAAATCCCAAGGACATTGCAAAAAATATCTTTTTAAATACCTTTCCCTTGGTTACAAATGCCACTGTTAACACAACTGTATTCGCAATTCCCCATATAAAATATAACCAATTTCTGGCTAGCTTCTTATTCATCTCTTGTACTCCTTTATTTACATAACTCCAACATGTTGTCAATTGACCAATGTAATCCTGGAAATGCTCTCTCTGTAGAAGTGATTACAATAACATCAGGATCTGCTGCCTCAATTGTTCCCTCCACATAATTTGAAATATGCATAAAATAACTTTCCTTATAATTTTTAGCAAGATATTCTTCTGTCGCTTCTAAAAAAGAATCCCCGATACATACTATTGTTTTACCATCTGGAATATCAGTCCTATAATGACTATACTTAAGATTAGGTTCATCCCGTTCCTCAATCAGCTCCGGTTGTATATTATCCTTATACCCATCCAGTCTATAATCAATATCATCATTATATACAGTTCCCATTCCAATCATATTGGCAAGGTCACCTGTTATATTATTTCCACTATACACTGTAAGCGCCCCAAGATCCTGCGTATCCATTTTCAACGCTTCTAATAAACGCATTGTTCCAACATATCCTCCAAGTTGGTTCCAATGTGTATCATATTTTTTATATACCTGATATCCAGCATCTCTTGCTTCCTTTAATTCTGTTTCAGGAAAAATAATATTAATATCTGTTTCATTATTTATATTTTGAAGAAATGTTTCTACTCTGCTTGTTTTTTCTGCTACTTTAACATAATCCGGCATATAGAGATTTCCGTAAATACTTTCTTTATTGGGTGTTACCATATAGACAAGTTCTATGCCACGTTCATCACAATACTCCTGTAAATTCTGCATAGACATGATTGTATCTTCAATTTCTTCCTCAGATACAGATAATACCCTGCAATAATCTTCAAGACAATTATCTTTTTTATAAAAAAGCCAATTATCTTTACCAAGCAATACAGACTGAGAATCCAAACTTTTAAATATATTAATATCAACTAATGTATTTAACTTTGTTAACTCATTTTTATACGGAATATGATCATTAATACAATCTTCTAATATAATGGTCTTCTCATTCCACGAAGCATCAAGAACATCCTGCATCGTAACCAATTCATGATTCTCATGATTTTCTAAATCCAAATACTTTGCTACATATAAATATACCAAATACGGAAGAACCAACACCAAAACAAAACCTACAATATAACATCTTACTATTTTTTTCATCTGCTTGCTCCTAAAACTTAAAATATATAAAAGGATTATACTGCCCACTTACCAAAAACATAATCGCAATTAGTAATATTATAAATTGTAAAATACCTTCTAACAGGCAAAAATTTTGTTCACCTTTAAACTGACTTTCAAGTTTTGGAAATATTTTTTGAAGAGGTCCAGCCAAAATAATTGCAATTACTATAATTACCAGACTTCTTGTGGATGCAATATTATACCATAACATCTCATTTGTTACTCTTCCCCCTTTAAACATAGCATACAATGTATCATATGCCTGTTTCCAGGAATCACAGCGAAACATTGCCCATCCGACAATTACAACAAACATTGTATAAATATAATTAATTATCTTAAGTGGATTCTTATCCAGTAACTTTTTTACACCCAAACGTTCAATAAACATAAAAAGCCCATGCCATAACCCCCATATAAGGAAATTTAATGTAGCGCCATGCCAAATTCCAGTTAATGCAAATACAATCCATAAGTTAAAATATGTTCGTACTTTTCCTTTTCTGTTTCCCCCTAATGGAATATAAACATATTCTTTAAACCACGTCGATAACGAAATGTGCCATCTTCTCCAAAATTCCTGAATTGATTTCGATATATATGGATAATTAAAATTCTCCATAAAATCAAAACCAAACATTTTTCCCAAACCAATTGCCATATCAGAATATCCTGAAAAATCGTAGTATATCTGCAGAGTATAAAGAAAAACACCAATCCAGACCCATAATGTACTTATCGTATCCACAGAATTTGTGAAAATCGTATCCACCACTGACGCAATCGAATTTGATATAATTACTTTTTTCCCAAGACCATATATAAAACGCTTAATTCCATATCCTATTTTTTCTGGTGTGCATTCTCTATGTGCTATCTGATTTTCTACATCATGATATTTTACAATCGGTCCTGCAACCAGCTGCGGGAAAAATGTAATATATAATGCCAATCTAAAAATATTTTTTTGTACTTTTATCTCACCACGATACAAGTCTATTATATAGGACATAATTTGAAATGTATAAAAAGAGATTCCCAATGGTAAAATAATTGTTTTCACCTGGATCAGTTCTTTACCAATTAGTCCATTAAGCGCTCCCATCATAGATGAAAAATATTTAAAATATCCCAATATCATCAAATTAAATATGATGGCAACAATTAAAACTATTTTCTTTTTTGCATATCTGTCCATCCATATACCTAGCAAATAATTCACTATTATAGAAAACAGCATTAAAAAAATATAAGCTGGCTCTCCCCATGAATAAAAAATCAAACTTGCAACTAATAGCCATATGTTTTTATATTGATCCTTTAATAAATGATATCCACAAAAGACTATTGGTAAAAAAATCCACAAAAAAACCATTGAACTAAATAACATAACTTTCTCCTGCAAAAAATATATATTTCTATTCTTTTTCTATGATTACAGGTGCATACGCCGTATACCCCCAACCAGCTCCCGGCCATTGCCAACCAAGAAATTCTCCCTTTGTTGCAACAACCTGAAATCCAACCGCTACATAAGCTGTATCATATTTTATTTGTTTCCCTGGCTCTGGCATATCAAAAAACACAATAGTGATGACATATTTTCCGGGTGCAATAGACGATGTGTCTAACTGAAGCTCCAAATGTTGTTCCCTATTATCTTTCTTACATGCAACGGCATTTTCTGACATTGTCGTTCCTGTAGCAGTATGATTTGGTGTTCTTACAATACAACGCACATAAAAATCATTTCCATTCTCATTGCACACGTAGTTTACTCGCAATTTCAGTTTTTCACCATACTCTAATATATTATCTTTTCTTTCTAGTACATCCACACTACGAATCAATATCTTCCCATTTACTTCTCTATCAACTCTTGCATAATCTGCCACATCATTATGTAACATCATTTCAAACGGACGCTCATTATCATATATTTTATACTCTTCAATATCATCGGCCTTCTCTGTTTCATTCTGAACTTCCTGTTTCACTTCCGTTTTCTGTTCTTTTTTCTCATTTTCAGACGCTTCCACTGGTCTCTGTTTCTCTGTCGGCTTTTCTTCCTGATTTACCTTTTGTTTCGGTTCCTTTGTTTTTATTTCTTCTTGTTGCTGTTTATCTGTTACTGGCTGACTCTTAGCAATTGCTTCTGTCTTTTCAGAACTTTCATGTTCTTTTTTCTTTTTTAATCTTTGATTTCTTTCTTCCAGCTCTTTCCGTTCTCTCGCAATTCTTTCCTCATCCATCACCATTGTATAATGCTGACAAACATCTTCCGTTGCGCCTTCTTCACGAATCTTTCCATTTTCAATCCACACTACTTTATCACATATCTTTTCTACCTGACCAAGTGAATGTGACACTAGTACAATTGTAACCCCTGACTCCTTTAAACCACGTATTTTTTTAAAGCACTTTGCCTGAAAGGAAGCATCTCCTACTGCAAGAATTTCATCAATCAAAAGCACATCAGCATTCACATTGATAGCAACAGCAAATGCCAGACGCATGTACATTCCTGAAGAATAGGTACGAACCGGGCTGTCAATATACTCTTCCAACTCTGAAAACGCAATGATATCATCCATGCGTTTTTCTACTTCTTTTGATTTTATACCAAAGATAGATGCATTAATAAATACATTTTCTCTTCCAGTCATATCTGGATGAAAACCTGCACCTAATTCAATAAGACTCGCTACTCTGCCCTGGATTTCAATAGATCCCTGATCTGGATATAGTATGCGGGTTAGCATTTTCAATGTAGTACTTTTACCGCATCCATTTCTACCGATCAACGCCAATGCTTCTCCTTTTTTCACTTCGAAACTAATATCATCCAAAATCAGTCTCTTTTCTACCTTCTGTTTTTTTCTAAAATTATGAAATACAACTGCATCTTTTCATGGTATATTTTAAAAGATTTAGATATATGTTTTACTTCAATTGCATTCTCTTTTTTCATTCTTATAATTCCTCAGCAATTCCTTTAACAAATTTATTAAAAATTAATTCACCAACAATCAATAGCACCACTGCAAATACTGCTGCTCTCCCTAATGCAGCCATATCTGGCACACGATGATAATATATAATATTCTGATAAGATGTAATAATAGGTGTCATTGGGTTTTTCCCAACTACCCAATGTAACCACGTAACATTTTCAATTGATTCATAAGTATACATAATAGGTGTTAACCAGATCCAAGCCATCAAAAAAACACCCGTCATATATTCAACATCTCTAAAATATACATCTACAACCGAAAGAATCAATGCAAAGCCAAGACACAATATGTATTGAACTATCAAAACAAGAGGCAGACATATTAATGCAGTTGCATTCAACGTCACCCCCGATGCAATTGTAATTGCAAAAATAATAATAAATGTTAACAGCAAGTTAACAAATCGGCTGGTAACTGCTGAGATTGGAAGTACCTCTCTCGGAAAATATATTTTCTTTGTCATATCCGCCTGACTCACAATAGCGCCAGCTCCTTGTGCCAGTGATTCTGAGAAAAAATTCCAAGGCATCATACCAACAATCAGATAGACATGGAATTTATCAATCCCATTTTCAAAAATCCGTGAAAAAACAATATAGTACACAATAATTTGACATAAAGGATTAATAAAATTCCAAAAAAAACCTATTACAGATCCTTTATACCTTCCTCTTAGATCACGCCGTACCATACTGCCAATCATATCTCTATACTCGAATATTTCTTTTATTTTCGTAATCATAATATCTCCTACTTTTTATTGTCATGTAAATGATCCATAGTGTTCTTAACTTTCCACCAAACACTATTTTCTATCCTGCTCATTTTCTCTGACAGCACTTCTAATTCTCTTTTTATTTTATTAGTCATCACATCTTTTTCGCGCAATGCCTTTTCCAGATCCTTTATTTCCGTTTGGTAATTTTCTATATATTGATCCTTCTCATTAAGTGCAATATCATATTTATGCATATCTTTCTGATACTTTTCTATATATCGATCCTTTTCATTGAGCGCAATATCATATTCATGTATATCTTTTTGATACTTTTCTATATATCGGTCTTTCTCATTAAGTGCCAGATCTAAATTATGATACTGCTGTTCTAATCCAAACAACTTCTGCTGTGTCATTTGTAATTTATATTTATATTCATTTAACTGATCCGACTGTGTACATGCATTATTATGTTCTCGCTCCTTAAAATAAATCTTTCTTACAGGCACCTTAATATTGCCATACAAAAAATACAAACACGATGCCCTATGCTGCCCATCAATGATTGTATTATCACCACGCAGCATAATTAATTCTCCATCCACAGGATATCCGTATTGTTTGATCTGTTCTAAATCATAATTGATACGCTCCTGATTAGACTGTCGTTCACATCCATTTTGATGGAAATAATTTATCTGTCTTCTGGCATCATTTTCTGCCGTATCCCCATTTAACGCTTTAAGCACCCTCGAATTTGGAAGCGGCTTGTAAACAACTTTTCCTTCTTCATCATAAGTATCCACAAGAATATCCTCTAAATACATTTCCTCTGTACGGATATCTTCTAAATCGATCAAAGAAGCTGCAAGCCACATAAGATTTCCTGCATCAAAATCCTCTATATGAAACTTTTCATGCTCAACCATGCTTGCAAATATCTTTCTGACAGAATCAGCAAATTCATTAAATTCTTTTATTGTCATATCAAGACGTATATCTTTATAGTGGATATGAATTGCTTCACCAATATTGTCCTCAATTTCAAACCTATATGGAAAACCTGTTATTTCCTCTAAAGAGGCTAGCTGTATTACTGCTGGATTACTCATAATTTCTCCTAATATTCAGTAAATGAAAGATATTTTGGTATTATCTCTTCATATCTTCCATTTAAAACCATTTCAATCAATGTATCAGTAAAATGAAAAAAAACAAGCTGTAACTTTTCTCTTACATCACATTCTTTTAATAAGTTTTTTCGTTTTTCTATCTCTTTCTTATATACATTTGAGAATACATGCTTATCAAAAATAGAACGAACCACTAAATAAATGACCTCTGTTTTTTCATCCAGCTCGTACCATTTTTGTTTTTCATTCCACACCCGTTGTTCCCAAATATCATTGTTTATTTTTTTATCCAGTGGAATCCAGACCTTCGGTGTAAGACTTTTGCAGCACAATTTAAAACATGCATCAATATATATATCATACTCTTCCACTGGTTTTTTCCAAAATTGATATTCCGTTAAACCGTACGCAAATGACCATCCATTTGAAATTCCACATGGCGGTATACATGATTGATATCTTAACCCTAACATTTTCTGTGCAAATAAGTCTTTATCTTCTTCCTTTACAAGAATATCTATATCTTTTCCGTTTTCCAAATGTGCCGGCAACTCATCATCCATATTTTTTATCAGAACATAACTTATCCCAAAACTGTTTATATCCTGAAAAAAACTATTTATCTGTTCTTTAGGGATATACATCGCAACCTCCTATTTATCCTCTATCTGTTTAATTAATTTGAGCTGCTTTTGTGCCAGCAGAACGCATGCAGCCATCTGCATGAATTCGTTCTGTGGCACATTTAATCTGAACTTATCATTCTGAATATGAATATCTTTGTATCCTGTATCATTTGTACATTCATTTAACTCAACAGCAAAAGTTTCATTTCCAATCTTAAGCTCTGAAACTTTTCGGATTAATTCACCCATAGTTTATTCTTGTATGATAATTAGGAAGTTAATTATCACATATTTCCTTTCTTTTAATATCGTGGTTCAATACAATTCAGATACTATGGACTTTTGATTTTTCCCTGTAGCTTGACTACTCAACTGGAGTGTATTGCCGCTACCTTTATCTGAATTGTTTATCAGCTGGATGTTGCCGGAGTGTTTTTCACTCAGAGTACTTATTTCTATCAAGTCTACGATGATAATCGTTGGTGGACATCATGGTATCAGACTTTAGGAAAGGGAGGTACAACCTCATGAAAATTTACGTAGGCATTGATATTGCCAAACTTAATCATTTCGCCGCTGCGATTTCTTCCGACGGTGAAATAATCATTGAGCCGTTCAAATTCACAAATGACGCTGATGGCTTCCAACTGCTGGTCTCTAAACTCGAATCATTCGATAAGAACAGCCTCATCATCGGTCTTGAGTCAACGGCACACTACGGTGACAACCTTGTTCGATACCTTGTTACTGAGCTTTACCAAGTGTGTGTGTTGAACCCCATCAAAACCTGTCAAATGCGAAAAAATAACGTTCGCAAAACTAAGACAGATAAGGTCGACACTTACGTGATTGCTAAAACTCTTATGATGCAGGACAACCTCAGATTCGTCAGCTTCTTCGATCTCGATATGATGGATCTTAAGGCATTGGGACGTTTCCGTCAGAAAACCATAAAGCAACGTACCCGATTGAAAATTCAACTGACAACCTATGTTGATCAGGTCTTTCCGGAGATTCAATACTTTTTCAAATCCGGTCTGCATCAACACGCTGTCTATGCTTTATTAAAAGAAGCACCTTCTCCAAAAGAGATTGCTTCCATGCATATGACTCATCTGG
>ERZ1106964.2165-NODE-2165-length-10678-cov-3.281559_pt1 | contig 10678 bp, 9 predicted proteins | sample MGYA00403682_ERZ1106964 | MGnify/ENA primary metagenome ERZ1106964 (study PRJEB35170, sample SAMEA104062451) | human gut metagenome | biome: human gut; feature: human-associated habitat; material: faeces | place: Denmark | collected 2013-04-10 ...
TATCCTTAGAAATTCCTTAGAATTACCTGTTATCCTGTGGACAGACCACAAAAAGGAGCTGTCCGCAATGGAAACACATCATATCACCCCCGCCCGGGGGTTGTCCGAGACGGGGCTGAAATGGATCGCCCTGGTCACCATGGTGCTGGACCACATTCACTACTTTTTCAGCTTTACCGGGTGCGTCCCCGAGTGGTTCAGTATGGTGGGGCGGCTGGGCGCGCCCCTGTTCCTGTTCTGCCTGGTGGAGGGCTTCACCCACACCCACAGCCGGAAGCGGTACTTCGCAAGGGTCTACGTCCTCTCCACCGCCATGTCTCTCCTGTTCTTCTTCATGGCCTTTGCCCACGTGCTGGTGCGGCCTGACGGGTTCTACCCCGCCAACGGCATGATGACCACCTTTGTCATTCTCATGGTGATGTTCCAGGGCATCGACTGGCTGGGCCGGCGGCATATTGTCCGGGGCCTGGCGGCGCTTCTTCTCCCCCTGGCCTGGCCCTTCCTGGCCTCCGCCCTCTCCCTGGCCGTCCCCGCCCTGGCCACCCCCGTGGGCCTGGCGGCCTACTCCGTCCTCCCCGCCTGGGGCACCACCGGGGACAGCAGTTGGCCGGTACTGGCCATGGGGCTGGTGCTCTACCTGTTCCGCCGGAACCGGAGGGGGCAGGTACTGGCCTTCGCCGTGTTCTATTTCCTTTACGGGGTGGTGTATATGGGCCTCATGGCCTCCCAGATGCCCGATTTCGCCTGGAGCCAGCTCTTCACCCGGTACTACGAGATCTACGGCATCCTGGCCGCACCCCTCATGCTGTGCTATAATGGACAGCGGGGCGGAGGCCACAAGCGGCTGTTCTACGCCTTCTATCCCGCCCATATTTACATCCTCTACGCCCTGTCGTGGGGGCTCTATCTTCTGCTGAACTGAGGTGGTATCCATGGCCCATATTCTGGTGGTGGACGACGACGGGGATCTCCGCGCCCTGCTGAAAACCGCCCTGGAGCGGGACGGACACCAGGTCTCCCTCCTCGACCGGGGCGGGGCGGTGAGCGAGGCCCACTGCCGCTGGGCGGACTGCATCCTCCTGGACGTGATGATGCCGGGGGAGGACGGCTTTGCCACCTGCCGCCGCATCCGCGCCCTGGCCGCCTGCCCCATTCTTTTTCTCACCGCCAAGACCGAGGAGGCCGACGTGCTCACCGGTTTGGGGCTGGGCGGGGACGACTACATCACCAAGCCCTTCCGCATCGCAGAGTTGCGGGCCAGGGTGACCGCACATCTGCGGCGGGAGCAGCGTACGCCCCACACCCGCTTGCGCCGGGGAGAACTGGACTTTGACCTGGGGGAGCGGGCGGTGTACTGGCAGGATGCGCCCCTCCGGCTGACCCGGAGCGAATACGCCATCTGTGAGCATCTGGCTATGCACCCGGGTCAGACCTTCTCCAAGGAGCAACTCTATGAGGCGGCCTTCGGCTACGACGGCGAGGCGGACGCCTCCGCGGTCACGGAGCACATTAAGAATATCCGGGCCAAGCTGCGCACGGCAGGAGTAAATCCCATCGAGACGGTCTGGGGGGTGGGTTACAAGTGGAAAAACGCGTGAAACGGCCCGCTGGCCTGACGGCACTGTTCTGGCGGTATCTGATCACCACCGGCGTGGCTATGCTGCTTTTGGCCGTCCTGTGGTGGATCGGGCTGACCACAATGATCCGGTTTGGCATCGTATATCCGGCCAACACCGCTGCGGGCGGCGTGGATACGGTGATCCAGTCGCTCTCCTCCGGTGAGTTGGAAACATCGGAAATTCCCTACTACTACCGCTGGGCTGTCTTCGACGCCGATAGCCGGATACAGGATCAGGGAAATATGGACCAACGGCACCTTGATTACGCCAGGGCCGCCCTGGCTGGGGAGCGCAATCCCCAGGGAATACTCTATTCCCAGTACCACCGAGTGGCCCAACTGCCGAACGGGACCACCTGCGTGATCCAATATGACTACTCCATGCCCTACGGCGCTGAGGTGCTCCAGCGCCGTCTGCCGGAGTTCCAGACCTGCGCTATGGTCGTACTGCTGGCGTTCTGGCTGTTGGCAGGTGCTATCTCCACCCGGCACTTCGCTGGCCTTCTGCGGCGGGATGCCGCTCTGCTGTCCGACGCCACGAAGGCCATTGCCCAGCGACGGCTGGACCTGTCCATCACCGGGCAGGCGAGGGTGCGGGAGTTCGGGGATACGCTGGCGGCCATGGATGACCTGCGCCAGAACCTGGCCCAGTCCCTGGAGAGCCAGTGGGGCATGGAGCAACAGCGGCGGCTGGAGCTGGCCGCGCTGACCCATGATCTCAAGACTCCCCTCAGTGTCATCAGCGGGAACGCGGAGTTGCTGGGAGAGGATGCCCTCACTCCGGATCAGCGGGAGAGCGTGGACGCTATCCTCCGCAACGCCCTTAGGGTTCAGGACTATGTGGCCCAGCTGCGGGCTATGACCGGTCCTGATGCTGTTCCCAGCCGGGAGAAGGAGACTGTCACCCTTCCGGAGCTGGCTGAAGGTTGGTGGGAGATGGGACAGTGCCTTTGCGGGACGAAACAGGTCACGTTCCGCTGTTCGGAGGTCCCCTGTCTGGAATCGGCGGTCTACCGGGGGGATTTGGATCGGGCGGTGAGCAATCTGCTGGACAATGCAGTACGGTACACACCTTCTGGCGGAACCGTAACGCTATCCATCTCCGCCGCAGAGAGCGGTTTGACTATCGCCGTGGAAGATACCGGCCCTGGATTTTCGGCAGAGGCGCTGGCCCGTGGGGAGCAGGCCTTCTACACCAGCGATACCAGCCGGTCCCAGGAGAGCCACATGGGGATGGGACTATTTTTCGCTGGACAGACCGCAAAGCGCCACGGCGGCTCCCTACGGTTATTCAACACCGAACACGGTGCTCGGGCAGAATTGGTCCTGCCTGCGTGATAAAACCTGCTGGTTGTCCTATAAGAGGGAGCAGGCAGGTTTTATTGCTATTTTCTGAAGATGTCAAGATGTATTGAACTAACCATATTCTCCGTAAATCATGTCTTTACCCCTTCTGGATTTATAGTGTGTCTTCCTTTCTTGGCCGATTGCGAAACGTTCGCGGATACAGTATAATGACAATTCCAGGAGGTGCCTTTATGAAAGAAAAAATCCTGATCATCGAGGATGATCCCATGATTCAAATACAGCTTAAAAACCTCCTGACCGGAAACGGGTATGAGGTGGAGGCGGTCACCGACTTTACAAATCCTGTGGAGCACTTCAGGGTGTTTGCACCTCATCTTGTCCTTTTGGACATCAAACTTCCGGGGAGCAGCGGCTTTGAGATCTGCACCCAGATCCGGGCCTTCTCCGATCTGCCGATCATCTTTGTGACCAGCAGCAACACGGACATGGATGAGCTCAACAGTATCATGCTGGGCGGGGATGCCTTCATTACAAAGCCGTACAATCCGGCGATCCTGCTGGCCAAAATCGCCTCCCTGCTGCGAAAGGCAGGAGCCTCCTCCCAAGCCGCCGAAGTCCTCATCTGGAATGGCGCCGAGCTGCACCTGGAGAGCAGCACCATCGCATATGACGGGGAGGAAGTGGAATTGACCAAGAACGAGGTCAAGGTCCTCTACTACCTCTTCAAGCACGCAGGGAAGATCTGTTCCCGCAGCGACATTGTGGACTTCCTATGGGATAACCAGCTCTATGTGGATGACAACGCCCTGAGCGTCAACATTACCCGCATCCGGGAGAAGCTGGTCGGCGTTGGCCTGATGGACTTCATTAAAACCAAGCACCGACAGGGGTACACGATATGAGCGGGAAATTGTATCTAAAAAACCGCCTGCCTATCATCCTGCTGAACCTGCTGGGTGTGTTGGCTCTGTCCTTGTTCCTGCTGGCGGCGGGGAACGACATTCAAACGGTCCTGCTCATTCTGGGCGTCTGGATACTTGTCCTGACCCTGTACCTTGCCGCCTGTTATATCTCCCGGAAGAAGCGGCTGGATATGCTGCTGGAGATGGCCGGGCAGCTGGAGGAGCGGTATCTGATCCCCGAGGTCATGCCGGTGCCGGACCGGGCGGAGGAGCAGGTATTCTATCAGCTCCTGAAGATGGCTGAGAAGTCCATGCTGGAGCGGATCGGTCAGGTGGAGCGGGAGCGGGGCGAATATCGGGCTTATATCGAGCAGTGGGTCCATGAGGTCAAGACACCCATCACCGCGCTGAAGCTGCTGTGTGAAAACAACCGTTCCCCCTTTTCCCGGGAGGTGCTGGCGGAGCTGGAGAACATCAACCGCTGTGCGGAGCAGGCCCTCTACTACGCCCGCAGCGAGCACACAGAGAAGGACTACTCCATCCGGGAAATGAACCTGGCGGATGTGGTACATGGGGCCATCGCTGACAATAAGTATCTCCTGCGGCAGTGCGATATGGCCATTATGGTGGATGGTCTGGAGCTGGTCGTCTATGCGGACGACAAATGGGTGCGCTTTATCCTCGATCAGATCGTCAGTAACGCGGTCAAGTACCGTGCCCCGCAGCAGCCCGCCCTGCATATCTCTGCGGAGCGGGCGGATGATCGGGTACTCCTGTCCATTGCGGACAATGGGGTCGGCATCCCGGAGAGCGACCTGCCGCGGATCTTCGAGAAGGGCTTTACCGGCCAGAACGGGCGGACCATCCACAGTTCCACCGGGATTGGTCTGTATCTCTGCAAGCGCCTGTGCGACAAGCTGGGGATCGGCCTGGCGGCATCCTCAACCGGCAGAGGGACCACGATCACCCTTTCCTTCCATATCAACGACTTTATTACAGGAGTGCAGGGCTGACCGGCTCTGCACTTCTTACATTTTTGTAAGAACTTCGAAAGAAAAGTTGATACAAAAGCGGCCGCACAGCAGGTAGAATAGGGGTAAGAACTGAACATTGGGAGGCAGAACACATGGAGCCTATCTTGAAATTAGATCACATCCAGAAATACTATGGCAACGGGGGAAATCTCACAAAGGCCATCCAGGACATCAGCTTTTCTGTGGCGGAAGGGGAGTTTTTGGGAATCATGGGGGCTTCCGGCTCCGGCAAGACTACCCTGCTCAACTGCATTTCCACCATTGATGCCGTCAGCACCGGCCACATCTATCTGGAGGGAACGGATGTGACGGAGCTGCGGCCAAAATCTCTGGCCCGGTTCCGCCGGGAAAATCTGGGCTTCGTCTTTCAGGATTTCAATCTGCTGGATACCCTGACCATCTCTGAAAACATTGCGCTGGCCCTTGCCATCAACAGGGCGCCCGCCGGTGAGGTGGAGCCTCGTATCCGGGAGATGGCCAAAAAGCTGAATATTACGGACATTTTGGATAAATACCCCTACCAGGTGTCCGGTGGGCAGAAGCAGCGGTGCGCCTGCGCCCGGGCCATCATCAACCATCCCAAGCTGCTGCTGGCCGACGAGCCCACCGGAGCGCTGGACAGCCATTCGGCGCAGATGCTTCTCTCCACCATCCAGAGCATCAATGAGCAGCTGGGCGCCACGATCCTCATGGTGACCCACGACGCTTTCACCGCCAGCTACGCTGGCCGGATTCTGTTCCTGCAGGACGGCAAAATTTTCACAGAGTTGTGTCGAGGTAGTGACAGCAGAAGCGCGTTCTTTGAGAAGATCCTGCACGTCTTGACCCTGTTGGGAGGAGGGGAAAGCCATGTATGCTAAGCTCATTCTCCGAAATGCCCGTCGGTCGCTCCAGGATTACTTGGTTTACATCCTGACCATGACCATCTGTGTCACCCTGTTTTATTCCTTCCTCTCCATCTCAAGCAGCTACTATGAGCCGGATATTGGGGCGGAGTATGATTTCACCATGCTCAGTGACGGTATGAAGCTGGCCATCTGCGCTGTCACCCTGCTGCTTCTGTTCCTGATCCGCTTCGTCAACCACTACATGCTCCGGCGGAAACAGAGGGAATTTGCCATCCAGTCCGTTATGGGCATGGAGCAGCGGACCATCGGGCGGCTCTTCTTTGCTGAGACCTTCCTCATGGGGTTGGTATCCATTGCCGCAGGGATCTTCTTGGGGGTGTTCTGTTCCCAGTTCATCACGGCGTTGCTACTGACCTCCTATGGAAAGCAATACGAGATCACCTGGACGCTGTTTCCAGATACCGTGGCGCTGACGGCAGCATTCTTCATGCTCAGTTTCCTGGTAGTAGGTCTCTCCAACACCAGGGCCATTCGGAAAATGAAAATCATCGACATGCTCGCCGCAGACCGGGAGAATGGACCGGAGCTCCGCAAAAGCCGCTGGATCTGGGTGTTGACGGTTCTTTTTGAAGTGTTTTCGGTTTGGATGTGTGTGACCGGGGTACAAAAGGTCATATTTTACTGGGACAGTCGCTTTGCGCTACCTGTCCAGCTTATGTTCTGGGGAAATATCCTGCTCCCGGTCCTAAGCCTGCTGTGGCCTGTCCTTTGGGTGCTTCGGCGGAGACGGGGCGGACCCTCGACGCTCCTCCTCGGACTTTTGCTCTGCGCCCTGCTGAATACCATTGCAGCAGCCAGCGTGCCGGCATTGAACAGTCGGTATCTTCTGGCACTGGGAGGCGGGTCCGTCAATCAATATCTGCTCTTCGTTTTAGTGGATCTCATTTTCATGATCTGTGCCCTGCTCTATCTTGCCAGCAGCGTTCTTATTGCGTGGAAGGAGGGGGCGCCGGAGCACCGCTATAAGGGTGAAAATCTGTTCTTCTTCGGCCAGATCACCTCCAAGCTGAGCACCACCAGCAAGACTATGTCGCTGACCTGTGTGACCCTGGTGCTGGCCATCTTCTTGTTCATCGCTGCGCCGGTTCTGGTGGGATGGGCCTCCGGGTATCTGGACACGCGCTCTATGTACGATGTGCAGATCTTCTCCCGGTACAATGATGTGTATGAGGAGGAAAGCCTGCCCCAAGACAGTTATGATGAGGTCACGGCGTACCTTGCCGAGCACCGCATCCCGGTGCCCCGTGACTGCACCTTCAGCCTGTACCTGCCAGAGCGGGCGGACTTCCACAGCCGGGTGAAATACGAGTTTCCTGTTGTTGCCATTGCCCTGAGCGACTACAACACCATCAGAGAGATGCTTGGGTACGAGCCTATCTCCTTGGCGGATGACGAATTTGCGACCCAGTGGAAGGCTATCGCCACAGAGGAAGATCGGGACATCTTTCTGCGAGAGCATCCGCAGGTACAAACCGATGCCGGTACGCTGACTCTCTCGGCACAGCCCTATTATGAAGAATCCATTGGGGAGACAGCCTATAATTCCTACACAGACATCCTCTACATCTTTCCGGATCGGGTGTGTGAACAGCTGCTCCCGGTTATGCGAAACCGCTACATCACTACAAAGGAAGCCATCTCATACAACGACGCTCGGGAACTGGAACAGGTCTTTACAGATCAGCACCCAGAATTGGCTGACACCGGTGTATCCTACTCGATTCGACTGAGCACCCTGCAGATCAACAGCACCAAGGCCGGGAACTTCGTCCTGCAGGCTGCCATGCTCTACGGTGCTGTGGTGCTGATGGTCATTTGCCTCACGGTGCTGTCTCTGCAGCAGCTCCTGGATGCAGGCCAGTACCGCTACCGCTTCTCCGTCCTGCGGAAGCTGGGCGTGGAGGAGGGGCGTATCGGGAGATTGGTGCTCCAACAGCTGGGGGTGTGGTTCGGGCTTCCCGTCGCCGTGGCGGCTTTCGTCTCGACGGTGGTGATCTCCTACTTCCTGCAGATCGTGTCCGCAGAGGTCGCCGCCTACATCGGGCTCAGCGCCCTGATGGCGCAGGTTGCCGTGACGGTGGGTATCCTCGTGCTGTTGATGGCCTGCTATTTTCTCAGCACCTGGCTGCTGTTCAGAAAAGCCATTGGAACAGCTCCTGACAGGGGCACACTCCCCACATGAAGGAAAGGCGGCCGGCTTCGCTGAGCCGGCCGCCAAAGTATATCGCAATAGACTTATCGTTCCCTTAGAAATGGCTGATATGATCAAAATGGCGCATAAGGCAATGATTTTGCTGCCTGTCCGCCTTCTTTCAGCGAATGGGAAGGGCAATGCTGACGCAGAGACTTTGTGAAGTCCCATTCCCAAACTGCACTGTCCCGTCGTGGGCCGCGGCGATCTGGCACACCAACTTGAGGCCCGTGCCGTGAGCAGCACCGCCATCCGCTTCCAGCTGGCCGGTTGGCTCCGCTGTTACCGGAGCAACCTCGCCTACACCGCCTTCCACAAAGAGAACGACTGCTTTCCCCTCGGCCCTGGCCCCCAGGCGGATGGAACAGCCTGGGGCGTTGTGCCGCACACAGTTGCTCAGCAGATTGTTCAGTGCCCGGCGGAGCAGGAAGGGATCAGCTTCGATCATGGGCAGGGGCTCCGCCGGCAGATCCATCTCGAAATCGCAGCCCTCTCCCATGCCGCCGTTGAGGAAGTCGGCGGCGGTCTGGCGGAGGAACACTTCGATCTGGAGAGGCTCCTTCCGGAGCGCCTGCATGGCGCAGTCCAGCCGCATAGTCAGATTCAGGTCGTTCACCAGATCCCGGATCACCTGGCTTTGGGTCCGTATGATCCCCGCCTGCCTTCGGCGCGCCGGGGACAGGTCTGACGCCTCCTCCATCTGGGCGGCGTAGCCCATGACCATAGAGAGCGGGGTGCGGATGTCGTGGGACACGCCGTTGATCCAGTCAGAGCGGGCGGCGTCACGCACCTGCTGGGCCTGCCGAAACCACCTGCGTACCACGGTGTAGGACAGCAGCAGCACACAGCCAAGGGCCAACAGGAAGATGCCGCCAAACCATAGCGGCATCTGTGTGAGGGTGGAGCTGTTCATAGCCATATCGTGCTTCCACATGCTCCCCTTGGGCGCACCCACCACCAGTAATCCATCCTCCCGTACCCAGCACTGTACCGGGTAATCATTCAAGTACCACCGGGTGAAGGAGGCTACGTCTGTGAGGGTGTACTGCTCCGGCACATCGGCGGGTTTGCGGAGGGACCAGATCACCCGCCCACTTTCGTCCAGAAGCATGGCCCAGCTGCCGTCCGCCAGTAGCTTCTCTCCAGTAAAGGCATAGTCTGTCCCATCCCATGTGAGAGCATCGGAGGTCTTGCGCACCGAGACGTCCCAACTTCGTCCACCATCGGAATGGTAGAAGGTAAAGACCAGGATACCTGCCAAGGTGATGAAGGCGATCAGAGCCGCCGAGGCGGTTACCAGTATGGCCCCTTTGAAAAAGCTCCGCAGGCTCATTTCGTCCCCTCCTGATTCAGGCGATAACCCAGACCCCGCACCGTCAGCAGATATTTCGGGTGGGACGGGTCTGCCTCGATCTTCTCCCGCAGGCGCCGGATGTGGACCATCAGGGTGTTCTCATAACCCACCAGCGGGCCATCCCACAGGGCGGCGCACAGGGCGTCGATGGTAACGATGTTCCCTCTGGCGTCCCACAGTTTTTTCAGCAACGTGAATTCCTTGGCGGTGAGGGCAGTCTCCACGCCGCGGCGGCGGAGGTTGCTCTTGCCCCAGTCGATCTCCACATCCCCCAAGCGGCCGGTATCTGGTGTTTCCCGATAGACCCGCCGGAGCACGGCATTCAGGCGGAGCAACAGCTCCTGGGGAAGAAAGGGCTTGGTGATATAGTCATCCGCCCCCAGACCCAGCCCCTGGAGCCGGTCGGCGTCCTCATCCCGGGCTGAGAGGAACAGCACCGGCACGTCCCGTCCCTCCCGGAGCTTCCCAAACAGGGAGAAGCCATCTCCGTCCGGCAGGTTCACATCCAGCAGTACCGCGTCCGGCTGGATAGCCCAGAACTGCTCCAGCGCCTGCGCGCAGGACAGGGCAGGCGCTGTCTCATAACCAGCCTGGATCAAGATCTCCTTCACCATATTCTGCAGGGCGATCTCATCGTCCACGATCAAAATACGATAGGCCATACTGCGGCCTCCTTTATCATTCTTTTCCTCATTATAGCAAATCCTGTCCATCCGTCCAGCCCCAGCCGGAGAAGTAAGGTAAACGTAAGGTAGGCTTCATCGGGGCGTAAGGCAGGGGTGCTATCTTTGGGAGTGTAAGGAGGTCTTGCCATGAACATCATTGAGACACACGACCTGTGCAAGCAGTATGGAAATACCCTGCGGGTGGCCCATCTGGATCTGGATGTACCCGAGGGCAGCGTCTACGGTTTTCTCGGCCCCAATGGGGCGGGGAAGTCCACCACCCTGAAAATGATCCTGGGCTTGGTACGCCCCACAGCGGGGGATATTCAGGTGTTGGGGAAGAAAATGGACGGCGGAAACCGCCTTGCCGTACTCCGGCAGGTGGGGAGTCTGATCGAAAGCCCCAGTTACTACGGGCACCTCACCGGGGAGGAGAATCTGCGGATCGTCCAGAGCCTCCGGGGCGTACCGGAGAAAAACATTCGGGAGGTACTGCAGATCGTCCGGCTGGACGGCCAGCGGGGCAAGAAAGTAGCCCACTACTCCCTGGGTATGAAGCAGCGGCTGGGGCTGGCCCTGGCGCTGATGAACCGGCCGGACCTCCTGCTGCTGGACGAGCCGATCAACGGACTGGACCCGGAGGGCATCGTGGAGTTCCGAAACCTGCTGCTCAGGCTCAACCAGGAGCGGCAGACCAC
>ERZ1106964.2190-NODE-2190-length-10601-cov-2.557557_pt1 | contig 10601 bp, 9 predicted proteins | sample MGYA00403682_ERZ1106964 | MGnify/ENA primary metagenome ERZ1106964 (study PRJEB35170, sample SAMEA104062451) | human gut metagenome | biome: human gut; feature: human-associated habitat; material: faeces | place: Denmark | collected 2013-04-10 ...
TCAGTTGGGGGTTCCCACGATTGAGCGTATCTGCGTTGCGCTGGGAGTCACATTAAGCGACTTTTTTGCCGAGTCAGATAGTGCATATACAAAATGAAAGACCAAGAGGTCCATCGGACGAATATCCGATGGACCTCTACGAAATTCATTGACTGCACGAACATACCACCAGAGTCGCTGATTTTGATACAATAGAAAAAGCCTTCTCTGTAGCTAAAACCGTCAAAAAGGCACAAAACCAAGGGCTTTCGAGGTAAAATACTAACTTCGAAAGCCCTTAGTTGCTTTATTCAGTTACAGATTTCTGCCGTTCCAATTCCCAACTGCACGTGGGGTGTACGCCTTGCGGTGTATGGATTTTGGAATAATTAAAAAGTATAGCAAAATTAAAAGGTCAAGAGAAATGCTCGGTGCCGCAGGCCTGATCTATAAAAACGCTGTCTTTGATACAAACAGAAAGCCTTCTCCGGCACAAGTGCTGAAAAAGGCTTGAAATAAATGGCTTTCGAGGTTCCGCTGTGTTTTACAGCAGAGCTTCGGAAGCCCTTTTCTGTTTGATTGTTACTGGCCGGTTCTGTGGCTTGTGGAACTTACCCATCAAAAACGGCTGTCAGAGGAGTAATTAAAAAGTGTGGAATAATTAAAAGGTTTCAAACTCTAATCCTTTTTTGTAAAAGCCTTCACCCCTGTCCATATTGCTCCGCCTATTAATGCGAGAACTCCCATTACAGTAACGCCTGTATCTCCGGCTTTCTTTTTACATGCAGAACAAATACCTGTCTTGTTTTTATCTACTATGGTTTTTCCACATATTTTGCATTTTCTCTCTTCATTGTTATTCTTGCTCATCATTTACATCCTCCACTGAAACTATGTAAACATCTTTGTTTTCGATTGCGAGTCTTGTGCTTTCTAATGCAGGTTCGAGTTCTTTTGAAAAGGTATACCAACAATCTGTGTTTTCTTTGCTATAGTGATAATTATCGTGCATCAGCTCTATAGCAGACATACCTCTTCCGCCTATTTCCTGCGTGATAAAATCGTGCATTACGGTTTGATAACGATCCAATACGAGCTTTGAGTCCTCCCGACGACCGAGTGCCTCAAACACCTGCATTTGTACGCCAGAAAACTTTGTTGCCAACTGCAAATCATCCGATAAATTTGAAAGAAGAGTATCTATAGAAGATTGTTTGTGGAACAACGACCATTTTGTGTTCTTCGCAAGATGTAATGAAGCAGTTCGCATTTCTGCATATACGCTATTTAACGCTGTTGTCATCCGGTCAGATGCCTTTTCAAGGAACTGGTTCCTCGATTCAATAGAAGCTGCGTTCTGCGCTTGTAAAATGTAGTCACGAGCATCAAAGAATGGCGTGAGAATATCTCTGTCTCTATCTCGATCTAACTGATAACTCTGCATTTCTTGGATGCCTTTTAGCGTGTCTTGAATTTGCTTCATTTGCATTTGATTAGCAATGCTTCGAGTGGTTTCGAGAGTTCCGGGATTATTAATCACTTTTTTAAGTGTGATATCTTTGACACGAACCCCATTTTTATCAACGATTACCGCACGAAGGTTACCATCCACTTGTTTTGAGTCTCCTATAGAGTATAGACCCTGTTTGAGCTTTTCTTTTATCCCTGCTGGCAGGCTATCAAAATCAGGAACAAGGGTGATGTTTCCTCTGGCAACAACAGCTGCATGTTGAACAACATCATTTATTATTCCAAGGTCTGCAACAGGAATATTTGAAACCACTTCAACAAACGGACTATCTGCCAAAGATCGTGTTAACTGTTGAGCATATAAGCCCATGAAATCACTCATTTTTGATATTTCATATCCGTTCGTATCTGCGTCAGTTACAAGAATATGTAGTTCAGAAGGAACAAGAGCAGTGTCAGATTCTTTGTTTTCCTGATCCTTGTATTCATTTGAGTCAATCACGGTGTTTCACCTCTTTACACTTGGATTTTAATCATGCAAAATGCTCTATGACTATGGCATTGAGCTGTGCGGCAATCTCCGAGAAATCCCGGTTCAAATCAAGCGTCTTCACACTGATCTTGTTGCCACTCATCTGGTAGCTGTTGTCCGGCTGAATGGCCTCATCCGTTGCGGCATAAAGGAGCATGCCGGAAACCTTGTGGGGCTGGTCCCCGAACTCTGTATCCTTGTTCTTGACGTAGGTAAAGATCTGATACAGATTGCCGGAATGAAGCGTGTGGACGTCGTACTGAGTCTGAGTGGTATGCGTGTAATACTTGGCGTCGATGATAAGCACCTCGCTGCCTCTGGTGAGCATGATGTCACTCTGCATTACCGGCAGCATCGTCCCGATACCATCATCCAAGGCCCACGGGATCTGCGAGGCCGTCGCCGTCACCTGCGGACACTCCTTGGCGTAGTATTCGAGGATGAATTTCTCGTAAAGACGGTTCATGCGCTGTTCATCCACAAAGGAGGCCAGCTTGTATTCTCCGGAGTCTGTGGTCAGAAGCATTCCTTCCAGAATGAGTTGGCAGAGACTGATGAGCATACGATAGGTATTGTTGTTCCTCTGGAACCGAATAGCTGACCAGCGGATCGTGGTGGGATCGATTGTGTCAACATTCGAGAAGAACAGCATTTCCTTTTTCAGATCGCTTTTGTACTCCTGATCCACCCTCGTGTGCCGGAGCAGAAGCATAACGGTCGTTTTCAGTATCTGATTCAGGAGATTGTTTTCAGAAAGCTCGTCGTACTCGCAGGTCAGCACCCGCTTTCTGGCAAGGCGGTTCTGAATGGTCCCCGGCATATCGATCTTGCCACGGACTACCGCAACATCCTCTTTACGGTTCAAATACTCCCGGTACAGGCCCTGCTTCAACTGTCTGCTGATGCCCTTCGCCAGAATCGCAGCGAAGAGGTTATGCATGTTCTCGAACTCTTCGGTAGCAACATCCTCATAACCGCCTTGATTCAGAGTCGTGAAGGCATACGAAAGCATATAGTATATGTTTTTTATGAAGATGCTCTTATCCTTAATCATTGAAACACACCTTGCAGAATGTTCTCCCAACGCTGGAGCCTGTTGGCGTCGTCGAACCAATACTCGCTGAGCATCGGAAGAATGTCGTAGTCAACGATGGAGTGCAGCCACTCCTCGGTGCAAACATCCCTGCCGCAGAAATAGCTGTGGCCGATGCAGAAGCCCTTACCCAACGACTTATCAAGAGAGATTTCACGGTTCAGGTCTTTCACCTTATTAACGAGTTCGTTCAGCGTCTCGTTGTTCAGGCTGTTCTGGTAATGGATGAAGCCCTCGGAATCGAAGCCCGGTTCCACCTCAAAGAAGCTGAAGCGGCGACGGAGCGCATAGTCGATCATGGCAAGGCTTCGGTCCGCAGTGTTCATCATGCCGATGATGTAGAGGTTCTTCGGAACGGAGAATGAGAGCCCGTTATAAGCGAGAGTCGCCTTTGTGCCTCTGTAGTCCTTCTCGATCAGCATAAGCAACTCACCGAAGATTTTACTCATATTGCCACGGTTGATTTCGTCGATGATGAAGAAGAACTCCTTGTCCGGCTGGTTGGCGGCCTTCTGGCAGAAGCGATAGAAAATACCATACTTCAGCTCGAAACCATCCTCGACCGGCTTATAGCCCATCATGAAGTCTTCGTAGGAATAGTTCTGGTGGAACTGAACGAATTCGATGCGGCTATCGTCCTTTTCACCCATCATAGACCACGCCAGACGTCTTGCGGCGAAAGTCTTACCAACACCGGGAGCTCCCTGCAGGATGATGTTCTTCTTATTGCGAAGAACGGACACAAGGTTCTCGTAGCGTTTTTCGGTCATATACACTTCATCGAGGAAATCACTCTTTGTGTAAGCGTCAATAGAGGCCTCCTGCGCTACCGGATTTTCCTCACGAATCATATCAAGGATGAAATCAAATTCGCCTCTGGTGAGCTTGAACAGGCTGCCTTGCGGATTCTGGAAATATTCCATACGGTCCAGTTCCGGGCATCCTCTCAAGGTCGCATAATCAATCGGTGAAGTCAGGCCTTCGACCTTCTCAAAGAATAGTTTCTCGCCGTCTTGTTCTGCGCTGACACGACCGATAGCAACAATCTGCTTTACCGGATTGGATTCGTACCCGATGATCATGTCGCCAGCCTTCGCATCAAGGAAGTTCTGGAAGATGCGACGCTTGTTGCCATTCTCATTGTAGAGGGTGTAAGATTGGACCTCGCCAACAGCAATATCCGTAAAGCTCCAGATCTTCGGATTTGCATTCAGCCACCAGTAACCACGGTCCTCCTCGCCGGGAGCAGCTTTAACATAAAGCTCGATTTCAGATAAATCAATTTTATCCAACGCTTCGGAAAGCTCATCACGGAGTTTCCAAATATATGAGCCTTGTTCATCCTTTGTCGCAGAGCGGCCCACATAAAGGATTGGCCACCATTTGGAGTTTTCAGTGTCAACCTCCATAAGAGGACAACCAGTTTTGTCAGCAATTCGCTTAGCAAGGGTGGACGAACCTGCATTGTAGAAATTACTCGATTGGCCGTATTTTACAGATAGCTGTTTACATGTGGCCTGTCCACCGTAGTCTTTCATGCGTTTCATGATTTCGAGACTGGCGGTGGTAAAGACTTCTGAATCATTAAGGAGTTTTATCCATTCATCAACTGTAATTCCCGGTGAATAGGTGGCTGGGAACCATTCAGCTTCTTCTTGAGCGGCTGTATCTTTCTGTGAGTAATACCGACTGATGTAAAAACCAACGTCGATAGTCAGAGTCTTCAATTCAGGATCGGGATAGCAGGTGTCCGTCATCTGTGACTGAAACAGATTGACGAGTTCCTTGTCCTCTTTGAGGGCAAGGCTGATTTCATCGTAGAGCTTCAGAAAGTTTCGAATGTTATCGGCATAGGCGCCTTTCTTGAAATGGTATTCTGCCTCAAGCTCATTTGCGACGGTTTTTACTTCACCGAACTTATAGATGTAATACTTATCCGGATAACGCAGCCAGAGATAGGTACTGATAGCGTTCTCATACTGGTAATGCTGCGCAGCACCGTTTCCGTATTTCTCAAGTAGAATAGAGGACTGCAATTTAAACGCATTCATGCGCTCATACACATCCTTGCTCTCGTCGAACAAGGCAATAAACATTGCTCGGACCTCTTCCGGAGCGGCTTTGGCAAAGCCAACAATCATACCCTTCGGGAAGTTGTTACTGGAAGCCAGCAGATTAAAGGTCTTGTCAAGGGAGCGATTCAGCATTTCAGGGAAATTCTGAGCGTTTACATCCCAATTGTCCTGAAACCATTTCACAGCTTCCCATTTGTATTTTTCGTTGCCCCACTGCGTGGAGACAAAATTCTGCTTGTAGTGCGCCAGTACATCTTTCAATCGAAATTGGTCAAACATGATGCTACCCCTTTATGCCTCTCTCAGGCTTTTATAAATCTCGTCTGTAAAGATACCAAGGACCTGTCGCTTGATCTCATCGTTGCTGAGAAGAAGCGAGAAGAAGTCCTGGTTCTGCTCCAAGCCCTCAATCAGTGCATCGTCAATGTCATCAAAATACGAAAACTCAAAATCTTTGACGGTATTATTCCGCGCGCTGGTTTTCAGCTTGTCGGACTTCAGCAGAATATCCCGAATCTGCAGCATAGCCTTGACTGCTACATCATTATCGTAGGCTTTTCCCGTGCGGCTGTTGATTTCAGCGATGATCTGGGAAAGCCGTTCTTCCTTCGCTTCGGTCAGGCCAAAACTCTCGGCGGTCGGCAGCTTTACCACAGGTTGTGCGACAAGGTTTGGAGTCGTATGTTCCTCCGCCTTTTTCTGAACAAAATTGGTGGCCTTGATTTTACCGTCCAGATTATATCCGCCGCCCGGATGCTTGATATTGATGTAAGCCAGCAAATAAGTGATGAAGTTATATTTCTTGTGCAGGTCGGTATCCTCGAAACAGGACACCTGCAGCAGAAACTCATAAAACCGGACGAAATGGCGCATCATGGACACGATCTCATGCTGTTTGATTAGTTCGTATTGCTCAATCCTATTCTTTGCCCGCTTGAAGTAGAAAGTCAGCTTCTGCTTATCCTTGGAGGAGATATTCCCCTTGTAGAGCAGTTCGTTGGCTTTTTCAATATCATCAGGGTCAAGAACAGTATACGCATCGATCTGTGCCTCCAAATCGTAGATCGCCGTCGGCGTTACGGAGGTGGAAAGCAAGGTGGTCGTATAATACGGTGCGAACGCTGCCTTGATGTCCTCATATGTATTCACAAAGTCCAGCACAAAGGTTTTCTTCTCAAACGGTGGGCAGATACGGTTCAAGCGAGAAAGCGTCTGAACGGCGGAAACGCCCTTCAGTTTCTTGAGAACATACATAGCGCAGAGCTTCGGTTGATCGAATCCAGTCTGATACTTATTGGCAACCAGCAGCACCTGATAGTCATCCCCGTCAAATTCCTTTGTCAGCCGATCCTCCGGGAAGCCGTTCATGGAAACCTCGGAGTATTCGGTGTCATCGTCCGGCAGCTTCACCTTACCAGAGAAAGCGACCAATGCCTTGATATCGGTGTAGCCTTTTTTCTGAGTGTAATTCTCAAATGCCTGACGGTATTTGACCGCACCTTGCCGGGAAGCGGTGATGACCATTGCTTTTGCCATACCGCCGAGTTCCGGCATAACCGTGGTACGGAAATGCTCCACGATGACTTCCACGCGCTGCGCAATGTTTGTTTCGTGCAACTCCACAAAACGGGCAATCTGCCTTTTTGCATCAGCGGTCTTGCAGCGAGGATCTTCTTCAATCTCCTTGTTCAGCTGATAGAAGGTGTCGTAAGTGGTGTAGTTCTGGAGCACATCCAGAATAAATCCTTCCTCGACGGCCTGTTTCATGGAGTAGATGTGAAACGCCTCTCGCTGTCCCTTGGTGTTCAGTCGACCGAACAACTGAATCGTTGTGGGCTTGGGTGTAGCGGTGAACGCAAACATGGAAACATTGGCTTGTTTGCCGTTGCGACGGATCTCGTCCGTAATCATGTCTTCGACATCGCCGTTTTCCTGCTCGCCGGAGCCCAGCGACATGGTGACCGCCGCCATATCTTTACCGGCAGTAGAAGAATGTGCCTCGTCGATAATAACGGCGAACCGCTTGTCTTTCAGCCCCGCAACGCTATCCACGATGTATGGGAATTTTTGAATCGTAGTAGCAATAATCTTCGTATTGCCGTTCAGGGCAATTGCAAGGTCGGCGGAGTTGCATTTATCGTCCATCACACGGATAAGTCCGGCTTTGTGCTCCATGCCCATAATGGCCTTCTGAAGCTGACGGTCAACGACAACACGGTCGGTGACGATGACGACATTATCAAAAATAATTTTATTATCTGCATCGTGCAGTGAAGTGAGGCGGTGCGCCAGCCATGCGATAGAGTTCGTTTTGCCGGAGCCTGCGCTGTGCTGGATCAGATAATTCTGCGTAGAGCTATTCTCACGCACATCTGCCAGCAGCTTGCGGATTACATCGAGCTGATGATACCGAGGAAATATGACATTTTCAGACTTTTTCGTTTTCCCTGTCAGCTCGTCCTTGCTTTCCTTGGTTTCAATGAAGATGAACTTGCTGATGAGGTCGAGGACAGTGTCCTTTTTCAGAATGTCCTCCCACATATAGGAGACGCTGTATTTGTCCTTGAAGGTGGGGTTACCCGCACCGGCATTGACGCCTTCGCCGTTGCCCATGTTGAAGGGCAGGAAGAAGGTAGAGTTCCCGGCAAGCTTGGTGGTCATATAGACCTGCTCCAAATCCATTGCAAAGTTAACAAGGCACCCGGCTTTGAACCAAAACAGCCGGGTCTTCGGATCACGGTCAACACGGTACTGATAGATAGCGTCCTGATAGGACTGACCTGCGGCATTACATTTCAGTTCAAAGGACATGATGGCAATGCCGTTCAGGAAAATGACCAAGTCAACCCTCTCATCATTGCTTGCCCAGACTTCCTCCATAACGGAGAAAATGTTTTTCTCATACTTCGCCAGCAACTCCTGGTTAAAGGTAGTCGCCGGTTTCGTGTACATCAGTTCCAGCTTCATGTTGGAAATCTCGATGCCGTGTTTCAGAACATCCAGCAAGCTGCCACGGGCCTTTGTGGTTTCAGCATTGATAAAGCTGACGAGAGTATCCTCAAGGTCAGCTTTGTAGATTTTGCGGAGCGCCGCCATTTCATCGGGCTGGGTGTCGTTCAGAAACTGAAACAGCAGCTCCCGGTCCATAGCAAAGAGACGGTCATAGCTTGTCGCCTTGCGGACAACGTAACCGTTGTCTTGCGAAAGCCTGTCCATGATGAAATGCTGATATTCTTTTTCGGTCAGAATATTATTCATTTTCATCCTCCTTGTATCCATTTCCCGGTTGCTAAGTCTATAAATGCCTCCAACTTAATCTTTCCTTCAAAATCTGATCCATACTCACCGGCACGAGTCTGATCGTCAAATTTGAAACTGATGTTGTAGTATTTACCCGCTTTGGTCTTACGGATCAGATCGTTATCCATCATAAATTGAAGTACACGCTTATGATTTGCAATATCATCCCCATTAAGGTAAAAGCAGATAACACCAGTGGGAACCACCTGCTCTGCCATATCGGTACACTTACACTCATAGCAAATGCCTTCTCGAATGGCCTTTTCGCAAATCTTCTGTGCAAAAGACTGATCATCAAAGAAGTACATCCATTTCCCGCATTTATGACGATCCAACTTTTCCTCCTCACCGGAAAGGTACCAATACCAACCGCCCATATTAATCAATGCAAGGCACCTCCTTCTTGCCGGTTACATACTCAAAAATCAGAGATTTCTTGTATTCTCCGAGAACTTCAAGCTGCTCCTTCTTTGTCGCTATTACTTCTTCGACAGCCGTACACTGACTATCAAGATAATCGCAGATAGCTGCCTGCTCCTCTTTCGTTTCCGGGATTGCAATCCAAATATCGCGAACCTTATCCCAGCTTCGAAAATCACTCGTGTTTCCACGGACGCCGTTGGATATCAATTTATAAACACCTTGGAATGCAAGATGCTGCATATAATAAACGATAAAACGCTTGTCTTCTGTGCTATCACACACATGAACCACGCGAGTAATTTTGCCATCGTATTCAGACAAAGCTATTGCACCGTGCCATGTATCCATTCCATGAATAGCGATATCGCCAGAACGAATACCTTGCATTGCATTATCGTCACTAACCATTATTCCGGTTAGGTCATCAGCACGAACCTGTACCTTTCCTTTATTGGAACAAATTAAAGCGGTATCTTCCGGCGCAAATGAGCGAGACAACTTTGAGCAAATATACCCGATCTTTGTAAGTCTCCATGTTGCATTCATGGGAGCCATATAGAATACCCCGCTGTCCTTCATCTCCGCATCCGGGTTCAGTCCCTTTGTGACGGTTTCGGTGATGACAGACCGCTTGTATTGCTCCAGCGTGTCGATCTGGGACTGGATATCGGCGACCAGCGCATCAATCTCGGCACATTTAGCATCAAGAAAATCAGCAATGCGCTGTTGCTTATCCATCGGAGGAATTAAAACAGGTGTGTTCTCTAACGCTTCGGCAGGCAAATCCCATTGTCCTACACGAATTCCGCCCGATAGACGCATAAACTCATCCTTATAGCAACTTCTCAACAGGTAATGAAAATACCGCTTAAAGAAGGAAGCATCCGTAAACTCGTACACAAAATATGCGGGGCTTACAATCCCTTCATATTCGGATACGGCGACGGAACCTTGCCACGCTTTCATCTTATTGATAACAAAATTCCCTGGGCGCACATACTTATACTTGGAAGTGTCCTCTGAGGTAACATTGTGGTTGTCATCGCGGCTATCCTTAGGTATGACACCAAGTTCTCTGTATAAAGATAATACAACTACTTCTCCGGGATTTCTGGGCTCATTTCTTTTAAGGTGATATTTTAATTTGTCTATTTCCCAACAACCAGGTATATCTCCAATCCAAGCTATACCGCTATCTTTAGTTGCTCTCATCATCTGACACCTCCAATCCCGCTTTATTTTTGCGTTTGCGGATGATTATTGCAATAACTGCGGCGATACCCACAACAGCGACAACTCCACCAATGATACACAAAACCAGCACCCAATTATCCGTCAGCCATTTTACTACTGCAATGATTCCGTAGGTAACTGCCCACAGAACAACAAACAGAATCAGGCGAATGAGCCAATGAAAGAAAGAGCCGCTGGTGCTGCCGTCAATCATCCCACCGCTGTACATATCGCCTACACAACGGTACGCAACAGCGTATGCAACGGCACCGATTACAGCCAAAATCAGATACTCCCAGTACCATTCTATAGGGAGCCCCAAAGGGTCGGTCAGTATTTCGAATATGAGCTTAAACCCCCTCGCAGGCCTCCTTTACTCGAATAATTTTGCCACACGCTCAGTCACGGAAAGTTCCAATTTCTTAAATCTGGTCTCAAGTTCTTCGCTCGGCGTGGAAGGCTGATACTTATAGAAGTACTGTGTAAACGGGATCTC
>ERZ1106964.2192-NODE-2192-length-10598-cov-3.024282_pt1 | contig 10598 bp, 10 predicted proteins | sample MGYA00403682_ERZ1106964 | MGnify/ENA primary metagenome ERZ1106964 (study PRJEB35170, sample SAMEA104062451) | human gut metagenome | biome: human gut; feature: human-associated habitat; material: faeces | place: Denmark | collected 2013-04-10 ...
AAAGCCACTAGCGGCGGCTTTTTTGGATAACGATATGGGGCGGTTTGAGGAATATATGGATAGGCGCAGGGATTTGATCGTCGAGGTAATAACCCAGCTGATGGTCCCGGATGCCAGATGATGGATTTGTTCAATTTAATAAACATATCATAGAGTATATGAGAGGTGTATATGTATTATTGTTAATTAGCCTGTTGGGTTATGCCGGAAGGGTTAGCGGACAGGAATCGGTCACGATCACCCAATGTTACGAGTGGGCGAGGGCGAATTATCCGCAGATTCATCAAATGGGTTTGATCGATCAGACGGAGCGTTATAGCTTGAGTAATGTGGGTAAGGCTTGGCTTCCCCAGCTTTCGGTAAGCGGTAAGGCAAGCTATCAGAGCGACGTGACGAAGTTGCCTTTGGATGGCGATAAGATCTCCTCGCTTCTTCCCGGCTTTGAGATCCCTAGCTTGAGCAAGGATCAGTATCAAGTCGTGGCGCAGGTGGACCAGACGATTTGGGACGGCGGTAGCACCCGTTCGGCCCGTGCCTTGACTCGTGCCGAGGCGATCGCCAACCGGGAGCAATTGGAAAGTGAGTTGTATGCGCTGAACGACCGGGTGAATCAAATCTACTTCGGTTGCCTGCTGCAAGACGAGTTGATACGTCAGAACGCTTTGCTTCAAAAGGAGTTGCAGGTCAATATCGAGCGTATCAAGGCGATGATGGACAATGGCGTGGCGAATCAATCGGATCTGGAAAGTATGGAAGTGGAACTGCTGAATGCCCGCCAAAATGAGATTGAGCTAAGAGCGTCTCGCACGGTATATCGGCAGATGTTGGCGACCTTTATCAATAAACCGTTGACGGATCAAGTCGTCTTGAAGACTCCGGAGTCACCCGAGCGTTCATTGTCCACGCAAATCAACCGTCCGGAATTACGGGCCTTGGATGCTAAGAGCGAATGGATTGAGACGCAAAACAAGCAGGTAACGGCGGGCTTGATGCCTCGTATCGGAGCTTTCGTACAAGGTGGTTACGGACGGCCGGGCTTGAACATGCTGGAGGATAGTTTCGAGCCTTATTATGTGGCCGGTGTCCGTCTTTCTTGGAATCTGGGGAAGTTGTACACGCTGAAGAACGACCGGAGGAAGATCGAGGTAAGCCGTCGCCAGATTGATGTGCAACGGGAGACCTTCTTATTCAATACCCGCCTGCAACTTTTGCAGCAAAACACGGAGATAAAGAAAATGACGGACCTGATGCGTGCCGATGACGATATCATCCGTCTGAGAACAAGCATCAAGCAGGCGGCGGAGGTGAAGCTGGAGAATGGCGTGATTTCTGTCACGGACCTAATCCGGGAGATCAACGCCGAGGACATGGCCCGGCAAACCGCCGCGGCGCACCGTGTACAGCGCTTGATGACCATTTATAATTATATGTATACAACGAATTAAATAGAGTATGACAAATACAATTGATTTATGAGACATTTGATTTTTATCAGCTTATGCAGCCTTCTATGGACGGCTTGCGGTAATACAGACAATGATTTTGACGCTTCCGGTACCTTTGAGGCAACCGAGATCTTGGTATCTTCGGAAGCCAACGGAAAGATCATGGAACTGAATATCGAGGAGGGCGATCGCTTGGATGCCGGCGCCATCGTGGGTTACGTGGATAGCACCCAGCTTTTTCTGCGGAAGATGCAACTCTCTGCCAGCCTTCGCTCGGTAGATATTCGCAAGCCGGATATCCGTAAGCAGATCGCTGTCTTGGAACAACAAATCGCCACGGCTAAAACCGAGCAACAGCGACAGGAAAACTTGGTGCGTGCGAAAGCGGGTAACCAAAAGCAACTAGACGATATCGTGAATAACATCAAATATCTCCAGAAACAACTGGATGCCCAATACTCCTCCTTAAGCAAGACGACGGGAGCTGCCGACGCCGAGGCGGAGGGCCTGCAATACCAGATCATGCAATTGGATGATCAACTGATGAAAAGCCGTATCCTCAATCCCCAGACCGGTACGGTATTGGTGAAATACGCCGAGCCGGGAGAGGTGACGGCGGCAGGCAAACCGCTTTACAAGATCGCCGATACGGACTTGCTTTATCTCCGTGCCTATGTGACGGCGGATCAGTTATCCCACCTGAAACTAGGGCAATCTCTCAAGGTCTTCGCCGACTATGGGAATGATCGCCGGGAATACCCCGGTACGATCACGTGGATCTCCGATAAATCCGAGTTTACCCCGAAAGGTATCCAGACGAAGGACGAACGGGCTAATTTGGTATATGCCATCAAGATCGCCGTCCGCAACGATGGTTATCTGAAGATCGGGCAATATGGGGAGATTAAATATGAATAACGAGATTCATATAAATCATATCACCAAGCGTTATGGCGATGTCGAGGCCCTGCGGGATCTGTCGCTGGAGATCGGCTCCGGTGAGTTGTTCGGGTTAATCGGTCCGGATGGGGCGGGAAAGACCACCCTGTTTCGTATCCTGACCACGTTGTTGCTGGCCGATGGCGGTACCGCCTCTGTCTGCGGCTTGGACGTGGTGAAAGACTTGAAGGAGATCCGTCGGCGGGTAGGATATATGCCCGGCCGCTTCTCGCTCTACCAAGACCTGACAGTAGAGGAGAACTTGAACTTCTTCGCTACGGTCTTCAATACGACGATCGAGGAGAACTACGATCTGGTACGGGATATCTATAGTCAGATAGAGCCGTTCAAGCATCGGCGGGCGGGGAAGCTGTCCGGTGGTATGAAGCAGAAGCTGGCTTTGAGTTGCGCCTTGATCCATCGTCCGGATGTCTTGTTCTTGGATGAGCCTACGACGGGGGTCGATCCTGTCTCCCGCTCTGAGTTCTGGGATATGCTGGATCGTCTGAAACGGCAAGGCATTACGATACTTGTCTCTACGCCTTATATGGATGAGGCCTCCCGTTGCGACCGTATCGCTTTGGTGCGTTCTGGGGAATGCCTGTCTATCGATACGCCGGTAGGTATCCGTACCTCATTCGATAGGCGGCTATACGCGGTGCGATGCGCATCGATGTATAAGTTGTTGGGAGACTTGCGGGAGTTCCCGGATACAAACTCGTGTTTCGCTTTTGGAGATGCTCATCATCTTACGTTGAGGAGGGATGGGGAGGATGTCATGAGGCGATTACAGGAATATCTGAAAGGCAAAGGTTACGCGGACGTAAGCATCGAACGCCTTGAGTCAAGCGTTGAGGATTGTTTCATGGCCTTGTAAGAGAGGGGAAATGCGGCATTGTAATTATGAAATAAGGATAAAAAATGAAAGCGATAGAAGTAAAACAACTGACCAAACGTTTCGGCACCTTCACCGCCGTCGATCATATCAGTTTCGAGGTGGAGCCGGGCGAGATATTCGGCTTCCTCGGGGCAAACGGGGCAGGGAAGACCACCGCCATGCGTATGCTCTGCGGCTTGTCGGCCCCGACATCCGGCGAGGCCCGGGTAGCCGGTTTCGATGTCTACCGGGAGAGCGAGTCCATCAAACGGAATATCGGATACATGAGCCAGAAATTCTCCCTATACGGCGATCTAAAGGTATGGGAGAATATCCGTCTTTTCGGCGGTATCTACGGCTTGTCTAAACGGCAGCTGTCCCAGAAAACGGATGAGCTGCTGGATATCCTCGGGCTGGAAAAGGAGCGGAACACCTTGGTCGATTCCCTGCCCTTGGGGTGGAAGCAGAAGCTATCCTTCTCCGTGGCGATCATCCATGAGCCCAAGATCGTTTTCTTGGATGAGCCTACCGGAGGCGTCGATCCCGTCACCCGCCGCCAGTTCTGGGAGTTGATCTATGAAGCGGCTGCCCGGGGGATCACGATCTTCGTCACCACCCATTATATGGATGAGGCGGAGTATTGTAACCGTGTCTCCATCATGGTAGACGGAAAGATCGAAGCGTTAGACAGTCCCTCCGCCTTGAAACGGGATTTTAAGACAACGAATATGAACCAAGTCTTCCACGCCTTGGCTCGAAAAGCAACGAGAGGAGAATAAACGATGAAACAATTCATATCCTTTGTTAGAAAGGAGTTCTATCACATTTTCAGGGACGCACGCACGACAATGATCCTCTTGCTCATGCCCGTCATCCTGATCATCTTGTTCGGATATGCCATCACGACCGAGATCAAGCGTGTGCCGATCGCTATTTTCGACCAAAGCCGGGATGAGCTGACACTGAAGATGGCAGACCGCTTGAATGCCAGCGAGTACTTCGAGCTGTATACGACCGTCGATAGCTATGAGGATGCCGGGGCCTTGTTTCGGCAAGGAAAGGTACACGTCATAGTTGTCTTCCCCCCCGGGTACGCTTCCACGGCCGATGCCCAAGTACAAGTCTTGGCGGACGCTACCGATCCGAACGAGGCCACGCAGCTAATCGCCTATTGCTCGGCGATCATCGCGGAACAGTTGAAAGGCGAGTCGGCGGTTGAGGGTAAAGCCGTGACCCCGGTTACCTCTTTGCTCTACAACCCTCAAATGAAAGGCGCCTACAACTTCGTTCCCGGCGTGATGGGCTTGATCCTTATCCTTATATGCGCCATGATGACCTCGATCGGCATCGTGAAAGAGAAGGAGATGGGAACGATGGAAGTCCTGCTGGTCTCCCCGTTGAAACCCATCTACATCATTCTGGCCAAGGCGATCCCATACCTATTGCTGAGTATGGTGAATATCGCTACGATCTTGCTGCTATCCTATTTCCTGCTGGACGTTCCGATAAAAGGCAGCCTGCTGTTGCTGGTTTCCGTGTCCATCCTGTACGCGATCGTATCCCTCTGTCTGGGCCTGCTGATCTCCACGGTAGCCGATACCCAGCAGGCGGCTATGTTGATCAGCGGTATCGCCTTGATGCTTCCGATCATGTTGTTGAGCGGCATGATGTTCCCGATAGAGAATATGCCGGATATCCTGCAATGGTTCTCCCATATCGTTCCGGCCAAATGGTATATCATCGCCGTGAAGGACGTGATGATCAAGGGGCTTCCCGCCGTGTCGATCTTGAAGGAGATCGGGATACTGTCGTTCATGGCGGTCGTGCTGGTATTCTTGAGTGTGAAACGTTTTAAAATACGATTATAAGCTATGTTACGATATTTGTTAGAGAAAGAGTTCAAGCAGATCCGTCGGGACCGGTTCATGCCGAAGATTATCTTCATCATCCCGATCATGCAGTTGATCATCTTGCCTTTCGCCGCTAATTTCGAGATGCGAAATATTAACCTTAGCATCGTGGACAACGATCATTCCGTCACCTCCATGCAATTGGTAGATAAGGTACTATCCTCCGGATATTTCCGCCTGACAGACCGGTCGGATCGCTACGACGAGGCGCTGACCTCGGTGGAGAGCAATGAGTCCGATATCATTCTGGAAATCCCCTCTGATTTCGAGCGGGACTTGGGTAAGGAGGGCAGGGCGGACGTGATGATCGCCGCTAACGCCGTGAACGGAACCAAGGGCGGCTTGGGTAGCTCCTACCTCTCCTCGATTATACAGGATTTCAATAGGGAGAAAGGTTTCGCCTCTATGGGATCGGGCAGGGGAGTGGCTTCGATTAACCTGTTTAATCCCCACTTGAGCTACAAGATCTATATGGTTCCCGGCATCATGGTATTCTTGCTGACGATTATCGGGGGATCGATCTCCGCCTTGAATATCGTGAGCGAGAAGGAGAAAGGGACGATCGAGCAGATAAACGTCTCGCCCGTACCCAAGTCCCTGTTCCTGCTGTCGAAGCTGATCCCTTTCTGGGTGATAGGCTTTGTCCTGCTGACGGTGGCGATCCTCATCGCTTGGCTGATCTACGGCTTGGTGCCGGAGGGGAGTTTCGGGGTGATCTATTTGTTTGCCGCCGTATATTTGATCGCTTTTACGGGATTTGGCTTGGCGATCTCCTCCTTCTCGTCCACACAGCAACAAGCGATGCTTACGGCGTTTTTCTTCTTGATCATTTTCGCCTTGCTAAGCGGATTGTTCACGCCGATCAGCAGTATGCCGGAATGGGCGCAGAAGATCACGCTGGCGAACCCGGTGCGTTATTTCGTGGAGGTGATGCGTATGGTCTATTTAAAGGGGAGCGGCTTTGCCGATTTACGGGGACATTTTGTGATTGTCTGTCTATTTGCTGTTTTTTTTAATCTGTTAGCGGTAATTAGTTATCGTAAAAAGGGGTAGTTCGGAAATAAATGTTTTCTTTGTATCCCGTTTACGGATTATAAACTAATACAGCGAAAAAACATGTCATTTATCATTGTCGTACTTTGTTTGGCCTTATTGATTGTCTTGATATCCTACTTTAAGGTGGATGCTTTCATCGCGTTTCTGATCTCCTCTATCTTGGCGGGCATCGCTTTGGGCATTCCGTTGGAGAAGCTGCCGGACTCGGTGAATAACGGTATCGGGAGTATCTTGGGTGGGTTGACGTTGATTATCGTATTAGGCGCTATGCTAGGCAAGTTGGTGGCCGAGAGCGGAGCGGCACAGAAGATCGCTTCCGTGATGGTGTCGCTTTTTGGTACTAAGCATATACAATGGGGGCTGATGGTGACAGGCTTTGTCGTGGGTATTCCGTTATTTTATGGGATCGGATTTGTGTTGTTGGTGCCATTGATCTTCTCGATCGTGTATAAATACAAGCTTCCGGCGGTCTATATCGGGTTGCCGATGTTGGCGGCGTTGTCCGTGACGCATGGATTCCTGCCCCCGCATCCGTCTCCGGTAGCCTTGGTGGTACAATTCAACGCGAATATCGGCCTTACGCTGATCTACGGTTTATGTTTGGCGATTCCGGCTATCATTATCGCCGGGCCGGTGTTCGGCAGTCGGTTGAAACATATAAAATCCGGTCCGGTCACGTTGTTCGAGCAGAAAGAGGATAGCGGGAGATATAGCATGCCGGGCAAGGCGAATAGTTTTATCAGCGCTACGTTGCCTGTCTTTTTACTGATTATCGTGACGGTTATTCCTTATTGCTTTAAGGATATGGGCGAGATGGCGAGCGGGATAGTCTCTTTTATTGGTGCTCCTTCCATTGTAATGCTGATCGCCTTGTTGTTCGCTACATATACGCTGGGCATCCGGCAGGGACGTAGTATCAAGTCGGTTATGGCAGTCTATGGGGAGGCCGTGAAAGATATCTCTATGATCCTTTTGATCATCGCGGGTTCCGGTATCTTCAAGCAGATCATGGAGGATAGCGGGGTAAGCAATGAGCTGGCGACAAGCCTAGAGCAATTGCCCGTTCATCCGTTGATCTTGGGTTGGTTGATCTCTGCCGTGATCCGTTTGTGCGTGGGATCGGCTACGGTGGCGGCGTTGACGGCGGCGGGCGTGGGGATGCCTTTAGTTACGCAAACGGGTGCGAACCCGAACTTGATGGTTTTATCTTTAGGAGCGGGTAGCTTGATGTTCTCGCATGTCAACGATTCCGGCTTCTGGATGTTCAAGGAATATTTTAACCTAAGCATAAAGGATACGATCTGCTCATGGTCTATCATGGAGACGATCGTGTCGGTCGTAGGATTGATCGGGGTAATGATCTTAAATATGATTGTATAACAAAAGAATGATTGAGCAATGAGAAAGAGATGGCTGCTTAGTATCGTTATTATGCTTTTCCCTTTCGTCGCCTCGTTTGCGGCGGACCCGGAGGAAGGTACTTATCCAACGGTCGGGAGGCTTTTTCATATAGCACGAAGCGTGAATAAGAACTTGGTTTGTTACGATGTGAATCTGAGGGATGGTAAGCTGGATACACATGATCCCTTGAACGTTTATTGGGTCAATCGGGAAAAGCATCCGGGGGAAACCAATGGCTTGAGCTATATCCAACGGAAAATGGCTTATGGGTATAAACTGATCTCGGCGAGTGATAATGCTTGTGTATGCTCATTGACCGCTTATCCCTCCCGCCAGTTGACGATTACCAAACGTGATTCCCGCTATGTATGCTACATAACGATCAACAACCAACAGGCGATTCTCCAGTCCCTCTACGTTAAAGCCAGCTCTAAGAATCCTTTAAGCGTCGAGTATGTAGAGCTACAAGGAATCTCTGTCGCCACGAATCAACCGGTAACGGAAAGAGTCAGGAAATAGATCAATATATTTTTTTACTAACATATAAATGAAAGAAATTATGAGCATGATTAACGCAGATGAGAATTTTGAGAAATTAGGGTTGACCTTACCTCCCGCACCGGCTCCGGCCGGAGTTTACAAGCCTTGTGTGATAGATGGCAAATACCTGTATCTTTCCGGTCACGGGCCTGTGCGGAATGATAAATCCTTGATCATCGGACGTATCGGTAAGGACTTGACGATGGATGAAGGCAAACTCGCCGCCCAGCAAGTAGGACTTACCATGTTGGCGACCATCCAGGCGAACCTTGGTAGCTTCAACAAGATAAAGAGAGTGATCAAGGTATTGGGTATGGTAAATTGTACGCCCGATTTCGGAAAGCATCCTTATGTGATCAATGGCTGTAGCGAGTTGTTCGCCGCCGTATGGGGGCCGGATAACGGTGTAGGTACCCGTAGCGCCGTAGGATTCGGTTCTCTTCCCGATAATATTCCTGTAGAGATAGAGGCTTTGTTCGAATTATACGAATAAGCCATGGACGATTGGTACGTCATAAGTAATGTAGACCGGATAGACTCGCCAGCCTTGGCGTTCTATCCGGATCGTATTTCCGGCAATATCGAGTTGGCCAAGAGGATCATAGGCGATACGAACCGGCTTCGTCCGCACGTGAAGACGAATAAGGCGGCTGAGGTATCCCGCATGCTGCTGGATGCCGGAATCCGGAAGTTCAAGTGCGCTACGATTGCCGAGGCCGAGATGCTGGGGCATATGAATGCCCCCGATGTATTATTAGCCTATCAGCCGGTAGGCCCGAAGATTTCCCGCTTATTAGATTTGATAAAGGCATATCCCGCCACCCATTACTCCTGCTTGGTAGATCAAGCGGAGAATGCCCGTGCGATCTCGGCTCTTTGCGAGGCCGGGAATATCACCTTGGATGTCTTTATCGATCTGAACGTGGGAATGAATCGTACCGGAGTCCTCCCGGAGAGAGCGGAGGCGCTGGTGGATGCCATCCTGCCGCTGAAGTCTCTGCAGATTATCGGGTTGCATGGCTACGACGGACATATACATGACGCGGAGCTATCGGTACGTTGCCAAGGCGCGGATGCAGCGTACGCCTTGACCGAACGTGTGTTCCGGGAGATATCCCGCAAGTTTGCCTATCCATTGGTAAAGGTGATGGGAGGTACTCCTACATTCCCGATGTACGCGAAGCGGAAGGATTGCGAATGCAGTCCCGGCACGTTTGTGTTCTGGGATTGGGGGTATGGAAACGCTTATCCGGATATGCCGTTCAAGGTAGCTGCCTTATTGATAACTCGGGTCATTTCCGTGCTGGATGAGCATCATGTTTGCGTAGATCTTGGTTACAAGGCGGTAGCCTCGGAAAGTCCTTTGCCCCGTGTGTTTTTCTTGAACCATCCGGAGGCGAAACCTATCTCCCAGAGCGAGGAGCATCTGGTCTTGGAAGTCCCGGACAGTCGGCTCTATCCATTAGGATCCGTATTCTATGGCATTCCCGTTCATATTTGTCCTACGGTCGCTTTATACGACAAGGCTTATGTGATTCGGGATCGTGAGGCGATCGGCGAATGGCCTATCATTGCCCGTTCACGCCGCATCACCTATTAACGGTAATCAAATTTTCAATTATCAATTATCAACTCTCAATTAATAAAATGAATAAGCCATTTATTATCGACGCCCATCTCGACCTTAGCATGAACGCTTTGGAGTGGAACCGGGATTTGCGTCAACCCCTAAAGGAAATAAACCGGAGAGAAATCGGTATGACCGATAAGCCCGACCGTGGAAACGCCACTATATCGTTTGAGGAACTGCGTAAAGGAAACGTCGGGTTGGTAGTCGCCACCCAGATCGGTCGCTATGTAGGGCCGGATAATCCACTTCCCGGTTGGCATTCCCCGGAACAAGCTTGGGCGCAGACCCAAGGCCAACTTGCTTGGTATAAGGCGATGGAAGAGGAGGGCCAGATGGTCATGATCCGGGATAAGAAGGCCTTGGATACGCATCTGGCTCTTTGGAAAGAGAGGTGCGAAGCTGATCGATGCCCTCGTTCACAAGCCAGTAGTAACCTTCCCCGACTTTTCCTATATAAGAGCAGGTATCCGCATCATCGGAATCCTGCATGGCTTCCTCCATGCCGACCGTTCTGGAATCTCCGACAAAAAGAAAGTGATGACAGGAAGAGGAGACAATATGGTCAGAAGTGTCTGCGGTATCAGATGAATCCTGCACAGAATGTTCGTTTTTCACATCACGTAAGCTTTTTTCCAGAAAAGCGGTCTGTTCCTTTGTAAACCAGGTCATAAATACGGCCAGTGCGATCAGAGCTGCAATCAGAAAACTGAGCAGTACAATGACAAGATTTGTGGTTTTTCGTTTCATAAGAACCCCCTGAAATTTTATGTGATCGTTTTTTTTAGGTCAGATTCTGTTTT
>ERZ1106964.2212-NODE-2212-length-10520-cov-64.567320_pt1 | contig 10520 bp, 6 predicted proteins | sample MGYA00403682_ERZ1106964 | MGnify/ENA primary metagenome ERZ1106964 (study PRJEB35170, sample SAMEA104062451) | human gut metagenome | biome: human gut; feature: human-associated habitat; material: faeces | place: Denmark | collected 2013-04-10 ...
CATTTTGTCCTTGGAGAGGGACTCTAATAACTACTACTTTATAATACGAGGAGGTTTATACATAGTGAACAGTAAAAAAATCTTGTTCGGTGCAGTCTGTGACGGGCTGCTTTTGTTTTTGATGAGGGGCGCCTATTAAGCCCCTTCGCAGATGCGGCAAACATCCCCATCGGGAGTTGTGCCCTTGATCAAGTTCGTAGATATGTTCTCCGGCATCGGCGGTTTCCGCGAGGGACTGACCCGCGCCGGAGGATTTGAATGCGTAGGGCACTGCGAAATCGACAAATACGCCAACCGCAGTTACAACGCCCTGTTTGACACGAAGGGAGAGTGGTTCATTGAAGATGCCCGAAAAGCCGACCCCAGCACCATGCCCGACTTCCAGCTGCTCTGCGGCGGTTTTCCCTGTCAAAGCTTCAGCGTGGCCGGGGCAAGAAGGGGCTTTAGCGACCCCAGAGGAACTTTGTTCTTTGAAATTGCCCGACTGGTTGAGGCCCGACACCCTGCGTATCTCATCTTGGAAAATGTACCCGGTCTGCTTAGTCATTCACGGGGCGAGACCTACGCGACAGTCCTCAATACGCTGGACAGACTGGGGTATGGTGTGGAATGGCAATGTCTTAACAGCAAAGATTTCGGCGTTCCCCAGTCAAGAAACCGCGTGTACATTGTCGGATATCTTGATGAGCAATGTCGAGGAAAAGTATTTCCTTTCACCGAAACAACAGGAAGTTCTCTTATTCAAACCCACGGCGGGCACCAAGGAGAGCGCGTCTACTCCCCCGAAGGACTGAGTTGTACGCTAGCGTCCACTCCGGGTGGCTTCGGTGGCAAAACCGGGTTGTATGAGGTGGGCGTACCCATCAAATGTGCGACTAAGACCGGCTACCAGTTGGCACAGGTTGGTGACAGCATCGACCTGAGCTACGCCACAGTCAACAGTCGACGCGGACGTGTGGGCAAGCAAATTGCCCACACCCTCACCACCGGCTGCCGACAAGGTACGCTGAATTTTATTGACCTGAACCCAGACCCTAAAGTCACAGAAGTGGCGCGGTGCGTAAACGCCAGAGTCGGCAACGGTATCCGAACGCATCGCGGGGAATCCTCCGGTGTTCTATGTGAGGGGCGCATCCGCCGCCTGACACCGCGCGAATGTCTGCGCCTGCAGGGCTGGGCAGATGACCGCATCGACACGGTGCTTGCCATCCAGAGCGATAACCAAGCCTACAAGCAGGCAGGCAACGGCGTGACGGTCCATGTGGTGGAAGCCATCGGGCGGCGCATTGCCAAGATGGACGCGGAACTGCGGGGTGAGGCGCTTGCCCCTTGATTTCCGTGACCAGTATTTTGGCTGTGAAATCGAACTGACCGGGATAAACCGCGCCACGGCAGCCCAAACACTGGCCGACCTGTTTGGCACCCGTGCCGAGCATTCCGGTGGTGGCTACGATGCCTACAGGGTCAAAGATTTGGACGGCAAAGAGTGGAAAATCGTTCGGGACAGCAGTATCCATCCCGAATGCCGCAGGCGGTCTGTTCTTATTGGGGAGACCTACAAGGTCGAACTGAACTCCCCCAAACTTGAATACAGCGAGATGGAAAAGCTGCAGGAGGTTGTCCGCGCACTGCGCCGTGCAGGCGGCATCGTAAACGACAGCTGCGGAATGCACGTCCATGTGGATGCCAGTAAACATACGCCACAGAGCCTTAAAAATGTGCTGTCCATCATGTATTCCAAAGAGGACATTTTGTTTGCAGCGCTTAAAGTCAACCCTGCCCGCATCGACAGTTACTGTCAGGCGGTGGATGAGCCGATTCTGGAGGAAATCCGCAAGCTGCCCAGCGGTGCGAGTATGGATCAACTGAAAGATCGCTGGTATCAAGGGCGGGACGGGAGTGATTATCACTACCATTCGTCGCGGTACAGGGCTTGCAATATGCATTCTGTATTCTATCACGGTACAATCGAGTGGCGGCTGTTCAACTCCACGCTCCATGCGGGTGAAGCGAAAGCCAACATTATTTTGGCAATGGCAATCTCCGCGCAGGGTATTAACCAGAAGTACACGCAATTCCGGAAAACGCCCATCGGGGATAACCCGGCGTTCACCTTCCGCACCTTTCTGCTGCGGCTGGGGCTGATCGGTCCTGAATACAAAAATGTGCGGATGCACCTGATGAAAAATTTGCCCGGTGACAAGGCATGGCGGCACGACAAGTCGCTGTATCCCAGCAATCAACCACGGCCCCACACGGACGAGGCCAGATAGGAGAAGAAATGTCGAGAAAAGAATATTTTGCCTACGGTTCCAATCTGAATTTTGAACAGATGGCCTACCGCTGCCCGGAGGCAACCGCCGTGGGTACCGCCAAGTTGGAGGGCTATGAGCTGGCGTTCCGGCGCGGCTACCTGACGATTTTGCCCAAAGAGGGCGCAAGCGTCGAGGGTTTGATCTGGTCGGTCACCGACCATGACGAATCCCAGCTTGACTGCTACGAGGGCTACCCGACATTCTATGACAAGGAGACCCTGACGGTCACGGATGCAGACGGCACACCGCATGAAATCATGGTTTACACGATGAACGAGCCGTATCGCGACCAACTGCTCCCCGTCAGCAGCCGTTACAATGCGGTTGTCATGCAGGGGTGTCTGGATGCGGGCATCTCTCCGCAGCAGTTCTATGATGCTGACGAAAAATACCGCAAAGCCTACAAGGCCAGAGCCGCGCCTTCCCCTAAGAAACACGCTCCCGAACGCTAACCAAGCCCGCTGCACTGTGCAGCGGGCTTTTTCTTTTGCAACAAAAGGAGAATCAGTATGAAAAACAAACACAGAATAAAGCAGTGCTTGTCGCTGCTGCTGGCGGGAGGGATTGCGCTCACAAATCTGGGCGCAGCGCTGCCAGCCTTTGCGGAGGATTCCCACGCCACGCCGGAGACAGCCGAAGCCGCCACACCGGAAACCGCTGAAGCCAATGTCCCGACACCGAATCTTTCGCAGATCACTGAAAATCTGTACGACGATCTGCCGGACGCGCCTACCGGCAGTTACCTTGGCAGCATGGGTCTGCCCGTGGCAACCGGCGAGACAAAAATCGGTATCTCCGCGTGGGTTTCTGACCTGTATGACGGCGTAGATGCCCATATGGATGCTGATGCGCTGAACGCAGATGAGAACACGGTCACAATCGGAAAAACTCCCGGTACAGACTATGCCATTGTTCCGCTGCTGGCGCAGGTCGAATACCCGGCAGACGGTGCGGTATCTGAAATCATACTGCCGGACGGTGTAGAGCTTTTAAGCTACCGCTCCACCGATTATGAGCCTATCCCGGCAGACGAGCAGGAGCGGGCTGAAATCCTGCACCATACATACTCGGAGCAATCGGCGGCAGCAACCGGCCTGTATGTGAAAGCCTCTGCCGATTTTACGGCGCAGCTGGTCTATACGGATTCGGACGGAAACTCGCAGTCAAAATCTATCCATGTACAGATCAGCGAGGATGCCGCACCCACACAGATGTATGCCGACACCGGCGATGACGGCATTGCCGCCTATGCTGCAGGACCGACTCCGCCGTATGCCACCGGCAAAATCACCAGTATTGCCAAGGAGGGCGGCACATGGCTGATTTGGTTCAACGGTCAGGAAGCCTACTGCTGCAGCCACGGCCTGAACGGCCAGCCCAAGGGCTGCCCCACCTACAGCTTCTCTCATGTGTCCCGCCTTGAACCCGGCCAGTATACGCCGGGCAACCACTATGCAAACCAGGTCAACATCTGGGGTGGTCTTGGCCAGCTGAGTCTGGATATGTTGGATAACCGTCCTGTTGTGGCAAGCCTTGAAGATGATCCTGAAGGCTGTGAAGAACAGCCGGACATCCTTGGCAGCCTTTACGATGAAACCCAGCAGTGGATCATGGAAAACTATCCTGACAGCTACGCGGCGCAGACCTATATTGCTGCTGCAGAAGAACTCATAAACGGTACAGATGTGCAGTCCGGGGAAAATGGCTACTACACCTACATCTATAACCCGCCCGCAGGGTATGCGTGGCAGGTTGTGGCACTGGTCGGTGAAGAAATTGCGGGCGGCACTGAGATCCCGGATGTGCCGAGTGTTCCGGAACCGAAGTACTATTCCGCTGCGTGGACAGCTCCCGCCCAGACTGCCAGCGGCAGCTTTGATCTGACATTCACTGTCAACACCGACAAGGTCCAGCTGAACACGCTGGAAAAGGTGGACGGCGCGGTCATTACCGTCACGCCCAGCCGGACCGGCGGCAATGTGGACGGCGGCAGCTGGCAGATGACCCCTGCCGGGGCACAAACCATTACCACAAGCGGTCACACACAGGATGACAGTTTTCACCTCAACGGCGGTGACGGTTCTGCCACATGGACGGTTCACTACGAGGTGTCCAAAACCAGCACCAGTACGCTTTCAGGGCAGGAAGGACCGTTCGCCAGCCAAGCCGAAGCGGATGCCGCTGCCGAAGCCGCCAAGAATGCAGCCATCGGTCAGCTGCAGAACGAAGCGCAGGGCATGGTAGATGCCGCTATTGCCGCGGCGCGGGCGCAGCTTGCCAATATTACATTCAGCTATGACGAGGTCACCATCCCGCACGGCTTTGATGCCACGCCCGGCGCGCTGGGCAGCCGCCAGACTATTACTGTTCCGGCTAATAGTTCCAATGACTATAAAATGCAGAACGATGAATGGTCGGTAAAAGTCAGCATCGACAAAATTGACAGCGAAACCAAGCAGCGCATCAAGGGCGATGCCGAGTTTAAGATTTTTGAGTGGGATACCGTCCGGCAGTGCTATATCCCGTTTGGCGGATACAACCGGTGCAAAGTCGAGCGCCAAGCAGATGGCACCTACAAGGTCATCAGCCATAGCAATTATGCCAATGGTTCGGACAATATCTATTACACCCAGCGCAACGAGGGCAAGTTTGTCATCGTGGAAAGCCGCGCGCCCAGCGGATATTACGGCGATTGGACGGATGTGACCAAACCCGGCGCTGCTGGTTCTGTTCCCGGCAAGCGGGCGTATGCCTTTGAGATTACCAAAGCGCTGGACGGTCAGACCATTTGGCTGGGAAACGCGGATTATAACGCCGACATTACCACGGCCAACAGCGGCGGCACGCTTATCGACACCGGCGAGGGTGTGGTCACCATCACCTTTGGCAGCCGCAAGGCAGATAAGACCTACGCCACAGACCCCACGGGCATTGCCAACAACGAAGATTCCTACACCATGCACGCCAATGCCGGCAAAATGCAGAATGACCGTATCCTCGGCAATATTCTGCTGACAAAAGTGGACTTGGACGCCGCGCGGTATCTGGCTGCGGGCAGCAACGGTGACACCACGCTGGAGGGGGCTGTGTACGATCTGTACGCCGCTGACACGATTGAACACCCGGACGGTGTTTCGGGCATCGTAGATTATTCGAAAATCACCGATGCCAACGGTACGCCCATTTGGCACACTACGGTTCTCACCAACGGCGGCTGGGATACGGATTACCTGCCCATTTTGCAGAAAGACCGGCTGGTAGCGTCTGCCAAAATCACAGACGGAAAGCTGGCTTTTGCCAACCTGTATATGGGCAGATATTACCTTGTGGAACGCGCTACAGGGCTGGTGCTGCCTATCGACGGAAACGGCAAGCTGTATGTTACCGGGAAGTATCCACTTTTGAACAAAAAACTGGAGCGCACTGGAAAATACAGTGACTTGGCTCGGAAAAATAACGAGTACACCGATTACATCTACAAAAACCAGTATTCTGCTGTGGCTGAGAGCCGCAAGCTGGACGGCAGCAAGGTGTGGGATGGGTACTATCTGTCCTATGCCGAGGGCTACCTCTGCGATGAGGTCAACCATTACAAAACCCTGTCCTATACGGATGAATCGACCTACCACATCCATGCCGAGCAGGAAAGCCAAGACGAAGTCCTTAAATCCGGCTTTAGTTTGCAAAAGTTGGTTTCGACCACCGGTCAGCCAAGCCCAGCGCTGAAGCTGGAGGGTGCGGGCTTTACCGTTTATCGCATCTCTAAACTGAGCAAAGCGGCGCAGTTCAAACAGAACCCAGATGGCAGCTACAATGCACAAAGCATTTTGGACGCCTACCGCAAGGACAATTACGATAACGCAACACTAAAGTACGATTTCACCCATGAGGGACAAGCCATCGCCAATATGTTCGAGAGCAGCACCGATACGGTCAACGCCTATAACGCGACCTTGACCGCAGACGGCGACTACGCCAACGGCAGGGGCAACGGCTGGATGCCTACGGATCAGCTCGCTGAATATAGGCTGGGAGAAATGTTCACCAACGATGAGGGCATTTTCCGCGTCGAAGGCTTGCCGTATGGGCAGTACCTTGTCGTGGAAACCACCATCCCCAAGGATGTGTTCCAGTGCGACTCGTTCATCGTGACGGTAGACGCCAACAGCCCGCAGAGCCGATTTACAGTTCCCGCAGGCAGTGTCACCATCGCCAGCAGCAACTACATGACCTTTAATGTGCTGGATGAGGAACTGGAAGGCTATTTGCAGCTCATCAAGACAGACACCGAAACCGGAAAGGCAGTCAAAATCGCAAACACCTCTTTTGCCTTGTACAAATTAGATGACAAGGGTAATAAGACCCGCATTTCCATGATTGACCCAGCCAGCGGCAGCGCCACCAAGAAAACGGATGTGTTCTACACCGATGCAGACGGGCTTATGAAAACACCCGAAAAACTTCCGCTGGGGCGCTATTTCATTGAGGAACTGCAAGGTCCGGAAGGCTATTTCAACGATCCTGCCTACTCGGTAGAATTTGAAATCAAATCCGACCGCGTCTGGCAGGTCGTGGGCAATGCTACTAACGATATGGATGAGTACATCGTCACGGAAAAATACTGCAATCACGAAACACTCGGTCAGCTTACCATCCGTAAGCTGGGCAATGTCTTGACCGATTACAAGGATGGTCAGTTCATCTACACGCAAGATAGTCTCGCAGGCGCAGTGTACGAAATTCACGCTGCAGCCGACATTGCCACACCAGACCGCCAAGGTACCTACTGGTACAAATCCGGCGATTTGGTGGCAACTGTTACCACCGGCGCGGAGGGGCAAGTGGATGAAGTAAAATTCAGCCCCACCCGCACGCAGGCAACCTATGATTTCTTGAAAGTTTCCCATGATGGCACCAAAGGCGAAGTTACCGTGACCCTGCCGCTGGGTAAGTACACCATTACCGAGGTTCAAGCGCCGTATGGTTTTGTACTGACCCAGCAGAGCTACACTGTGGAATTCGGCTGGGACAACCAGAAAAATGACATTGTGCTGGCAAAAGCCATCGTCAGCCACGAGCAGGACGGCGACAAGGAATGTTCGTACAGCATTGTGAATGTAAAGGACGCCTCGGATGCCCACAAGAATGGGCAGACGCTTGTGTTTGAAAATGCGCGGGTTCTGCCGGTTCCTGAAAAGCCCGGTGACAAGGTTGGCAAAATCGGTGTAGGCATTTACAAGCAGGACCGTGAGGCGCAGACCTATCTGCCCGGTGCGGTGTATGAACTCTACACCGTGGATGACATTTATTCCGCGGACGGTACAAAGCTGCTGGACGCCGGTACAAAGCTGGCCACCAGTAGCACAACCAACGCCAGCGGCTTTACTTGGTTTGATGTGGACGTGCCGATTCGCGGCGAATATTACATTGACCCTGCAGGTCCGCGAAGCACCAGCCGCGAGAACAGCGGCAGATACCGCATTGTGGAAATCACCGCCCCTGCGGGTTACCTGCTGGACAGCACCCCTATGGAAGTTGCCTTTACCTACGAGGGTCAGCAAATCGCGTGGCAGGTCGTGGATGGTACAAACACCAACCTGCGCACCACGGTGGACATTTCCAAGCAGGATATCACCAACGGCAAGGAACTGCCCGATGCGAAGCTGGAAATCCGCGATGCAGACGGCAATCTGGTGGAGGGCTGGACTTCCACAAAAACGCCGCACACCGTGCGAGGTCTAGAGCTGGAAAAAGCGTACACTCTGACCGAAACTCGTGCCCCGGACGGCTACGCCGAAGCCGAAAGCATCGTGTTCAAGCTTGTGCAGAACGGTACAGAGCAGGTCAATGAGGTATATGTGAAATCCGACGATGATTGGGTAAAACTCGACGATGCCACCGTCATTATGCAGGACGCGCCTGTGCTGGATATCGACAAGACCGACATTGCAGGCAATCTACTGCCGGGCGCTACGCTGACGATCCGTGATGCGAATGATGAGGTCGTCGACACTTGGATAACCGACTACAAAACTCACCGTGTTCACATCTCGGATCAATTTATCAAGCTGTCAGGCGAAACTAAGGAGTACATCTACACCCTGACCGAAGATGCCGCCCCGGCTGGCTTTGAAATTGCCGAATCGGTGCAGTTTAAGGTACAGGAGGCAGACGAAAATGTTTGCCTGTTCGTCCGCGAAAATGTGGATGCCGAATGGACACGCGCCGACAAGCGGTTAATTCAGATGATAGACGAAGCCACGCCCCGCGAAGAACCCCCCGCGCCCACGCCTGTTCCCACACCACAGCCGACGCCCGCTGCAACCCCTGCGCCTGCACCTGCACCTACGCCTCATAAGGTGCAGACCCTCCCGCAGACAGGAGATGGTTTCCCGCTGCTGGCTATCGTGGTCGTTTTCCTTGTGTCCGCAACAGGTATCGTGCTGCTGACCGTTAAGCAGAGAAATGCGCTGAAAGAAACTTCCGATGAGGAGGATTCCGATGAAAGTTCTGATTGTTGAACCCGGAAAATACCCCCGCGAAGCCGACATTGAACACACCCTTGAAGCCGAGCAGGCAGTTGTCGGCGGCATCATCGAGGCCGTGTACCCTTGGCGGGATAGCGCCTGTATCGTCTGTAATGAGTAGTTCCTACAAATGAGTAGTAATTGAGCAAAATGCCCAGAATCCCGGGCGTTTAAGCATAATTTACTACACATAATCAGAAAGTTTTCTTTCCAAATTGTGTTAACCATTGCAATAAATCTTCATCCTCCTCCCAAGGCATTGTGGTATTGGGTGTGTAATTCGGCACTTTCTCCTCAAATACTTTTCGCTTCATCTCTGCATCGATGCGAGCGTAAACCTCTGTTGTAGAGATGTCTGCATGCCCAAGAAAATCTCGAATATATATCATGTTAACACCAGCTCGCAGCAAGTGCATGGCTTTGGTGTGGCGTAATACATGAGGAGATATATTCTGTGGTTCAAGTACCGGAGATGCCTTTGCCGCATACTTCTTCAGAATATAGGTGACTCCATAGCGAGATAAAGCCTGCTTTTTTGCATTATAAAATAGCGGAATCATCTGAGACTGAGAATCGGAATGAAAGCTGCGGATATATCTGTCCAACAGTTTGCAGGTATCCTTCATCAGGGGAACCTGACGAACTTTTCGTCCTTTTCCAGTTAGAATAACCATTGGGGGGTGTGTTAGACGGACATCTTTCAGCCTAAGATCCACCAATTCCTGTACCCGTGCGCCAGAGTCATACAGTAGTGCAAGAAGTGTCAAATCTCGGAGCCCTTGTCGGGTAGATGCATCTGGTTGGGACAGAAGAAGTGACAGATCATCCTCCGTCAAAAACGGTATCAATGCCTTTTCGTACTTTTTGGGTCGCAGATTAATAATGTCAACGCAGTTTTCTATGTTTTCCGGAAACTTGTACTGTACAAAATGAGCAAAGGCCTTTATGGCGGCAAGTCGCTGGTTTCTTGTTGTAACCGCAATATGGCGGGATGTTTCTAACCAATCCAGAAATTCAGAAACAAGTTCCATATTCAGATAGCGCAATTCTATATAATTTGCGGAGATGCCTTTCTTTTCTTGAAAAAATAGAAGGAGTTGCTTGAAAGTATCTCTGTATGAATTGGTGGTATTGGGACTCACCCCGCATGTAGTAGGCAGATAGATTGAGAAATACTCGGTCAGTGCTTTGGTAAAGTCAGTTTTCCTCATCCGTCTCACCTCCAACCGGAATAATGCCGACAAATGCTCTGTCAAGTTTTTGGGAAAGTTCCGGGAACGAAGCAACCGTCAGGTGAATATACCAACAGGTTTCACGGTAACTCTTATGTCCCAAATACGCGGCAAGGCGAGGAACGATTACCATGGGATCATACCCATCAGAAAGTTGTTTTTCCAGTGTATGAACTGCGAATGTATGCCGAAAATCATGCACACGAGGGCCATTGCCGGTGTGAGGAATATTGCATGCGAATAGCAGCTCGCGAAAATTATCATAGATTGTTTTAATAGAATAATGGCCACAAGCAGATGGAAAGAACCATTCTCTTTCATCTGGTAACTGAGCAGAGTAGCTTCGGAGATACTCTATTACGCTATTGTGGACAGGGACAAGTCTATCCTTACCTCCTCGTATTATAAAGTAGTAGTTATTAGAGTCCCTCTCCAAGGACAAAATG
>ERZ1106964.2216-NODE-2216-length-10509-cov-2.361106_pt1 | contig 10509 bp, 7 predicted proteins | sample MGYA00403682_ERZ1106964 | MGnify/ENA primary metagenome ERZ1106964 (study PRJEB35170, sample SAMEA104062451) | human gut metagenome | biome: human gut; feature: human-associated habitat; material: faeces | place: Denmark | collected 2013-04-10 ...
AATGCGTTACGCTATCCCCGAACGCGGCTTTTACGCGTTCAGAGCCTGTTGGAGTAACCGTTGTGAACGTGATCGGTAAATGTGGATATTCCTTCTGAATACGTTTTACTAGTGGTGTAGCGGCAATCACTTCCCCTACCGATGCTGCATGAATGACGATCCCGTCTTGTGTAGGCTTAGCAAGATTCGCATAAATGCCATATCGCTCGCCTAAACGCTTGCGATAATTAGGAGCCTTAAGACTTCGTAGTAACATGAATAGCAGCACAAAAGGCTGAATTAGATACATCAGGCAGGTATAAAAAAAACGCCACATAAAATAAATTCGGTTATACTTACAAAAATTTCGGCTAGTATAGCAAAAAAAGGATCAAAATATGCCAACAATTAGCGTTGCCATGATTGTCAAAAATGAAGCGGCAGATCTTGCTCAATGTCTTGATACTGTAAAAGATTGGGTAGATGAAATCATTATCGTCGATTCAGGCAGTACTGATAACACCCAAGAAATCGCGGAACAATATGGTGCAAAATTTTATTCGCACCCTGATTGGCCAGGCTTTGGCAAACAACGCCAACGCGCACAACAATATGTCACCAGTGATTATGTTTTGTGGCTAGATGCCGATGAACGCGTCACACCGAAACTGCGTGAATCCATTCAACAAGCGGTTCAACAAGATACGCCAAATAGGGTTTATGATATTCCTCGGGTGAGTGAAGTATTTGGACGTGAAATTCGTCATTCAGGTTGGTATCCTGATTATGTAGTGCGTTTATATCGCACAAATTATGCAGGATATAATGATTCTCTGGTACATGAAAAAGTGGTTTATCCTGAAAACACGAAAGTACAGAAATTAACTGGGGATCTGGAGCATTTCACTTATAAAAGCATTCATCACTATTTGGTGAAATCCGCGGGCTACGCCAAAGCTTGGGCAGATCAACGCCAAGCCAAAGGTAAAAAAGCGACCTTATGGCAAGGTATCAGTCATGCTATTGGCTGCTTTATGAAAATGTACATTTTAAAAGCCGGTTTCTTAGATGGAAAACAAGGTTTCCTGCTGGCGGTACTTTCGGCCCACTCCACCTTTGTGAAGTATGCTGATTTATGGGAAAGAGAGCAGAAATAAATTATTTCAAATATTATCGATAATAAAAAAGTTGGATTCCTTTGAAATCCAACTTTTTTACATTTAGAAACTTTTACCCACTTCGATAAAGACTTGGTTTTTATCGTATGAATAAATCGCCATATTACTTTTCGTTTTACTATACGACCAGGTTACTTTTGGAGTAAAACCAGCATAGTGGAATTGTTTATGCCAAAGAGAAACAGAAGCACTATATTCGTTATTACGCTGTTTCATACCTATAAACGATTGTTCAAGATAATGACGTTTTGCATAACCAAGTGTTGTGCTGGTTGTAATACCGATTGGCCACTCTTGTCCCCAAGTTAAACGGGTACCAATTCGATTGTAAGCATTTGATCTGTCAGCCGCATATTTCTTCGTTAAATCTAATGAAATTGACCAGAATTGGGTTGAGCTAGGAATAAACATTAGTGAATTTGTTAAAGAGTGCACTGCGCCATTATAATTTCGTTTATCGATCTCTTTTCTATAACGTTCATAACCAAAGTTATAAAGTGCAGAATATTTAAAGTTTTGGTTTAACCAATATCCCATTGATAAACTTGCACCATAAGTATCAGTGTATTGTTTTAAGCTATCTCCGCCATTTAAACCACCACCATACCAACGCTTGTTAATATATGGTGTCACTTGCACATTAAAACGAGCATCAGAATAACCGTATCCTAAGCCAATATGTCCGATTAAATCATTATATTTTTTATTATCCCAGTAATATCTGGAACTCATACTGCTATCAAAAGCAACGTATTTTCCGTTAGATAAACTCCAACGTTTATCCGCACCAACAGACAAACCAAGACCTTGACCTGTTTGACGAGGGGTATTATAGGTTACCTCACCACTACCAACAGCCATTTTGGTTCCCTGTTTTGCAGAATTTGCTAGATTTTTATCATTTAAAAAAGTTGTTGAGAAAGAGAAATTCCAGTTTTCTTTGCTATCAATGACTTCAATAAATTTATCAAATACTGCAACATCTTGAGCATTTTGAGTCGAAGCACGAAGTCTTTCAAACTGTGTTTTAGCTGCTTCGTATTCTTGGTTATAGAATAATGTTTCAGCAAGTTGATAGCGAATAAAATTATTTTCAGGGAAATCAGAAATAAGTTTACGGTATGAAGCAACGGATTTATTCAAATCCTCTTCTCTTTCAAGAATCGCCTTCGCCCAATCAATTAAAGAGCGATCTGCATTCGGAACAGATTCATAAATTTTGATATAAACAGGTAGAACCGCTTTGTTTGGATTCACTAGCGCTTCTAAAAATAAACGTTCTAACAGGGCTGGATTTTCAGCTAATTGCTTTCCTGTAAATCTGGCAACACTATTACCATTAGCTTGATTTTCTTGCGCCATCGCATTTTGCTCAGATAAACGCTGTTTTCTCAGCAAGTCTTCTTTTAGATTTTTTTGATTAATATTTGGCATGCTCGCTTCATTTTGCAATGGATCTCTTTCCTGTACGGGAGCGGGAGAAGTTTGAGCATAAGTCGGTAATGCAATACTTGCAAGTGTCAGTAATAATGTTGATTTTTTCATATTTCCTCAACGATAGAAAAAAACAGCCCATGTAAATGGGCTGTCTAGGTTTAAAATATAACTGAAAAAATTATTTTCTGTTATTTTGGTCTGTACTTTCACCCCAAGCTGGAACTGTAGGTGGAGTAACTACAGCTGGTGCTTGATATGGAGTATTTTGTACTTTAGCACCGAATGATGCACCCCAGTTGTTTGCAGTGTCATTACTTGAAATCACACCACCTAACTCTTGTGCTTGTGCACCGTATAAGCTAGCTTTTAACACACCTTGAGCACCATCGTATTTAGTTGCGCTACCAGAGATGCTACCGTTATTTGCTAATGTACCATTGAAGTTAGCTAACTCAACATTGTGCGGTACAACTTTTTGTTGAGTATTAGTTTCTGTCCATACATTGTATAGGTTACCAGTTACATTTTTGCTTGCTAAATCAATGTCAGCTGCAACGTGGGTACCACTTACTAATGCGTATTCCGCACCTAAAGCATTTGGAAGACCTGATTTATCTTCATAGTCTTTGTCTAGGTTGTAAGTAACTGCGTGACCTTGGTAGTGTAATTTACCCGCTGCTGCTTCAGAACCGAAGTAAACATTTTTAAGATCGCTTGCTAAAGTTGCGCTATATGGAGTGTTGTTTACACCACGGTAGAAGTAGTTATCTTCTGTACCGTCTTGACCATGTAGACCATAGCTAGCTACTTTTGTACCGTATTGAGCTACATCTTTACCATCTTTAAGATCTGCTTCTTGTACTGCGTGTAATTTAGAAGTTACACGACCGTATTGAACATAGTTCAATTTAGAACCTGCGGTATATTTACCATCAGCATCTTTTGCTGTGAATGGTGCATTCGCTAATACAGTATCACCATCTGCGATATTTTTCTCTTCAGAGTTACCTGCAACGAAAGTTCTGTGACCATACACTTCAGCTACAGAAGAGCGTAAACGCTCATCCGTACGAGCATCTTTAGTATCAACTACATTTTTACCTTCAGCTTTATGAGTATAGTTTAAACGATTCTCTTCGTAAACATATAAAAAGATATGGCGATCTAATACACGTACGCCTTGTTCTTTTGCTATTTTTCCCGCAACTGATTTTCCGATAGTACGGCTATCTAAAAAGAATAAATGCTGCTCGCGAAGTGCGGTCATCAAATAGGTCATTAATGTGGCATCAGCCGTGGCTGCACTGCCCATATGATTATTCATGCCGATGGCGTTTGGCACAATAGCTTTAGCCTTTTTCACTCGCTCATTCACTTGCGCTTCGGACAAGCCTAAAGTTAAACCACCTTCTTCAATTTTAATGTTGCTGACAGGCTGCATCGGCATATGAATGAGAATATCGTGATTTTGTGCTTTCGCTTCTTGATTGCGAATTTTGGCATAGGGCGCAGCAGGAATGATGGCGACAGAGATTTCCTTTGGCATCGCTAAAATTTCCGCGTCTTCTTTCGGATGATAGCCAATGTCATCAATCACAATGGCTAGCTTACCTTGTGCAAAAGTAAATGCAGAGAAAAGTGCGGTTGAAAAAATAATCGTATTTTTGACCGCACTTTGAAAGAATGTTGACATTATTTAATCCACCCAGCCGGATTCACAGGTACCCCTTTACGGCTTATACCAAAGTAAAGCGCCGGTTTTGAGAGCTCACCCGTATTACCCACTTGTGCGATGGTTTGTCCTGCAGATACGAGCTGACCTTGTTTTACAAATACTGCTTGGTTGAAACCATACAAACTCAAGTCGCTGTCGCCGTGCTTCACAATCACCATATAACCATAACCATTAAGATGACCGGCTAGAATGACACGACCACTTGCAATGGCTTTTACCGCTGTACCCGTTGGTGCACCGATAACCATGCCTTTCCAGCGCACTTCGCCTGCTTGGATTGAACCAAAGGAATGCAATGTCGGACCGGAAACAGGGCGACTGTATTGACGAGCTGCGGTACCTAAACCACTGGTGCTGTTAATCAACTTACGCTCTTGATCGGTTGGTTGATAAGGTTTTGATGTCCGTTTTTCTTCCGCTTGTTTTTTCTGCGCAAGGGCTTCACGCTCACGTTGTTCTTGTTGGCGAGCGGCTTGTTCTGCACGTTGAATTTCTTGGCGAAGGGCATTTTCATTCGCTTTCAACGTTTCCAGCTTATTCTGATCTTTCGTTAAGTTTTTGTTGAGTTCATTTAACGTAGATTGGCGTTCTTGCTGCGCTTTTTGTAATTCTTGCTGCTGTTTCTTTTGTGTAGAAAGTTGATCGCGATGATTTTTTTGTTGCCCTGAAATCGCCTCGCGCTGTTTCGCTAAACTCTCTTGTGTTGCTTTCAGATTGTTGATCATATCGATGCGAACTTGATTTAAGTGCTGATAATACACTTTCATGCGTTCAGCTTTTTGGACATCTTCCGAAAGCATTCTTTCCAAGGTAGAAGGATTTACACCTGAACGATAGATGGCATCTATTTGCTTCGCGAGCTTCGCTTTTTGCACACGCTCTTGCTTTTCTAATTGCTTGATTTGCTTTTCGGTTTCCGCCATTTGCTTGCGGATTTCTTTTAAGCTTAATTCTGTTTCACGTAATTCACCGACAACGCTATTAATTTTGCTTTCTTGATCTTTAAGACTGGCTTGGAGTTTAGCTTGTGCACGTTTTTGCTCGGCGATCTTCGATTCTTGTTGTTTAATTTGTTTTTGAATTTGATTGAGATCGTTGCCTTGCGCGAAAGATGAAAAGCCAAGCAGACCGCAAGCCAAAAGTGCGGTCAGTTTTGATAAGATTTTTTTTCTACGATTGCTTTGCTGCATACATCTAAACTTGAGAGAAATTAAGGGACGAATAAAACTTAAATACTAGCATTATTTTTGAGTGGCTAAAAGTTTACAGGCAATTTTTTGCGAAAGATCAGTAAATGCCGCCTTTTTACTTTTAAACATAACGATTTTTTGCTATAACAGAGCCATTCATTTTTTTATTAATACTTAGGAGATCCTTATGGAATTAGTATTCATTCGTCACGGTTTCAGTGAGTGGAACGCAAAAAATTTATTCACCGGTTGGCGTGATGTAAATTTAACCGAGCGCGGCGTAGAAGAAGCCAAAGCGGCAGGTAGAAAATTGTTCGAAAAAGGCTATGAATTTGATATCGCCTTCACTTCTGTTTTAACTCGTGCAATCAAAACCTGTAACATCGTGTTAGAAGAATCTCACCAGTTATGGATTCCTCAAGTGAAAAACTGGCGTTTAAATGAGCGTCACTACGGTGCATTACAAGGCTTAGATAAAAAAGCAACCGCAGAACAATATGGTGACGAACAAGTTCGTATCTGGCGTCGTTCTTATGACATTTCTCCTCCAGATTTAGACCCGAAAGATCCAAACTCTGCACATAACGACCGTCGTTATGCAAACATCCCATCTGATGTGGTACCAAACGCAGAAAACTTAAAATTAACCTTAGAACGCGCATTACCATTCTGGGAAGATCAAATTGCACCCGCAATGCTTTCTGGTAAACGTGTTTTAGTGGTGGCACACGGTAACTCACTTCGTGCATTAGCAAAACACATCATCGGTATTTCTGATGCAGAAATCATGGATTTTGAAATCCCAACTGGTCAACCGTTAGTGTTAAAACTTGACGATAAATTAAACTACGTAGAACACTACTATCTTTAATTTATAAATGATTTCAAAGTGCGGTTAATTTTGACCGCACTTTTTGTTTAAGGAGAATAACGAATGAAAAAATTACTCGCGGTGATTTTTGCCTTGTTACCTGTTTTGGCCTTTGCAGCATCGCCAAATCATACGGCAAAATCAACTCAAACCAAGTCAGTGAAAACGGCAGTTAAAAAAGTAGAAGCCAAGAAAGCCACTACGCCTAAAGCCGTAGCTAAAACAGCGAAAAAGAAAGCCGATGACAAAAAAGCAGAAGCGAAAAAGCCAGCTAAAATTGTCGAAGCGAAAAAAGCGGTAACGAAAAAAGAAAAAATAAAAAATAAAACGACAAATAAAGCCGCTAAAGCAGAGCCGACAAAAACGAAAGGCAAACAGCCAGTAGAAAAAACTAAGCAAACTACAGTAAAAGACAAAAAGACTTTGGCAAAAAGCAAACAAAGTGCCGTTAAAGAATCAGTTAAACCTGAAAAAGTGATTGCTAAAAAAACACCTGCGGTTAAAACCGAAGTGAAGAAAGCGGAACCAAAAGTCGTTGAAAAAGCGACTGAAAATAGAGTGGAAACTGTTGCACAAAAAACAGCGAATACGGTGACAAAATCTGTCGTTGTACCAAGATGTAATGATTCAAAAGTTTTTGCAGTATTATCTGATGCCTTTAAAAAACAAGGTGCGGCTACTAACACTCAAATGACAGTGAAACAAATCACACAAGCCCGTGAAACACAATCTTATCCACAACAAGGCATTCGCAGCTGTAATGCGATAGTGGAAACTAACAGCGTTAAATACGTTACCGATTACAGCATTATCTTGAATGATAAAGGCTTTTTCGTGCAAGTTGAGAACGCACAACCCGCTCAACGTTTCTAATCTTAATGTGCGTTGTTCAAATTAAGTTGTTTGAATAACGCACGCATTTCTTCTTCATTCAAACAGCGATATTCACCATTACTTAGTCCATCAAGTGTTAAATGGCTCATTTGGTAACGGATGAGACGTAATGTCGGAAAACCAATATGTGCTGTCATTCGACGCACTTGTCGATTACGCCCTTCACTAATTTTAATTTCCAACCAGCTCGTTGGAATACTTTGACGTTCACGAATAGGTGGATTGCGAGGCCAGAGAAAATCCGGTTCAGAAATCAACCGCACTTTTGCTGGCTTCGTCATCCCATCTTTCAATTCTACACCTTGACGAAGCTTGTCTAAGTCAGCCTCTTCAGGAATACCTTCCACTTGCACAAAATACGTTTTTTCCGTTTTAAACTTAGGATCAGCCAAACGATGTTGCACTTCACCATTATTTGTTAAAATCAGCAGCCCTTCGCTATCACGATCCAAGCGTCCTGCCGCGTACACATTAGGAATAGCAATAAAATCTTTTAATGTCGCTCGACCGTTTTCATCGGTGAATTGTGTCAGCACATCAAACGGTTTGTTAAATAAAACGATAATCGTCTGTTCTAATGTAAGTGGCTTTGCTTTAGGCTTAAATGAACGAGTGGGTCTTGCCGTTCGTTTGGTTGCAAATGCGCGGGAAGGGAAGGGTTTCGACATATTATTTATTCAGTAAAAAGAGAAAAAGGGCGGATTTTATTCCGCCCTTTTATATTACCATTGATAGCGATAAACCGCTTGAATTGCATAAGGTTTGTCGAAGTTTTTACCGTCAGCACGGCTTACTTCTAAACCCAAACGATGATTTGCAAATCCAGCATTTAAACCGACCGCACTTTCAAAACGTCCGCGACTACTTGCAACATCAAGCGCGCTGTTTGTGTAATGAATTTTGCTGCTACGGTTTTTGCTAGTAATCGCATTTACTTCTGCATAAGGTTGTAAATTCCAACCATTACTTAATGCAAAGCCTTTGGCTACACGTAAACCAATTCGAGAATAAACAGAAGATAAGCTATCTTCATTCTCTTGTGATGAAATATGTGTCCACGCTAATTGTGCTTGCGGTGTGATTGTCCAATCATTCGCAAGGCTAAAGCGTTTGCCTAACTCACTCGAAATAGTATAAGCGTTGTAATGGCGTTTTTCAGTGTGATCTGAGTTAGCGTGTAAACGGCTGTATTTCACGATGTTATCAACATAAATACCGTTATCTGCAAGGTAAGCTGCATATAAGCCCACGCTGTTACTTCTTACTTTGCCATCACCGTAATCACCATTGAAATCAACGTTAGCTTGGCTACGACCAACAAATCCACCAACACGGAGGTTATCTGTTACAGCAGCATCAGCGCCCACTTGTAAGCTATGTATGTTTTGTTTAAAGCCAGAAGTTTCACTTTCACCTGCCGAAAGTGCGGCTAATTTTTGGCGAGAATTCACATTACGAACCCACACATTGCCTTTTTCACCGTTTTTCACTTCACCTAGACGTTGATGAATGCCAGTTAAACCATCTTCCACTAAAAGCAATTGCGCTTGGCGAAGAGAAACTTGTGCATTCGCTAAGTCTGAAAGTAATGGTGTACTTGGTAGAACTGGAGCAGTTGGTGTTACTACAGGTTTATTTGGAGTCACCACAGGTTTGCTTGGAGTTACTACAGGATTACTTGGGGTAACGGGTGCTGGGGTGACCGCATTTTTAGAATTCGCTAATACCCAATTATTTCCTTCTTTTGTGAGGAAATATTGGTAAGCCCCTAAATCTACACGATTATTCGGGTTCGTTAAGCTAAATGCAGCGTTACCACCATTGGTTTCGACAAGTGTCACTTTTCCGTTAGCAACATTTGCACCTTGGTTAGTTACACCAATTTTATGATTACCTTCAGCAGTGCCTTTAACAACGATTTTATCGTTTTTGTTTTCAGCGATATTCGTATTGAGGTTAAATGTGCTAGAACCTGTGAGGTTATCTTTAATTGTTAATGTCTTGTATTCAGAAGTCGGAGTAAATGTAATCTCAGAACTGTTAGCATCTAGGTTATTCAATGTGCTTGATTTATTGAAGCTCCATTGGCTATTAAACATAGATAAATTGATTTCATTCTTAACTGGCGAATCTGGATTTTCAAGAATTGCACCAGTTAGTTTTGAATTCTTACTCGCTGTAAGGTTTAGATGATAGACACCTGCAGCTTTGGGATCTAAAGCATCACCGCCTTCTTCTGCTTCAATAGGGAAGTTTTTATCATTAAGTGAGATTAATGCTTGAGTAGCATTTAATGTTGTATTTTCTAAATTAATTTTAACTAACTGCTTCTCGCCTAATGGGAATGCGAGTAAACCATAACCTGTATTACTTTCTGAATTTGTTAGTGTTATTGTTTGCGATCCGCTATCTGATGTGGTAAATAAACCACTTTTATTGTTAAGAGTTACATTTAAACTATTAGCTATAACCGTTTGAGTCGCATTCTCATCATCTGTACCGATGTCAAAAGCAAATTGCATATCTTGATTTCCAGTAATTTGTACATTACTGATATTTGCTATATCTTCTGCACCATATAATGCGTAGGCAATATCATTCTTTCCATTCATCTTGATACTATGATTGGATGAATTGATAACTGAGGTCTTTTGAGATTCAATTGCACTAGAACCATCGTTATTTATTTCAATATCAGCTTGTGTATTAATTTTGCCATCACGAGATTCAATCGCTGCGTTGCCACTTGAATCACCATAAGCATCAGTTATATTGTGAATTTGTGCGTAATTTTTCTCAACAATGAGTTTTGAGCCTTTTTCTAAAGTAGCAACTGCCCCCGATATATCTAAAAGTGAACTTGAAGGGTAGTCTTCTTTAAGTGTGGCATTTACACCAGATTTAAGAGTAATGCGATTATTTCGATCAGTAAGGTCAAAAATACCAAATAGTGAATCGCTAGAGGCTAGTGGTTTTCCTCCATGTGTGCTAGTTCCAACATCGGTTTTAGCGATATTTTGGTAGTTTCCTCGAGTAATAGTTACATTAATTGCATCACTAATTGATGTTTGTTGGTTTTTGTTGAAAGTCCAATTAGGTGATGCACCCCAAGAATACTGACATCCTGTTGAGTTTGAACAAGTAAGATCTGTAGCCCATGCCGAATTAACTAATCCTAAGGCCATAGCCACTAAACTCACTTTAAAAGTGCGGTTAAAAATTTTA
>ERZ1106964.2217-NODE-2217-length-10507-cov-2.408247_pt1 | contig 10507 bp, 9 predicted proteins | sample MGYA00403682_ERZ1106964 | MGnify/ENA primary metagenome ERZ1106964 (study PRJEB35170, sample SAMEA104062451) | human gut metagenome | biome: human gut; feature: human-associated habitat; material: faeces | place: Denmark | collected 2013-04-10 ...
GCTTTAGTAGCGTCTACTAATTTATTAGACAAACGTTGTGTTTCTTTATTAGTGGCTTTGGATACACCATTTACCTGTTGAATTTCATCATTCATAGGCATATCAATAATTGCCATACTAGGATCTTGTTGTACCTTTTTCGCATCTGCAGGCTGAACCGCCAACACACCAACGGCCGCCATTACAGCTAACGTTGTAAGAGCAAATTTCTTCATTATTTAATTCATTACATTCTAAACCCAATAATTTGTTATATTTTTGTTTTAAAATTTCTTCCACAACAAAAGTATGGATAGTGTAATCATATTGCAATAAAAAGGACGAACCTCTATACATTCCCCAACTGGCTAAATAGAACGCCAGATGTAAACTTAAATTATCAACATTGGGTTTTTCAGGATTTTGTCTGGCTTCATAAAACTGAGCATAACAATGTTCCCAAGAACAGTATCGATGTCTATCTTGTACTTTAAGTTCCCCATAAAACTCTCCAGCTTTTTTAATAAACTCATCAATAATCGCCATTAAATTTTCCTTATCAAAGCGTAAAGCTAAAAAAATACGGTTAAAAACGGAATAGTTTTAACCGCACTTTTGCTTTAATGAATCGAAATAATTAAATCAATTCGACTGGTACTTTCACCACTAATTTTTTCACAAAACTTGATTTGCCGTTCACGGTGCAACCCGGTTTATGTGGTTCATAAGGGAAAAAGACAGCGAACATTTTGGGTAAAAGTGTTACGGTGCTTTTATCTTCAATTTGTGGAGTAAGTTGGTAATCATCGGCATCACGATATTCATCGTATAAGCTGAGGTTTGGATAAGTCGCGCTTACTTCAACATTTTCTTCACCACGAATAAGTAATTGAATATCTAGATATTTGTGGTGAAGTTCAGCTTGTTTGCTATCCGCGTCAACCGTATCAAATTCCATGACATTCATATAAACTTGCTCGCTTAAATCATGACGACCATTTTCTAATGCTTCAAGATCTAACGTGTTGAGATGATCGCAAATGTCCGCGATAACTTTTGGTAAACCCACTTTGAAATTTGGGTTATTTAATGCACTGATAATCATAGTGTCTCCTTACGTATGTATTTGTATGAGAATATGATAACAAGTTGCTTATATTAAATAAAGTTACCAATAAATTTAAAACTCTGTATAATAAGCGAGCTTTATTTTCTGTATTAGCGTGCGGCTATCAAAAGAGATTTTTAAACGCCCAAAGTGCGGTCATTTTTTTCGAGAGATTTCTTTTGCTAGTCGCAATCTGGAAAATAAAGCTTTGTTTTAAATATTATTTTGAAGGAAAACATTGTGAATCCAATTGTTAAACAATTTAAATACGGTCAACATACCGTTACTCTAGAAACCGGCGCGATTGCACGTCAAGCAACTGCTGCGGTTATGGCAAGCATGGACGATACCACGGTCTTCGTGACTGTTGTTGCTAAAAAAGATGTGAAAGAAGGTCAAGACTTCTTCCCATTAACCGTAAACTACCAAGAGCGTACTTATGCGGCGGGTAAAATCCCTGGTGGCTTCTTCAAACGTGAAGGTCGTCCATCTGAAGGCGAAACATTAATTGCACGTTTAATCGACCGTCCAATTCGTCCATTATTCCCAGAAGGTTTCTTCAACGAAATCCAAGTTGTGGCAACTGTGGTTTCTGTAAACCCACAAATCAGCCCAGACTTAGTGGCAATGATCGGTGCTTCTGCAGCATTAACCTTATCAGGTGTGCCTTTCAACGGTCCTATCGGTGCAGCGCGCGTTGGTTTTATCGACAACCAATTCGTATTAAACCCAACCATGGCTGAACAAAAACAAAGCCGTTTAGACTTAGTGGTTGCAGGTACTGACAAAGCCGTATTAATGGTTGAATCTGAAGCTGATATCTTAACTGAAGAACAAATGTTAGCGGCGGTCGTATTCGGTCATCAACAACAACAAGTTGTAATTGAAGCAATCAAAGAATTTGCAAAAGAAGCTGGCAAACCACGTTGGGATTGGGTTGCGCCACAACCAAACACAGATTTAATCAACAAAGTAAAAACGATTGCAGAAGCACGTTTAGGCGATGCATACCGCATTACTGAAAAACAAGCACGTTACGAACAGATCGATGCGATTAAAGCGGATGTGATTGCACAAATCACAGCAGAAGATGAAGAGATCAGCGAAGGTAAAATCGTGGATATTTTCACCGCACTTGAAAGCCAAATCGTTCGTGGCCGTATCATTGCAGGTGAGCCACGTATTGATGGCCGTACTGTTGATACCGTTCGTGCATTAGATATTTGCACTGGCGTATTACCACGTACTCACGGTTCTGCAATTTTCACCCGTGGTGAAACACAAGCATTAGCCGTTGCAACATTAGGTACTGAACGTGATGCACAAATCATCGATGAATTAACAGGTGAACGTCAAGATCACTTCTTATTCCACTACAACTTCCCTCCATACTCTGTAGGTGAAACCGGTATGATTGGCTCACCAAAACGTCGTGAAATCGGTCACGGTCGTTTAGCAAAACGTGGTGTAGCAGCCGTTATGCCAAGCCTTGCAGAATTCCCGTATGTAGTGCGTGTAGTATCTGAAATCACTGAATCTAACGGTTCTTCTTCTATGGCATCTGTATGTGGCGCGTCTTTAGCATTAATGGATGCGGGCGTTCCAATCAAAGCTGCTGTTGCAGGTATCGCAATGGGCTTAGTGAAAGAAGAAGAGAAATTCGTGGTTCTTTCAGATATCTTAGGTGATGAAGACCACTTAGGTGATATGGACTTTAAAGTGGCGGGCACACGTGAAGGTGTCACCGCACTTCAAATGGACATCAAAATTGAAGGTATCACTCCTGAAATTATGCAAATTGCATTAAACCAAGCAAAAGGTGCTCGTATGCACATTCTTGGCGTAATGGAACAAGCAATCCCTGCACCACGTGCAGATATTTCTGACTACGCGCCGCGTATTCACACCATGAAAATTGATCCTAAGAAAATCAAAGATGTTATCGGTAAAGGTGGTGCAACTATCCGTGCATTAACTGAAGAAACCGGTACTTCTATTGATATCGATGATGATGGTACAGTGAAAATCGCTGCAGTAGATAGCAGTGCAGCGAAAAATGTGATGGCACGTATTGAAGAAATCGTTGCTGAAGTTGAAGCGGGCGCTATTTACAAAGGTAAAGTGACTCGTCTTGCTGACTTCGGTGCATTCGTCGCTATCGTTGGAAATAAAGAAGGTTTAGTTCATATTTCTCAAATCGCAGAAGAACGCGTAGAGAAAGTGAGTGATTATCTTCAAGTTGGTCAAGAAGTAACCGTTAAAGTGGTTGAAATCGATCGCCAAGGTCGTATCCGCTTAACCATGAAAGATCTTGCACCAAAACAAGAAACTGAAGCAGAATCTGCACCTGCAGAAGACATTTCAGAAGAACAAGAATAATCTCACAGGGTGTGTAAAAAACCTTGCACACCCGTTTGGATTATCAAACTAACTTATAAAACAATGCAATATTTTCGGTTATTCCGTTTTCTAGTTTCGTTGTCTAGCCTAAGTGTGACTTTATTTATTTCCGGTTGTGTGCAATCGGGAAACGTGTTTGTCGCACCAAATAAAGTCGTGCTAGCGGATCAGAACCCGAATACGCACTTTGAACAAGAAGTGATGATTACCCGAATTGGGCAGGTTTTATTAGTTGGAAAAATGAGTAATGAAGAACGGGCGACGCTTCACTTTGAACGTGGCGTATTATACGATTCCCTAGGTTTATGGGGCCTCGCACGTTATGACTTTACACAAGCCCTTGCATTACAGCCAAAGATGGCTTCCGTTTACAATTATTTAGGGCTTTACTTACTGCTTGAAGAAGATTATGACAGCGCATTAGAAACCTTTAATGCCGTGTTTGAATTGGACCCAAGTTATGACTATACCCACCTTAATCGTGGTTTAAATTTTTATTACGTCGAACGCTATAATCTTGCTGAAGACGATTTGATGAAGTTTTACGAAGCCGATACCAAAGATCCTTATCGCGTACTCTGGCTCTATTTGAACGAACAAAAATTAAAACCACAAGAAGCCCATGCCAACCTTGTTGAACGAGCTAAAGGGCTATCTAAGGACTTCTGGGGAACAAATATCGTTCAATACTATTTAGGTAATATTTCCGTGAGTGACTTGCAAGAGCGGGCAACCAAATTTGCAGAAAACTCGCAACAATATGCAGAAATATTAACCGAAACCTACTTTTATCTAGCAAAACAAAAACTCAATTTGGGGCAAATTGATGAAGCGGCGGCTTTATTCAAACTTGCTATTGCGAATCAGGTGTATAACTTTGTTGAGTATCGTTTTGCCGTGTTAGAGCTGATGAAATTGAAACCGGCTCAAACTGAAGACGAAAAAGAAGAAAAAAGCGCGGTCACAAAAACAGCTGTTTTTTAGACTGACTTTCTTCTTTTATAACAAATAAACCTGAAAGCTAAATTGAGCTTTCCTTACTTATATTCGAGCATTTTAATGACAGACAAAATCACTTTTAATGATTTAGGCTTGCCTGAATTCATTCTAAAAGCCGTTTCTGACCTTGGTTTTGAAACACCTTCGCCAATCCAACAAGCTTGTATTCCTGCTCTTCTAGAAGGCAGAGATGTACTTGGTATGGCACAAACCGGTAGTGGTAAAACTGCCGCATTCTCTTTACCTATTTTGGCTAAAATTGATCCAGCCGCAAAACATCCACAATTATTGGTGATGGCACCAACACGTGAACTTGCAATTCAAGTTGCCGATGCTTGCGAACACTTCATGAAATATGCCAAAGGCATCAACATCGTGACCCTTTATGGTGGTCAACGTTATGACATCCAATTACGTGCATTAAAACAAGGTGCACAAGTTGTTGTCGGTACACCAGGCCGTATTTTGGATCACATCCGTCGTAACACATTAAATCTATCTGAATTAAAAGCAATCGTACTTGATGAAGCAGATGAAATGCTTCGTATGGGCTTTATTGATGATGTAGAAACCGTTATGGCTGAATTACCGGAAGAGCACCAAACAGCCCTTTTCTCAGCAACTATGCCTGAGCCAATTCGTCGTATCACAAAACGCTTCATGAATAATCCACAAGAAGTGAAAATCAAAGTAAATAACGATAATGCGCCTGATATTGAGCAAAATTGTTGGTATGTTCAAGGTTTCCGTAAAAATGATGCATTATTACGCTTCTTAGAAGTAGAAGATTTTGATGCGGCAATCATTTTTACCCGTACTAAAACAGGTACACTTGATGTGACTGAATTATTAGAAAAACACGGTTTCCGTGCTGCGGCATTAAACGGTGATATGACACAACAATTACGTGAACAAACCTTAGATCGCTTACGTAATGGTAGCCTTGATATTGTGGTTGCAACCGATGTGGCTGCGCGCGGTATCGATATTGAACGAATCAGCCTTGTGGTGAACTATAACATCCCACTTGATGCTGAGTCTTACGTTCACCGTATCGGTCGAACTGGTCGTGCAGGTCGTTCTGGTCGTGCATTATTATTCGTTGAACCACGTGAACGTCGTTTACTTCGCAATATCGAACACTTGATGAAAAAACCAATCAATGAAGTTGAATTGCCAAATCATGAAGTATTGCAAGCCTGTCGTCGTAAAAAATTCCAAGACAAGATTACCAAGCAATTGGAACATCACGATCTGGAAATGTATCGCAGCTTATTGGAAGATTTATTCACAGCAGATCAGGATCAAGAAGATATCGCTGCGGCCATGTTGATGTTGCTTCAAGGCAAACAAAAACTCATTCTTCCACCAGATCCACCAATGGATAAGCGTCGTCGTGACCGCAATGATCGCGTTGATCGTCGTGAAAATCCACGTTCAGCTGAACGTCGTGGTGAGCGTAAAGGCTACGGCACACCACAACCGATGGATTTATATCGTATCGAAGTAGGTCGTGCAGATGGTGTAGAAGTGCGTCATATCGTAGGTGCGATCGCAAATGAAGGTGATATTAACAGCCGTTACATTGGCCATATCAAACTTTATGATGACTACTCTACCGTCGAATTACCACAAGGCATGCCAAAAGAATTGCTTCAACAATTCGGTAAAACTCGCGTTTTAAATAAACAAATGCAAATGAGCTTTATGGGTGCAGCACAGTCAGACAACAGACGTGGTGGCAATGACTTTGGTGGGAAAGGTCGTCGTAATGAACGAGGAGACCGAGGCCAAGATCGCTTCCGTGGTGAGCGTAATAGCGAACGTCGTCAGCGTAAATTTAACGATAAAAATGACCGCACTTTTAATGAACGTGGTCGCCGAGATCGCCAACGTTAATCCTTATTTAACAGCCCCTTGAAGTAAAAGGGGCTTTTTTATTGTCTTAATTCTCGTTACAATCGTCTCTTATCTCAATTTATAAGGTTTATCTATTGAAAGGTCTATTTTTACGTATTATTGCTGCTTTTGCATTATTACTTTGGGCAATTGATATGGTCTTCCCTTGGCAAAAAATTATGCAATCGGAGCAAAACCCTTACACCACGATCAAAAATCGCGGTAGCCTAATTGTCGGCACCATTAATAATCCCATTTACTATTTTATTGGGAATGAAGGCGAATCAGGCTTGGAATACGAATTAGCAAAAAACTTTGCTGATTATTTAGGGGTTCGCTTACAAATTAAAACCTTAGAAAATAACGATCAACTTTTTAATGAATTGGAGAACAATAATATTGATATCGCCGCTGCGAACCTTTTGTTCCAGCCTCAGCGTGCAGAAAAATTTCAGTTAGGACCATCTTACACCTCTGCCTCTTGGCAGCTTGTGTATAAAAAAGGTGAAAATCGCCCGAAAGATTTAGCGCAAGTCCAGCAAGAAATTATTATTTCTGCGGGGGAAGACTTAGAAAAATTATTATCTCTTGCACAGAAAAAACTTCCTGCACTTAAATGGCAGAATAACAAGCAGTTAACCCAAGAGGAATTATTAATTCAAGTAGCGGAAGGCAAAATTCCTTATACAATTGCAAATAGTATTGATGTGGCAGCAGCACAACAAATTCGCCCTAACTTAGCAATTGCATTTGATTTAACAGATGAAATGACCGTGCATTGGTATCTTTCTAATAAATCCTATAATGAGCTACAGGCAGGCTTATTGGATTTTATGAATAATGCCATTGAAACGGGATTAATTGATCGTATTGAGGAAAAATATTTCCGCCATATTACCGCCTTTGATTATGTGGATACCCAGGCTTATCTAGAGGCGGTTGAAAAAATTCTACCTCAATATCAACCGCTCTTTGAAAAATACAAAGGGAATTTAGACTGGCGATTATTAGCCGCGGTAGCCTATCAAGAATCGCATTGGGACCCTTATGCTACCTCTCCAACAGGTGTACGCGGGATGATGATGCTTACCAAAGATACGGCTATGCGGATGAATATTAATAATCGCACAGATGCCGAACAAAGTATAAAAGCGGGATCGGAATATTTGCATTGGCTACTCGACCAAATGCCAGACAGTATTCCAGAAGAAGATCGAATTTGGTATTCTTTAGCGGCATACAATATGGGGTTAGGGCATATTTTAGATGCTCGTCGCTTAACTAAAAAATTAGGCGGCAATCCTGATAACTGGTTAGATGTGAAAAATAATCTTCAACTATTATCGGAAAAGCGCCATTATTCAAACTTAAAATATGGCTACGCTCGCGGCTATGAGGCTTACCAATATGTCGAGAATATTCGCCGTTACATGAACAGCATTGTGAATTATCATCGCGTTCAAGAAAACCAAGCGACTGCAACAGAGTAAGTGCGGTCAGAAAAAGCAACGTTTTATTGAACTCAAAGAAAACAAGGAGAAAAAGATGTTAAAAAGAAAAACTTTTTTAAAGAAAAAAGCATCAAGAGATATCTCTGCCTCACGCAACTTGCGTTTAAGACGCTTAAAACACCGTAAGGCAAGACAATTTCAGCGTCACGCTTTGCAATTAGTAGTTCAAGATATCTAAAAAAAGGGCGAACATTATGTTCGCCCTTTCAATTTATTCATTATCCTTTATTTTTAAAAAGAATCTTTCAAACGCTCATCTGCTCGGCGAGATTCACCTTTATGTTGAAGTTTATTTAATTGGCGTTCTAATTTTTCTTCGACTTCATTGATCGCTTTATACATATCATCTGCTGTTGCAGTGGCTAACAGATTACCTAATGGAGTTCCAATTGAAGCCTCTACGGAAAAGCCGTTTGGTACTTTACTTAAAACAAAGTGCGGGCTAATCAGTTGAGTGTGCCATTTCTCTAATTTTGCAAGTCTTCCCTCCACATGTTCACGAATTGCAGGGGTGATTTCCATTTGTTTACTTGTGATATTGAGTGTCATAGCATTTACCTCTTTTGCTTAAATGAACCCTTCGGTTCCGTTCATCTTTAATAACAACATATCGACCTTGCACTGCTTTTTCAAGTGCTTTTAAGCAAATAAAAAAACAAATGTTCAAAAATATGATCAGGATCTAATTTCTGCAAAAATATGATTTTCTTTCTGTATAAACTTGTTATGATGTAAAGCTGTAAACAACAAAGGGAAGCACTCGGCTTCCCTTTTTTTCTTTTTATGAGCCTAAATTAGGCTAATTCATCTTGATCATGTTGCGTCGCTTTTAAACGTTCGAAGTAATCTTTGGTTTCTGAAATAATCTCTTTGCGTAAACCAATTAATGCCACCAAGTTCGGGAAGGCCATTAAACCATTCACGATATCCGCTAAAATCCAGATTAAATCTAAGGTGAGGAATGAACCCGCTCCAACTAGAACAATAAACACGAAGCGATACAATTTAATACCACGAATACCGACTAAGTAAAGGAAACAACGCTCACCGTAGTAGCACCACCCTAAAATTGTGGTGAAAGCAAAGAATAATAATCCTACTGTTACAATCGTTGCACCAAATGATATACCTAATCCCTGTGCAAAAGCATAGTTAGTCACACTTGCACCCGAAAGTTCTGGATTACTCCATGCCCCCGTGATAACAAGTACTAATCCCGTCATAGTACACACAATAATGGTGTCTAAGAAAGTTCCTGTCATCGAGATTAATCCCTGACGAACAGGCTCTTTAGTTTGTGCTGCCGCAGCAGCAATAGGTGCACTCCCTAAACCAGATTCATTTGAGAAAATACCTCGCGCAACCCCCGATTGAATAGCTTTCATCACTGTAAAACCAACTGCGCCGCCCAAAGCCGCTTGTGGATTAAACGCACTATGAATAATTAATGCGATCGCAGCGGGCAGTTTATCGTAATTAACTACTAAGATGATAATTGAGGTCGCCACATAGCCGATTGCCATAAAAGGCACAATCACTGAAGAAGCTGTCGCAATACGTCTTACACCACCGAGAATAATCATGGCGACCAGCACCGTCACCACTGTTGCAGTAATAATAACGGGTACATTGAATGTGTCTTGCATCGCATGCGTAATTGCATTTATTTGAGGGAAGGTACCAATACCGAAAAAGGCCACCAATACCCCAAAGAGCGCAAATAATTTAGCTAGCCATTTAATTCCAAGACCACGTTCGATGTAATACATTGGTCCACCAGCCATAAAACCGTATTTATCTCGCACACGATATTTCACGGCCAGTAAGCATTCAGCATATTTAGTTGCCATGCCTAATAATGCAACCAACCACATCCAAAAAATCGCACCTGGTCCACCTGCTTGCACCGCAGTGGCTACACCCACGATATTCCCTGTACCAATAGTTGCCGCTAATGCCGTACAAAGTGCCGCAAAAGAAGATACATCCCCCTTGCCTTTATTCGCACCACGAGCAAATAAATAGCTCAATGCACGAGGCAAATAACGAATTTGTAAGAAGCCTAAACGAAGGGTGAGATAAAGTCCGGTTCCGGACAATAGAATGAGTAGGGGCGGTCCCCATACAAAGCTGCTAATCGCAGATAAGGTTGTCTGTAATGACATTGATGATTCCTCGTCGTTTAAAATACAAATAAACTCGACAAGGAGACAAGAAGAATCCCGATAGAAATATTTTTGATAATACCGATTGTCTTTTGCCCCTGTCCTTTTGCCTGAGCGTTTGGAAAACAATCGAAAATTCGACCGCTCTTTTGCGCCTTCGGCGTCCATTTACATCGATAAAATGCAATGGATCTCTCCAAGGGTTCGTCCAGTAACAGTCCCTGCAATCTTGCGATTGCGCCTGAAAGATTTTACCTCGTCGGCGTAGGGGCGATTCCCTACTCTCCAGCTACCTTCTTCCGAACTCACTTTTTACGTTTTATTTTTATTGCAAAAAGTACCGCAAATTTTAACAAACTTAAAAAGCGAACTCAATGGATTGACGAAAAAAGGCTTTGATAACAAGGTGAAAGCAAATAAAAACAAAGTGCGGTCAAAAATTTTCT
>ERZ1106964.2218-NODE-2218-length-10502-cov-3.486360_pt1 | contig 10502 bp, 10 predicted proteins | sample MGYA00403682_ERZ1106964 | MGnify/ENA primary metagenome ERZ1106964 (study PRJEB35170, sample SAMEA104062451) | human gut metagenome | biome: human gut; feature: human-associated habitat; material: faeces | place: Denmark | collected 2013-04-10 ...
AATCTTACGAATGAATCTTCAGTGGGTTTGGATATGGCTATTTCGGCGCAAGGTGGGTATTGTGTGTCCGAGACAAACGAAAAGGAGGACGTCTGATGGAACAGGAAAAAGGTGCAGTCTATTGCCGGTTGAGTCAAGATGACGGCAGTGCCGGAGAATCTGGCAGCATCCAAACACAGAGAACCCTGTTAACGCAATACTGCAAAGAGCACAGCATACAGATCGTCGATTACTATTGCGACGATGGGTGGAGCGGAACCAACTTTGAACGGCCGGAATTCAAGCGCATGATTGACGATATTGAAAATGGAAAAATCAATACCGTTATCGTAAAAGACCTCTCCCGTTTCGGCCGTGAGTATGCACAGATGGGACTGTACATCGAACATTACTTTGAGGAAAAGGGTATCCGGTTCATTGCGGTAGCCGAAGGGATCGACTCCAAGAAGGGATTGGACAATCTGATGCTGCCCATGACCAATGTCATCAACTCACTCTATGCGCGGCAGGCTTCCACCAAAACAAAAGCAGCACACCGGGCGCGGGCAGGCAGTGGAATGTTCATTGGCAGCCGCGCGCCTTTCGGTTACCAGAAAGACCCTGATGACCGACATTACCTAATCGTTGATCCCGAAGCGGCTGAGGTGGTCAAAAGCATTTCCCAAATGTTTGCCGACGGCATCGGTTATGTGCGTATGACAAAGATTTTGCGTGGGAAGCAAATCCTTAACCCGCAAGCGTACTTCAACCAGAATAACCCTGACTACTATAAAAACAGCGACTACTGGCGAAAGCCCTTTGACTGGCACGCTACTTCTGTGCGGGCAATTTTGAACAATCCCGTATACCTTGGCAAGATCGTATTCGGACGCACAAAGACCAAGGGCTTTTTTGACAAGCACCGCATTGCGGCAAATGAATCGGAGTGGGTCATGTCGGAGAGCACACACGAACCGCTCATCACTCAGGACCTGTGGGATACGGTGCATCAGATGATGCAGGCTCGACGCAGAGAAAACAGCACCGGCGAGGTACAGCCCTTTGCGGGACTGGTGAAGTGCGCTGACTGCGGCTCCTCGCTGAATGTCAGCTATGACAAGAGAAAGGGACGATATACCGGTTTCTCCTGCTGGGTATACAAAAACTATGGCAAAGAACGCTGTACTTCCCATGCGATTGGTTGGAAAACGTTGAACCAGTTGGTGCTGGAGGACATCCGCCGCAATGCGCTGGACGCGCATCGCAATGTGGCGGATTACATGGATATGCTGCTTGCCATTAAGGAGGAACGGCAGAAGGAGGACATCGACCGCAGCCGCCGTGAGTTAAAAACGATAGACAAACGCATGGACGAGTTAACCAAAATACTTAACAAGCTCTACGAGAATGCGGCATTAGAGAAAATCAGCGAGGAACGCTATCAGGCCATGGCTCCAAAGTACGAACGTGAGCAGATCGAACTGCGCGGTAAAAGGGACGCACTGACTGCGGAGCTTGCCCGGAATGACGAAGTCTACAACAATATCCAGCAATTCATCCCTCTAATTTGGAAGTACACCAACATTCAGGAATTGACACCGTATATCCTTAACGAGTTGATCGAGAAGATCGTGGTACACGAAAAGGAAATTGGTGCGGACGGCGTAAAAACCCAGCAAGTGGACATCTACTATAAGTTCATCGGTCTTATCAACCAGAAGGCAGAGGGCGGCTGCAAGAGGGAAGTTGTCAAAGTGAAAAGGACAGAGATAGAGAACCAGCCTGCTTAACGGAAGGGGGGTGTCGGCAGAAAGCCGACACCCCTCTTTTTTTAATTCACGCGAACGGCATACTTCACGCGATTCCCATACTGCGTCGATTTGAGCAGTCCCAGCTTTTCAAACTTCAACACAAAGCTGCGGATCGTCGCATAGGCAGCGTTCCCAAAGCCCTTTTCCAACTGCTTGGTGGAAAACTCCACATCGCCATAAGCTGACAGAACAAACTCCCACAGTGCTTTCTCCTTCTCAGTGACCTGCCCGTGGGACAAAGCCTCCTGGAATACGGCAGTGGTCTGAGCAGCCGGAAGCTCCTATGATATATCTTACGTTTCCTTCTGGCTGCTTGTTGCAGTTAAATATTCATAAAAGCAGCAATCAAATAATGGACCGGTATTCAGCCAACACGCTGTCCAGCAGGTCCGCGGCGCTCTGATAAATGGCGGCGTTCATCTGGTTGAAGGGGCAAACGGCCCGGTCGCTGATCTCCAGTCCCCGGTGCACCAGCAGCTTTTTGAGGATCAGGGAGCAGTTGGTGTCCATATCGTAAATGGGCATCAGCTTCTGGATCAGGTGGTACAGGGCGAAGGTGCGATCAAAGTCCCTTTCGTTGGCAGCCTTCACCAGACTGCTCCAGATCTCCGGCACGATGATAGACAGCGCGCCGATGCACCCGCCGCCCCCGTTGTTGGCGATGTTGCTGAGGAACTGGTCGTCAAAGCCGGAGTAGACGGTGAAGGGCTTCCCCTCTACCGCCCGGCACACCATATTGGTGTGGCCGGGGGTGGACACGGAATCCTTCAGCCCGATGATGTTGGGGTTCGCGTCGATCAGGCGGCGGATCGTCTCCGGAGCGATGGAATGTCCGGTGCGGGGCGGGAAGTTGTAAAGATACAGGTCTCCCTTCACGTCCTTGGCCAGACGGTCATAGTAGACGAACAGCTTTTCCTGATCCATCTCGAAATAGTAGGGGCTGATGACCATGGGCGTGTAGCCCAGCTCATACACCGCGTTGGACAGGGCCAGCGTATCGGCATAGCGGATGCAGCCGGTACCGGCCAGCAGCTCCACCCGTCCGTTGACATACTCCGCATAGAAGCGGAAGAAGTCCAAACGCTCCTGCTCGTTCAGATCCGGGAACTCTCCGGCGGAGCCCAGCACAAGAATACCGTCCAGCCCGCCTTCGATCAGGAAATCGATGACCTTTTTGTTGCCTGCGTAGTCGGGCTTTTCCTCTTCGTTGAAGATCGTGACAACAGGCGCGATGATCTTTGCCATAGTATACCTCCGTACGTCAGCTGTTTAGAAATGAAAACAGGGTCGGGTCGGACTCATTTCGCGAATGTGGCAACATCCGCCTTGGCGGCCTGCATGAAGATATAGGCGTCGCAGCCGTAGCCGATGAATTTTACACCCAGATCGCGCCACTTCTTGCCGCCCTCCACGGTATCGGCGAAGCAGCCGATCTTCACGCCCTTGGCGCTGGCTTTGGCGATGATCTCCTTGATGGCAGCAATGACCTCGGGGTGGTCGATTTCGCCCACATGTCCCAGAGAGCTGGAGAGGTCATAGGGCCCCACAAACACAACGTCGATGCCGGGAACGTCCAGAATCTCATCCAGATTTTCAATGGCCTTCTTGCCCTCGGCCTGCAGAATGACCACGGTCTCCTGCGCCTTGGAGAAATACTCGCTGCCGGGAACATCGCCGAACCCGGCAGAGCGGACAAAGCGGCAGGTACCACGGGTTCCCACGGGGGAGAACTTGGCGGCAGACACGGCGGCCCGGGCCTGCTCAGCGGTGTCGATCTGGGGGATCATGACGGCGCCGGCGCCTACGTCCAGCGCCTGATCGATCCAGATGTCGCTGCCCCGGGGCACCCGAACCACCGGGCACACGCCGGTCACGTTGGCGGCGCGGATCAGGTTGGGCAGGGTCTGGAAGGTGGTAGTGCCGTGCTCCATATCCAGCAGCACGAAGTCATATCCCGCCCGTCCGGCGGACTCCACCAGAGCAGGATCAGTGCAGATCATAAAGGGACCCAGAGCGCCCCGCTCGGAATCCATCGCCGCTTTGAACTTAGCGACACTTTCCATTGTTGGCATATTCATGGTTGATTTCTCCATTCAGATAAATATGATTCTATTTATGGACTTTTATCGCCGGGGAGCAGAACATAATTTGCGGCACACCCCGCGGCCTATTTTATTCCAGGCCTGCCCCCTTCATAGCGGACAGGGCGTGGTCGGTATACAGCTTATAGAAGCCCTTTCTCGGCTCCCGGGGAAGAATCCCCGCTTTGGCTCGCTCGGCCAGAACCTTGGTACCTTCCTCAACGGAACAGGGCACACCATGGATGCCGGTGAGGTTGATGGTGCGGTTCTCCACGCTGTAGGAGATCAGGTCGCCCTCCTCAATGAAGGCGATCGGGCCGCCGGCGGCAGCTTCAGGGCTGACATGACCGATGGCTGCACCGCGGGTGGCGCCGGAGAAGCGGCCGTCGGTGATGAGGGCCACAGAACCGTTGATTCGTTCGTCGCAGACGATGGCCTCGGTGGTCATCAGCATTTCGGGCATGCCGCAGCCCCGGGGGCCCTCATAGCGGATGATCACCACCTCGCCGGGGTTGATCTCGTTGTTCACCACGGCGTCGTGGGCGTCCTCCTCGTGGTTGAACACCCGGGCCTTGGCGTTGACCACCTCCCGCTGGTTCATGGCGCAGGCGGAGTATTTCAGCACGCTGCCCTCGGGGGCAATATTGCCCTTGAGAATAGCCACAGAGCCCTTTTCAGGGGCCTTTTCCACAGGGAAGATCACCTGATCCCGCTCCAGGCCATAGTTGTGGAGATAGCCCAGATTGCGCTCGAACCAGTTGTCCTTGTGAAGATCCTCCAGATTCTCACCCAGAGTCTTGCCGGTGACGGTCATCACATCCAGATCCAGCATATCCCGCAGCATCCACTGCACCATGGGCACGCCGCCCGCAAACCAGAAAGACTCCGTCAGCTGCGTGCCGGAGGGGTTGATATTGCCCAGATGGGGCACCTGATGGTTGATCTCGTCGAAGAGCTCGATAGGCAGGTCATAGCCCAACTCCCGGGCGATGGAGGGCAGGTGGATGGTGGCGTTGGTGGAGCCGCCGATGGCGCTGTGCACAATGATGGCGTTGCGGAAGGCCGCGGGGGTCATGATCTTGGAGACCGTGATGTTCTTCTCCACCAGTTCCATGATCTTCCGACCGGCATACCGGGCATACTGGAGGATGTCCCGCATGGTGGCGGGGACCAGCGCCGCGCCGGGCAGCGTCATGCCCAGGGCTTCCGCCATGCACTGCATGGTGGAGGCGGTGCCCAGGAAGGTGCAGGCGCCCACGGAGGGACAGCCGGTCAGCTTGTAGTCCCGCACCTCCTGCTCGGTGATGGCGTCCTTGCGTCTCTGGCGCAGGGAGATGTCGCCGGCCACCAGAGAGGTGGTCATGTTGGGGCCGGGGCGCATGGAGCCGCCGGGCATGAAAATGGTGGGGATGTCCATCCGGGCGGCGGCCTTCAGGTGCGCGGGAATGGACTTGTCGCAGCTGGAAGCGAGAATCATGCCGTCCCAGGGCACGGCGGAGGCATGAACCTCCACCATGTTGGCGATGGCTTCCCGGGAGGCCAGCACGACGTTCATGCCGTCATGGCCCTGAGCACAGCCGTCGCAGATGTCGGTTGCGTAATACTTGGCAGGCTTGCCGCCGGTCTGATAAACGCCGTAAACCGCCTGCTCCACCATTTGGTTCAGGTGGGTGCTGCCGGGGTGGGAGTCGCCGTACACACTTTCAATCATGATCTGGGGCTTGAGGATATCCGTATCGTCCCAGCCGCTGCCCATTTCCAGAGCATCGAACTGCGCCCACAGCATCCGGTCATCATGGCTTTTTTGCATCATAGAAATTTCCTCCGAACTTGGGATAGTCTAAAAAAATGTAAAGCGGCCCACCGCCTGCCGGTACAGCAAGCAGCAGGCCACTTCTTTGCATATAGGGTAGAAGCCGCAGGGGATATCAGGCCATCAGAACAGGCCCACGGCGGCAGCGCCGCAGATCAGGATGAAGCAGAACACACCGGCCACCGCGTCGGGCAGGGTGATGTACTTGAAGCCCTGCTTCAAATCCAAATTGAAGAAACGGCTGATGACCCAGAAACCGGAGTTGTTGACGTGGTTGAAGATCATGGTACCGGCGCCGATGGCCAGAACGGTGGAGATGGGGGTCAAGCCCAGAGTAGCCATCATGGGGCCCACCACACCGGCGGCGGTCATGCCGCCCGTGGTCATGGAGCCGACAGCGGTGAACATGATCGCGCCGATCAGGAAGGGGATCAGCAGGCCGGGAACGCCGGACTTCTCAATGAGACCGGCCAGATCGTTGATAGCGGGGGCCGCCTTGATGACGGTGGCCAGCGCGCCGCCCATACCGGTGATCAGCAGAGCGGGCAGAGCCACTGCCAGGCCCCGGGCAATCCAGCTGTTCAGCACAACCTCGCGGAAGTTCTCGGGATCCTTGCCGCTGACGTCCTTATTGCTCTTGCGGACGGATGCCTTGTGGAACACGGCCAGCAGCATGGTATAGATCACGCCCAGACCCAACGCCACAACCTTATCGCCGAAGATGGCAGTGTAGGCACGGATGGGAGCATCCTCAGCAACCGCCATGTTTATAAAGGAGCTGCCGGCAATGAGAATCACGGGGATCAGAATGGTCAGGAAGGAGGCGAAGGTGCCGGGCAGATCGTCGCCGGTGATAAGGATATCCTTCACATCGTTGGAAGAGGTCTCCTCAATCTCCGCCACAACCTCGGGAACCGGCTCCACGAACTCCTTGTCGGTCCACTTGCGCAGCACCAGCCAGGTCAGCAGGAAGGCAATCAGGGAGATCACAACGCCCCAGCCGATGACCAGGCCCAGATCGGCGCCCAGCAGAATGGAAACGGCCAGAATGCCGGGGGTGGGGGGCACCATGGCGTGGGTCAGGTTCAGGCCGGTCTGGGTGAAGGCGGCCATCTTGCCCATGGAGATGTGCTTGCGCTTGGAGAGGACGTTGGCAATGTTGGAGGTCAGGATGGTGGTGATGTCACCGAACACGGGGATGGACACGATGTAGGCGGTCAGCGAGGGAGCCAGCTCCAGATTCTTGCCCCGGAACAGCTTGATGAAGAAGTTGGCGATGGACTTGGCCGCGCCGGTATCCTGAACGCCCATAGCCAGAATGGCGCCCAGCATGATGGGAATGCCCATGCTGCCGAGAGTGCTGCCGAAACCGGAGGTAATCAGGTTCAGAACCTCCGTGAAGGAGAAGCCCTCCGTCTCGAAGTGGCCGAGAACCAGACCCATAAACAGGGCGCTGGTGAACAGTGCGAATGTGGGGTGAAGCTTGACCTTCATAATCAGCACCATCAGCAGGGCGATGGTGACAATCAGAAGAATCAGAAATCCAGTTGCAGACATTTGTAACGCTCCTTTTCCTTTTCTTTTTCTTTTCTTAACTGAGAAATAACCCGCATATCCCTATGCGCCATGTACGGCCGGCCCATGCCCAGGCCGGAAGCATTCCCCCTCCTTGCAGAATTTTTCAGGTATTGAAAGAATTTAAAAATATGAAAACATGTGCGGTCAACCCGTGCACAGGTTTCTCAATATTGGGTGTCGTACTCCCAGGGACTGCCGCCGCAAAGGCAACCGCCGTCCACATGGTAGGCCTGTCCTGTCATATAGGAGGACGCATCGGAGGCCAGCATAATCGCCATACCCACAAGCTCTTCCGGACTGCCGGGACGCCCCATGGCGATTCGCTCCCGCAGATAGTCGCCTCTGGTGGGATGATCCCATGTGACCTGCGTCAGTTCGGTAAGGATGTGACCGGGACTGATGGCATTGCAGCGAATACCGTATTGGGCAAATTCCACTGCCATAGAGCGGGTCAGCGCCACAACGCCGCTTTTGGCTGCGCCATATACGGAACAGCCGCCCAGCATCCCTGTATCATTATGGGAACCGATGTTGATGATGTTGCCGGATTTTTGCCGATACATCTCCCGGGCCACCGCCTGACTTATGAAAAAAAGTCCTTTGAGGTTGGTATTCATAATGCGATCGTAGGTTTCGGGGGCAACGTCCAGGAGCCCCTCCCGCTTATTGATCCCGGCTACATTAAACAGCACATCAATTTTTCTATATTGCTGGACTACTTCGTCCACGCAGCCCTGAATGCTGTCCAGATCGGCCACATCCAAATGATGGGCGGAGGCTTTGCCTCCCGCAGCGGCTATTTCGTCTGCCAGGATCCGGCATTTTTCGAGATTTCTGCCGCATAGGGCCACCTCGCCGCCTGCCGATGCCAAACCACGGCTGATCGCACTGCCGATGCCGCCCGCCGCGCCTGTGACCAGAATGGTTTTTCCTTCCAGGCCGAAAACGGAATGCAGATATGCGCCGGTATCCATAGCTGCTCCTCACTTTCGTCAAAATTTACACTTGCCTTTTAACGGTTTTTCCCATACTATCGTTTTAGATGGTCATCTTTCTAAAAAGGGGGATTGCTGATGATCGTTGATAAAATGGACTACATCTTCGCCATCGCGAAGGAACAGAATCTGACCCGTGCCGCCAAGAGCCTCTTTGTATCGCAGTCAACGCTGACCATGTATCTCAACCGGGTAGAAGGGGAGTTGGGTATCAAGCTGTTTGACCGTTCAAAAACGCCCATCCTGCCTACACCGGCGGGAGAGTTGTGCATTGAGGAATTGAAAAAGATCCGGCAAATCGAAACGAGGCTATCCGGTAGGCTTCAGCAGTTGGCGCATCCGGAGGAAATCTTAAACGTCGGAATTGGACTGATGCACAGCGTCGCTTGGATGCCGCGGCTGTTACCTCTTTTCCATGAGCACTATCCTGACGTGAGTGTCCGCCTGATCGAACAAGGCGATGAGCTTCTGCTGAAGGCACTGCAATCGAATGACGCAGACATCATCATTGGCGGTATGCCGGTGAGTACGCAGGATGTTACCGTAACGCTGGCCTTGGAGCAGCTTTTGCTGATCGTTCCTCGGGCGTTCAATATCATTCCTTCCTGGGCCTACACAGGAAATTCCTATGAGAATCCTTACGAAATCGATCCCAAGCAGTTACAGGGTCTGCCGCTCATTCTGCCGTCCACAGTTAATGACATCGGTGGCATTACGAATCAGGTTCTGGAGCATTTTGATATCAGACCCAAATTCGTGACCACCGTCGATTCCATGCAGACAGCCGCCATGCTGGTAGCGCAGGATATGGGATATCTGTTTACCAGTCCGATTTTCCTGAAAGCACAAATGGCTGAACTGGCGCCAAACATTGTTTACTGTATGGCGCGAGGGATCCCCGACTCCAGAAAAATCGTTGCCGTCTACCATTCGGACACATACAAAGAGGAAATGATCTCACAGTTCCTGAAGCTGCTTCGTGTTGTGATGTTTAAGGACCAGCCCGGCATGTTCCCCCTTGATGGTTAGCTGTTTTTCATTTCCAGCATTTTCTTTGTTTTGAAGTATAATGACATTGGAAGCTAATGAAAAATAGAATTTATTGATGAAATCAGCAAAAAAAATGATATTTGTGATTTTTTGCGAAACAAATATCTCTGTTTGTCGGAAGACTTCACACTCCGCACAAAAGTCATCAAGTAAAATGATGGTTCGTTCAAAATTTTGAGTTGGACTGTATAAGGTCTCTTGAGGGCTGTTACTGAGCAAAATGCACGTTACTCCCACTGCAAAAAGCTTTTATGGGCAGAGATAGTATTTTTTGCGAAAACATTTGAGGTTGTAACACAATTTTTGATAGCCACCTTACCAACAACCTGCGACCTCCGGGTTATGAGGCAGTCTCAAGCACAAATCGGAGTCATTTCGGCTCCGATTTGTGCTTTTTACCACCGCTCGCTCGGCGGATCTTCCATTGTCTCCGTCCAGCCCTGCCCACTTTTTTCGTGTTCTGGGTCAAAACTGGGTCAGACACGGTGCGCCCGCACCCACGCCAACAGCGCCTCGTAGTCCATTGCGCCGGAGGCGACAGCCAGACCGACCTCGACAACCTCGTCGTTGGCGCAGTCCAACCGAATACCGTTGACCTCCAGAAAGGTCAGCATCACATACATACCGATGCGCTTATTGCCATCCACGAAGGCATGGTTGGAGATGAGCGCATAGCCCAGTCGAGCGCCCTTCTCCTCCTTGGTAGGGTAGAATTCCTGTCCGCCAAAACCGGAAAAGACATTCTCCAGCGCAGATTCCGGCAGAGCCTCATCCCTAACGCCAATGCTTCCGCCAGTTTCCTCCGCGATGAGCTTGTGAAGCAGCAAGACCTTCTCTTTTGAGAATTTGATCATTTTGCCAACTCCATAAACGCGGGCTTATATTTCTTTAAAATTCTTGCCGCCACAAGGTCGATCTTCTCGTCATCCGTCACGTCGATCAAGGGCGAATTGTCCAAATCGACCAACATATATTTGGGGCGGTTATTTTTGAAAATCACAGCCTGTCCATTCGTTTCAGCGATGCGCGTCACGCGGGAAAAATTCTGATTGGCCTCTGTCACGGAAACGATTGTGTTCGTATCAATGGTCATGGGAACACCTCCTTGCAGCACCTATTATACGCAAATTGTAGGTAAAAATCAACCTATTTTAAGGCGGGCTTTCAATCTGAACCGCATGGCGCGAGTGGCTGG
>ERZ1106964.2219-NODE-2219-length-10492-cov-5.231101_pt1 | contig 10492 bp, 7 predicted proteins | sample MGYA00403682_ERZ1106964 | MGnify/ENA primary metagenome ERZ1106964 (study PRJEB35170, sample SAMEA104062451) | human gut metagenome | biome: human gut; feature: human-associated habitat; material: faeces | place: Denmark | collected 2013-04-10 ...
ATCCCAAAGTCCTTTGTATAAGGTACTAACAGAAGTTTTCCAGAATTACAAAAAAATCTTGTTTCCATACCAAGAACTCGGTCTAAAAAGAAAAAACATCCGTGTTATTATTGATGGTATCATTTAAAATTTGTTCTTTTGCGATACATTTACCAATTATATTAATTAATCATCGTTTCTAAATTAAAAACACAAGAATGAAAAAGATTTTCATGAAGTGGGCCTTCTTTATGTTATGTATGGCCGTGACAATGCCTGCAATGGCTCAGTTTAATGTAAAAGCACTGAAAGGTGCGGCTAAAGCTGTTAAAGCTGTTACTCTGACTGATGCTCAGATGGCAGAATATGTAAAAGAGTATATCGACTGGATGGATACACATAATCAGGTATGTGCCGACGATAATGAGTATACAATTCGTCTGAAAAAGCTGACTGAAGGCTTGACGGATGTAGAGGGAATTCCTTTGAACTTCAAAGTTTATTATGTGATAGATGTCAATGCATTTGCTTGTGCTGACGGTAGTGTGCGCATTTTCTCGTCTTTGATGGATATCATGACGGATGATGAATTGCTGGGTGTAATCGGACATGAAGTAGGTCACGTGGCACACAAGGATTCTAAGAATGGGTTTCGTACGGCATTGCTGACTTCAGCTTTGAAGGATGGTATTTCTTCACAAGGTGGTACGGCTGCTAAGTTGTCTGATTCTCAGTTGGGTGACCTGGGTGAGGCTCTGGTAAACTCTACATATTCACAGAAGCAGGAGAGAAGTGCTGATGACTATGGATATGAATTCCTGAAAAGTCATGGTAAGAATCCCTGGGCAATGGCTTTATCTTTCCAAAAGCTGAAGAAATTGCAGGAAGAAGCCGGTGCACAGAAAAGTAGTAAGCTGAATCAACTGTTCTCTACTCATCCTGATTTGGATGCCCGTATCCAGCGTATGGAAGAACGTGCAACCAGCGAAGGTATTGAGAAGCCGGCAGTAACGGAATAATTCTTATTGATATAATAAGGAGAAGGGCGTGCAATTCACTGTACGCCCTTTCTTATGCCTTCAGGCTTATGATGCCGTTCTCCGCTTTCAGATCTTCATCTTCCAGCAATTCACGGATGCATTGAGAGATGATTTCTTTATCTGCTTCTATCTGTGAGGCAATATCGGCAGGTGTCAGAGGTTGCTTGCGAAGCAATTCTTTAATTTCTTCTTTTATTTGTTGGGAGGAAAGCTCGGGAGTCTCGGCACGGTGGCTGAGGCAAACATCGCATATTCCACAGTTATGTTCATTCTTCTCTCCGAAATAGCGTAGAAGCATACGGCTGCGGCAAACGGTTTCGGTCGTTACATAATCTACCATTGCCTGAATGCGGGCTTCATAACGTTCCTTACGCTCCTCGTATATGCTGCGGGAGATTTGCAGATGTTGCCTGTCTACGCGTTCGCGTGTGTATATGATATAAGGTGTCTTTTTATGTGGAATATAGTCGATGACGCGCATCTTGGATAGACGTATCAGCAAGTCGTACACCCGTTGCCGCGTTAATCCGCTACGTACCGCAAGCGAGTTCTCGTTGATAAAGGTGTAATCCGTGAATACTCCGGTGTAAGAGCGCAGAACGATTTGAATAAGTTTATCCATGTCCTCTCCCAGTTCGCGTAATTTATACAGTTCATCACGGCGGACGGTGAAGTAAAGACGGGAGGCATTGTCCTGTTCGTCGGTATATTCCAGATATCCTGCTTGCGTCAGAATTTTCAATGCACTGTCGGCAGGTACAGGGAAGTATTTGAACTTCCGGCAAAAGTCTTCCAGATTGAACTCTCTGACACATCCCAAACCGTCTCCCATTGCCATCTGGTAATAATATTGCAGATGTTCGTACACCTGTTTGATGTAGTCTTTCTCCGGAAAGGTGTCCGGGATACGTTTATGAAGGGTGACTTTGTCCGATTTGGCATAGAGTATTACGGCATACGCTTTGTTGCCGTCACGTCCTGCACGTCCTGCTTCCTGGAAATAAGCTTCGGGAGAGTCTGGCAAATCGAGGTGGATTACGATACGTACATCGGGTTTGTCGATACCCATGCCAAAAGCATTGGTGGCAACCATTACACGGCTTTCTCCTGTCTGCCAGCGATGCTGACGTATATCCTTGGTGGCATCATCCAGACCGGCATGGTAGAAGTCGGCGGTAATCTCTTCGTTAATTAAAAGTTCGGTGATTTCTTTGGTTCGCCGACGATTGCGTACGTAAATAATGGCACTACCCGGCATACGGCGTAGGATGTGAAGAAGTTCTCCGGTCTTATTTTCTGTTTTGCGGACTATGTAGGCAAGGTTCTTCCGTTCAAAACTCATGCGGAAAACATTTTCCTGCCGGAAGCACAGTCGCGCTTGGATGTCCTTCACGACTTCCGGAGTAGCGGTTGCAGTCAGTGCCAGCACAGGGATACCGGGTAGGAGACCACGTATTTCGGCTATCTTCAGATAGGCAGGACGGAAATCATATCCCCATTGTGAAATGCAATGGCTTTCGTCAACGGTTATCATGCTGACGTTCATTTTCCGTAGCTTGGTGCGGAAGATTTCCGTATCCAACCGTTCGGGCGATATATACAGGAATTTATAATTGCCGAAAATACAGTTTTCCAGTGTGACGATAATCTCTTGCCGGGACATTCCGGAGTAGATGGCAAGTGCTTTGATTCCTCTTTTTTTCAAGTTCTGTACTTGGTCTTTCATCAGAGAAATCAGGGGGGTAATAACTATGCAAAGCCCCTCTTTGGCAAGTGCAGGCACCTGAAATGTGATGGACTTTCCGCCGCCCGTAGGCATCAGCCCCAGGGTGTCTTTGCCTTCGCCAATGCTATTGATGATATCTTCCTGTATGCCCCGGAAGTTATCATATCCCCAGTACTCTTTGAGAAGTTGAGAGTAGGGAGTTGAAGGTTGGGAGTTGAGCTGCGCAGTCATAATACGAAGAATTGGAAGTTGAGAGTTATGTTACATAACTTAACTCTCAACTTCCAATTTATTAATTAGGTTGAATATCCTCTATCTGCAACTGTACCTCGCCCCGTTTATGGGTATTCTCTTCAATGGTGTAGCAGATATCAAACGAACGCTTGGTTTTGATGAAACGTACATGCGAACTTTGTCCGAAGGCGATGCCGTTCATTACATTATTCGATTTGTTGTCTACCAGTTCCAGCTTGATATGCTCCTGATCACGCCCCACTACTTTACTGGTACCGTAATCATAGACATTATGCGTACAGAATATCGGTTTCGGATTATCCGGACCATAAGGATTGAATTTCTTCAGGTCATTAAAGAATTTCGGAGAAATATCCCTGAAATCTATCTCTGCATCGATATTTATGACCGCACTTGTCTGTTCCGGTAGGATGTTCTGTGAAACGAATTCCTCGAAGCGTTTGGTAAAGGCGGGAACATTCTCCACTTTCATCGAAAGACCGGCTGCATAGGTATGACCACCGAAATTTTCCAGCAGATCACGGCAATATTCAATCGCCTTATACACGTCAAAGCCGGATACGGAACGGGCGGAACCTGTTGCCATATCGTCCGTACGGGTTAGCACTACTGCGGGGCGATAATAAATTTCCGTCAGGCGGGAGGCAACGATACCGATAACACCTTTGTGCCAATCTTCGTTGTACAACACGATAGAACGGCGTTCGGCGAGTCCTTCCAGATCAGCTACAATCTGGTTGGCTTCCTCGGTCATGGTCTTATCGAGATCTTTCCGGGTTTCGTTGTATTGATTGATTTGATTGGCTTTTTCCAAAGCCATGGAGAAATCCTTCTCAGTCAGCAGGTCGACGGCTTCTTTTCCGTTCTGAATACGTCCGGAGGCATTGATGCGCGGACCTATCTTGAACACGATGTCGCTGACGGTAATATCCTTTTCTGTCAATCCGCATACATCGATAATCGCTTTCAAACCTACGCTGGGATTACTGTTCAACTGTTTCAATCCGTGGAAAGCCAGTATCCGGTTTTCTCCCATGATGGGAACAATGTCCGAAGCGATACTTACGGCAACCAGGTCAAGCAGTGGAATGAGGTGATGGAACTCGATGCCATTACTGATGGCAAATGCCTGCATGAATTTGAAGCCTACGCCGCAACCGGAAAGGTGCTCGTAAGGATACGTATTATCTAAACGCTTGGCGTTCAGGATAGCGGCGGCAGGTGGAAGTACATCGTCGGGCACATGGTGGTCGCAGATGATAAAGTCAATGCCTTTTTCTTTGGCATAGGTTATCTCCTCTACAGCTTTGATGCCGCAATCCAGTACGATAATCAATCCTACACCGGTTTCTGCGGCATAGTCTACCCCTTTGGTAGATACCCCGTAACCTTCGTTGTAGCGGTCGGGGATGTAATAGTCAATGTTCGAATAGAACTGTTGAATAAACTTGTAGACCAGTGCCACTGCGGTAGTGCCGTCTACATCATAATCACCATAAATCAGAATACGCTCTTTCTTTCCCATTGCCTTATTAAGGCGCTCCACGGCCACATCCATGTCTTTCATCAGGAATGGGTCGTGCAAGTCGGGCAACTGCGGGCGGAAAAACTTCTTGGCATCCTGTGCCTTCGTTATTCCCCGCTGCACCAATAATCCGCCAAGAATCGGGCTAATCCCTAATTCTTGGGCCAACTTTTGGCTTGTCTCTGCCTGTTCGGGTGTAATGGGTTGATAATTCCATTTGTGAGTCATTTTATATATTGTTTTTTCCTTTTTTCAGTCTCGTGGTTGGAAGAGGTTTCGTTTCTCTCGGGAAAAGCCTGTATTTTTCCAACAAGGCGTAAAAGTACGAAAAAGTATGGAAACAGAGGAAGGTTATGCGGAAAAACTTTGCGCAAAACTTTTTCATGCGAGCATGAAAGTTCTACATTCGATTTGTATTATCTTTGTTTCCCAAAAAACTTTGAACGTGATATGTTGACATTCATCTCTTGTGCCAAAACGATGACGGCACGCACATCTGTAGGAGTCCCTGAAATAACTGTTCCGTACTTTCAGGCGGAAGCAGTACAGAATGCCTTGGATATGGGGCAATTTTCAGCTGCTGACCTGGAACGTCTGTTACGTATAAATTCCAAGATTGCCGCTGAGAATTATCTGCGCTATCAGGATTTCTTTTCGGAGGCAAATTCTGCAATGCCCGCTATCTGTGCCTATACCGGTGCGGTGTTCAAACGTATAGTACCGAAAGATTTTTCTGAAGATGATTTTCGTTACGCTCAAGAACACATGCGCATCACTTCCTTTCTGTACGGACTGCTTCGTCCGTTGGACGGGATAAAGCCTTATCGTATGGAAGGAGATATACGCCTGCCTGAAAGGGGAGGGATGACTATGTTTGATTACTGGAAACCTTTGCTGACGGATTATTTTATAGCGGATATCAAACGTCAGGGTGGCATACTCGTTAATCTTGCCAGTGGTGAGATGAGAGATCTGTTCAACTGGAAGCGAGTAGAAGAAGAAGTCCGTGTCATTACTCCCGAATTCCAGGTATGGAAAGGCGGGCAGCTAAAGACAATTGTGATATATGCCAAGATGTGCCGCGGAGAAATGCTACGCTATATTATTAAAAAGCGCATTGAAAATCCCGAAGACTTGAAAGCGTTTACGTGGGAGGGCTTCGCATACGATGAGGGGCGCAGTACGGATGAACATTTGCAATTTACGCTGGTGTGACCAGCGAAGGTAGTTATGATTGCAAAAGCTCCATATATTCTTCGTAGCTGATATATCTTCCTCCCATCGATTTCAGATGGGGAGTTTCGAACTGGCAGTCTATCAGTACGCCGCCATGCTCTCCGAAGAATTGTGCCAAGTGGATGAGGGCTAACTTGGATGCACTGGGAACCAGTGAAAACATACTTTCACCGAAAAAGCAGCGCCCCAAGGTGACTCCATAGAGTCCGCCTACTAATTGTTCCCCTTCCCATATTTCCACGCTGGCGGCAAAGCCCTGTTCATGCAGAAGTGTGTAAGCCTCTATCATCTCCGGACCGAGCCAGGCGCCTTCCATGTCCATCCTCAGTTCTCCGCACTTACGGATGACTTCATCGAAAGCCTGATTGATAGTGACATCGTACTTCCCTTTGTTTATGAGCGTCCGCATGGAGTGGGAGATATGGATTTCGTCGGGGAAAATGACGAAGCGTTCCAGCGGGCACCACCATTGTATCATTCCCTCCTGAAAAGTGTACCAGGGGAATATCCCGTTGGAGTAAGCCAGGATGAGGCGGTCGGTCGACAGGTCACCGCCTACTGCCAGCAATCCGTCCGGATCGCCGTAGTGCGGATCGGGAAATGTAATTTCGTCAGTTAGTGCAAAGACCATAGTATCACTTTGTTGAAAGTTGTAAGACTAATTGATCTTTGTCTACCTGTATGCAAGTTTTACCACCGGATTTTAAGGAACCGAATAAGATTTCGCGCATCAGGAGTGGTTTCAGATGAGAAGCTATCACACGATCCATTTCGCGGGCGCCATATTCGGGCAGGAATCCACGTTGCAATAACCAGTTGCGGGCTTCCGGGCTCAGTTCCATCTCTATTTGGCGTGCGGCAAGCTTGCTGCTCAGTTCCCCAAGCTTCTTGTCGAGGATCAGTGAGGCCATTTCCTGACTCATATCGTGGAAAACGACAGTAGCGGACAGACGGTTGATAAACTCTGGTTTGAAGGTCTTCTTGACCTGTTTCAACATGGCTTCCCCGGCTGTAATCTGACTGCTGAATCCGATAGATGCCTGACGGGCAAATTGTGCACCGGCATTTGAAGTCATAATAAGTACAACGTGGCGGCAGTCGGCTTTTCGTCCTTTATTATCCGTAAGAACAGCATAGTCCATTACTTGTAGCAGAATATTGAATACATCGGGATGGGCTTTCTCAATTTCATCAAGCAGCAGTACGCAGTTGGGAGTTTTGCGAATGGCATCGGTTAATAAACCACCGTCTTCATAGCCTACATATCCGGCGGGTGAACCGATTAATTTGGCTACGGTATGCTTTTCGGTATATTCGCTCATATCGAAACGTTGCAGGGAAATACCCAGTTCGGAGGCCAGTACTTTGGCTACTTCGGTTTTACCTACTCCGGTAGGACCGACGAAGAGCAGGCTTGCCAGCGGTTTGTTTTCATCCAGCAGTCCGGCTTTGGACATTTGTACGGCTTCCACCACTTGGCGCACTGCCTCTTCCTGGCCGTAAATTTTGGCACTGATACGTGCATGCAAAGTTTCCAGTGAGGTGGTATCTTCTTCTTTCATGGCGAGTGCATCTACTTTGCAGATACGGGCGAGTACATCGGTTATCAATGTCTTGTCTACAATTTGCTCTCCGGAAGGTATAGGGTGAATTTCGCGGTAAGCTCCTGCTTCATCCACCAGGTCGATAGCCTTGTCGGGTAGAAAACGGTCGCTGATATAGCGGACACTCGCTTTGATGGCGTAAGGGATTACATCAGGTTGATAGGTTACTCCATGAAATTCTTCATATTTTTTTTTCAGTCCTTCTACAATATGGATGGTTTCCTCAATGCTTGGTTCAAGTATATCTATTTGTTGGAAGCGACGCACCAATCCCTTGCTGCGGGCAAAGTAACGGTTGTATTCCTCGTAAGTAGTAGAGCCGATGAAACGGATGTCTCCGCTTTCCAGATAGGGTTTCAGCATGTTGGATGCATCCATGGAACCGTCTCCTGTACGTCCGGCACCTATCAGATTGTGTATCTCGTCGATATAGATGATGGCACGTCCTTCATTACGGACACCTTCCATAATGGTTTTCAGGCGTTTTTCAAAGTCACCCCGGTATTGCGTACCTGCCAGTAGAGTACCTAAATCCAGTTCATAGATACGGCAGTCGAGGAGTCGTTCGGGGACCTCACGTGCTTCAATGCGGGCAGCGAGCCCGTAAGCGAGGGAGGTTTTGCCAACGCCCGGTTCGCCTACATGCAACGGATTGTTTTTCTCTTTGCGACAGAGCACCTGAATGGTTCGTTCCAGTTCAGCTTCCCGTCCGATGAGTGGATTGTGGTCTTGCAGACAGTCATTCAGACAAGTTACAAAGTTTCGCCAGGGTTCGCTTTTTTCCTGTGGAGAGGTTTGCAGATCGTCTTCTTCCTCCACTTCTTCATATCGGGAGATGAGTTGGCTGATAAATTCGGGTAGTTCTTCTTCAAGAGCTTCTTTCAGGATATGGCATGCCCAGGAGTCCTTGAGCTGGAGCATGCTTTGCACTAGATGAGGGACGTTCAATGCTTCAGCACTTGAATAGTCTATCATCAGATAGGCATGTTGTATCAGTTCGTTGAGCTGGGTTGAAACTTCCAGTTCATAATCCATGTCTGCGGGAACGCTTTCCAGTTCTTCCGTGAAATAATTCTCTAAAGAGAAAGCAAGTTCCTGGGTATCACAGAAACACATATTTAAGGCATTGGCAAAGGGACTCTGTTCCAGAAATGCACTCAGCAAATGCTCAGGTGTGATAAATTCATGGCGATAAGATATCGCCTTTTTTTGTGCATAGGTGAATGCGCTGTTCACATGCACTGTATTTTGTATATCCATAATCTTCTCCTAATTCTTATTCTTCTTCCGGCGCAACGGTGAGCCGGAGTGGAAAATTCTCTTCGCGTGCCATACGGGTGGCTTTCTGTACTTTCGATTGTGCAATGTCGTATGTATAGATGCCTACCACTGCTGATTGACTCTTGTGTACCTGTAGCATCAGCGTTTCTGCTTCTGCTGCCGATTTAAAGAATATGGTAGTAAGTATCTTGACGACAAACTCCATCGTGGTGAAGTCATCGTTATAGATGATTACCTTGAAGTGTTGCGGTTCGCGTAGATCTGTACGTTCCTTTTCTTTGAAAGATGATTGTTGCTGTTCCATAATGGGGGCAAATTTATGAAAAAAGAGGCAGATTTGTCTGTTATGGAGTCAGTAAAAACATACCGGATTTGATCAGGTTAAGAGAATACACTATATTGGGAATGATTTGCAAAATGACAAAATGTAAATTCTAACGCCTTAGAATCTTTCCTTTTCGTACCAATTACTATGGTGGACGAAAAGATGCAGAGAATGTTTGATGGGGTGATGCGAAATGGTAGTAATTGATGAGGAAATGAGATTTTAAGATTATAGAATCCTTAAATGGAAGATGTTTTGGAATCTGTTTCCCGGATATTCTTTATAAATGTTACTTTTTCTTAGTGGTCGTTTCTCTTCGAAATAGAATAAATATCATGTGTTTTTTAGAAGGGTGACGCCCTTTGTGAGTGATGGCGTCACCCTTTAGTTATTATGGTGTCACCTTTTGGAGCAAAGGGTGTAGCCTTGGCAAATGAGACTTACTTTTTTAGGGAAGAAAGACCGTGCGATTGGTCTGAATAGATGGTCGGTTTAGGATAAATGAACCATCTGTTTGCTCTGGATAGATGATGTAAATCTTCAAAACAGTGGTTGTAATATTCTGGAAGCGTAGCTTTGATCGAAGTGTCTGTTAGCAATAATGAGGAAAATGGATTTTTTGTCTTGCAAAATATGATATAAGGTATCAGTTTGAAAAGATGATTTAGAATGTGTTCGCTTCTTACCTGGATTGTATCTGAGATATAGTTGCTCCGTACATTCTTCACTGAAAAGTACTTCTGAACGAAGAAGTACCGGAGAAGGTACGGAGCAACTACATCTCGGGTATATTCCAGACCCGAATTTGCTTGCTTATCTTTCAGCTTCTATCGTGTAGGTGAAGCTGTCTGCCCGATAGTATCCGATATTGTATTCAATAGGTACTTGGTTGATATCGTAAACGAATCTTTTCCTTATTAAGATAGGATCACTTGACTTTATATCCAGTTTTTCCGCAATGAATTCTCCTGCCAGGCGTGCGGATACTTCCTCTTTACTGGTTTTCACAATAATGTTATATTTATTTTCGAGTACTCCGTAAAGAGGTTGGGTGAAATCCTCATCACCGGTTAACGGTATATTCGGATTGAAATAGGAGATAAATGAAACAAACGGATATTCTTTATTACCCCGTACCCTTTCCAGCACCATACATTTGGTTCCTTTTTCCGGGTCTATATTGAAGAAGGTGCATATTTCTTCAGATGGTTTCTTGAAACTGACGTGGAGTTCGAAATTCTTAATTTCAATACCCAGCATTTTCATTTCTTGTGAGAAACTTAGCCAATTTTTCACTCCGCCAATGATACCTTTGCGCACAACTTTTGTACCATGACCTTTTTTTCTGACCAGCAGTCCTTCAAATACGAGCTTGTTGATAGCTTGACGGAGAGTGTTCCTAGATATATTCAATTGTTCAGACAATAGAACTTCATTTGGAAGTAGCTTTCCGTTCTTGTACTCCTCTGATTCAATGAGCTTTCTAAGTACTTCTTCTGCTTGAATATGAAGAGGTTTCTC
>ERZ1106964.2259-NODE-2259-length-10222-cov-3.806728_pt1 | contig 10222 bp, 8 predicted proteins | sample MGYA00403682_ERZ1106964 | MGnify/ENA primary metagenome ERZ1106964 (study PRJEB35170, sample SAMEA104062451) | human gut metagenome | biome: human gut; feature: human-associated habitat; material: faeces | place: Denmark | collected 2013-04-10 ...
GAGGACGTCTATGCTTTCACGTATGCAGGCAAAGGGTTTGTCTGCCGGATATAACGGGGAGGCCGTCTTCAGGGGGCTTGACTTAAAAATCCCTGAAGGCAGCATAACCACCTTGATAGGCTCCAACGGCTCAGGAAAATCCACCATACTGAAGACACTGTGCCGGATCATTTCCCCGGATTCCGGCGCAGTATATCTTGATGGCGAAGCGATCCACGAAATGCCGACAAAGCGTGTTGCCCAGAGGCTTGCGCTGCTGCCGCAGGGAGCGCAAGCCCCTGCCGGCATCACAGTCGGCGACCTTGTGGAATACGGGCGTTTTCCTTACAGGTCGGCGCTAAGCGGTCTCGGCGAAAAGGATCGGGAGATCATTCAGTGGGCTCTTGCCAGTACAGGCATGAGTTCCCTTGAACACAGAGAAATGGAGAGACTTTCGGGAGGTCAACAACAGCGGGCATGGATCGCCATGGCGTTGGCGCAGAAAACCGGATTGCTGTTTCTGGATGAACCCACGACCTATTTGGACATCTCGCACCAACTGGATATATTGTACCTTCTGCGCCGCCTCAACCGGGAAAATGGTGTTACCATCGTAATGGTTCTTCATGATTTAAATCATGCCATCATGTTTTCCGACTATTTGGTGGCGATCAAAGACGGGACACTGCACAACGCAGGTACGCCGCAAGAGGTTATTACCCAGCAGGCGTTGCGGGAAATCTTTGATGTAGAAGCGGAGGTCATTACACATCCGGTATTAAATGTTCCGGTATGCCTCCCCTTCAGGATAACGGAGCAGAACAAAAAAACAGGAGGTTCGAACACATGAAAAAAGGGGTGCAATCAGTGCTGTTCTCCGTGCTGGTGGGTGCGCTGCTGCTGTGCGCAGGATGCGGCAAATCGGGAGACATCTACACGGCGGGCGTTTATACGGCTTCCGCTGAAGGTTATTCCGGTCCGGTTACCGTAGAGGTAGAGTTTGACGGGAGTAGCATATTGTCTGTACATGTCCTATCTCACAGCGAAACAGTAAATATCTCAGACCGCGCAATAGATGAACTCCCTTCCCGGATCGTGGAGGCGCAGACTTGGGATGTGGATGCCGTTTCATCTGCAACATTTACCAGCGAGGCCATTCGTGAAGCGGTCAGAGATTGCCTCGCGCAGGCGGCACTCCGATGAACCATTTGCGTTGCAAAGGATATTTTGCGGTGATAGAATGGGTGAGATGAAGGGCAAGTCAAAAAATCAGCCATAGCTGCTGTTTTAAGTGCTTTTCCAGCGAAGTGCCGCAGGCATTTCGCTGGAGATTCCATATATGGCTGTATGAACTCCCTTCCATGCGCAAAAGAATATCGCGAATCCTCCAAGCAAGGGTATATGTGTTTAGTATAAAATGTGTCACTCCCATTGACAAACCAAATCTACGCGGTTATAATATACCAGCGGTATGTACCGCTGGTATATCAGGAGGCGTAGGAAATGGAACGAACGGAAACCCAGAGGAGGATCCTCGAAGTTGGGAAAAAAGAATTTCTGGAAAAAGGATTTAAGGACGCATCTCTGAACCAAATTGTCGCGGAGGCGGGCTTCACGAAGGGTGCCTTCTACGGCTACTACCCGGATAAGACCGCTCTGTTTGAAGACCTTGTGGGCGAGACCGCAAGCGAGCTGCTCATCCGCTTCAAGGCGGCACAGGACGATTATTTTGACCTCGTCCCGGAGGGAAAAGCAAAAGACAGTCTGGCACTCTCCACCCAACACCTGCACGAGCTTGTCGCGTTCATGTACGACCATTTCGACGAATTCAAGCTGATCCTCTGCCGGGCGGAGGGAACGGGCTATGCGGATTTCATCGAGGTGCTGGTGGATCTGGAGGTCGATCGATCCGAAGAATACTACGCCCTCCTCAGAAAAAACGGTATGCTCTCCGGGAGCATGACCCGTCAGCTTCATCACATGATCACAAGGGCCTACTTTACGGCGGTGTGTGAAACCATCGTCCACGATATGCCGAGAGAGGAAGCCATGAAATACGTCGATGAACTGGCTATCTTTTTCCACTCCGGCTGGAGCGGACTTTTAAGGCTCGAATGAGCCTTAAAAAAATAACCAACGGTTAGTTGCCTCTAACCAGTGCGGCGCATCCTCCAACAAACCTATATATTTTAAGAAAGGAACACGGAATATGAGCAAACAGAAAAAAGAAAAGCAGCCGCCGGTGCTGGGCAGGCTGCTGGAATACGCCGGAGGGCATAAGTGGCTGTCCGTATTGGGCTGCGGGCTGTCCGGCGTTTCGGCGGCGGTCGGCATTTTCCCGTTCGTCTTTGTCTGGTACGCAGCCAGAGGCATTTTAACGCCGGGAGGCGGCGTTCCGGCAGGGCTTGCCCGCTACGGCTGGTATGCGCTGGCGGCGGCGCTTTTAAGCGCGGCGATCTATTTCGCCGGGCTCATGTGTACGCACCTTGCGGCCTTCCGGGTGGCGACAAATATGCGAAAGGCGGCGGTCGCCCATCTCGTTGACCTGCCGCTGGGGTACTTTAACGCCAACCTTACGGGGCGGCTTCGCAAGCAGATCGACGACAACGCGGCGCTGACAGAAACGCTCCTTGCCCACACCATCCCCGACGCGGTGGGCGGGATCGTAACGCCGATACTGGCGGTGGTACTGCTCTTCGTCTTTGACTGGCGCATGGGGCTTGCCTGCCTGATCCCCATGGTCATCGGGCTTGTCTGCCTGATGAGCATGATGACCGGGACAGGCATGAAGTTCTTTGAGGAATACCAGCGCGCCGGAGAGCGCATTTCCGCCGAGGCCACGGAGTATGTCCGGGGCATCCCGGTGGTGAAGGTATTCCAGCAGACGGTTTACTCCTTCAAGAGCTTTCATGCCGCCATCCTCAGCTACCGCGACCTTGCCAGCGGCTACGCCATGATGTGCCGTATGCCCTACACCTTGTTTACAGTAGTGCTGAACGCCATGTTCCTGCTTCTCATGCCCTTGGGGATGGTTCTCGTAGGCGGAGCGGCAGACGGTTGGGCAGTGCTGGCCGATCTGGTATTCTACATTTTCTTCGCGCCCCAGCTTGCCTTTATGATGGAGCGGCTGATGTACGCGGTCAACGCACAGATGGAGGCCGCCGAGGCAGTGAACAAGCTGGAGGCGATACTCCGGGAGTCGCCCCTTCCCGAGCCTGCGGCGGACAGCGGAAGCAAGCCCGCGGACAGCGGCATTTCCTTTGAGAATGTCACCTTTTCCTATGACGGCGCGGACAGGCCCGCGCTGACGAATGTGAGCTTCCATCTGCCGCAGGGGGAGGCGTGGGCACTGGTGGGCCCCTCCGGCGGCGGCAAGACCACCATCGCCCGGCTGATCCCGCGCTTTTTCGATGTGCAGGCAGGGGCGGTGCTCCTGGGCGGACGGGATGTGCGCAGCATCCCCACCGCGGAGCTGATGGAGCAGATCTCCTTTGTCTTTCAGGAGGTACGCCTGTTTAAGAAGAGCATCCGCGACAACATCCGTGCCGCCCGGCCGGACGCCACCGAGGCGGAGATATTACACGCGGCGCAGCTTGCCCAGTGCAGCGATATTCTGGAAAAGACGCCGGGCGGGCTGGACGCCGTGATCGGCGCCAAGGGCGTGTACCTCTCCGGCGGCGAGATGCAGCGCATCGCGCTGGCGCGGGCGATCTTAAAGGACGCGCCCATCGTGGTGCTGGATGAGGCCAGCTCCTTTGCAGACCCGGAGAACGAGGCGAAGATACAAAAGGCCTTCGAGGCGCTGATGAAGGGCAAGACCGTTTTGATGATCGCCCACCGCCTGTCCACGGTGCGGAACATGGATCGCATCCTCGTCATCCGGGACGGCGAGATCGCCGAGGAAGGAAAGCACAACGAGCTTCTTGAAAAGGGCGGCGTATACGCCGCCATGTGGGAGGAATACCAAAAGGCCGCGCAGTGGAAGGTAGGAGGTGCAGCATGATCGAACGCATCAGCAAAAAATACGCCATGACGGAGAAGGGCGCAAGGGACTATGTGTCCGCCGTGTTCTGGTCCGTACTGGTCAACATCAGCAAAATGCTGCCGGTGGGCGTGCTGGCCACGGCGCTCTCCGGCATCGTAGAGGCACTGACAAACGGCACCGACCCAAGGGCGGGGCTTACGCGCTTTCTGGTCGCGGGCGTCCTTGCCCTCGCCGCGCTCTTTGTGACCTTCCTGATCCAGTACAAAGCCCTATACGAAGCCACCTACCGGGAGAGTGCCAACCGCCGCATCCGGCTGGCGGAGGTGCTGCGCCAGCTCCCGCTGTCCTTCTTCGGAAACCGTGACCTGACCGACCTGACCACCACCATCATGGGGGATACGGAGACGCTGGAAAAGGCCTTCTCCCACTTTTACCCCGCCATGCACGGCGCGCTCATCTCCACGGCGCTGATTTCCGCAGGCATGCTGCTTTACGACTGGCGGATGGCACTGGCTCTTTTGTGGGTGGTGCCCGCGTCGCTGCTGATGGTCTATCTCTCCCGGCGCATGGAAAAGCGGCATATAACGAAGGGGCTTGTCACTCGCCGCGCGGCCACCGACGCCATGCAGGAGGTGCTGGAGTGCGCGCCGGAGATCAAGGCGTGCAACCAGAAAGCGCGGTATATCGCCGACCTGAACCGCAGGCTGGACGAGGCGGAGCAGGACACCATCCGGGGCGAGCTGTTCACAGGCTCCGTAGTCACGGCGGCACAGTCTTTCCTAAAGCTGGGCATCGCCACCACCGTCCTCACGGGGGTAACGCTGATGAGCCGCGGCGACCTGGCGCTGATCCCGTTTCTGATGTTCCTTATCGCCGCCACCCGGGTATATGACCCCATCGGCTCCATGTTTGCCAACATGGCCGCGGTTTTCGCCTGCGAGGTGCGCATCGAGCGTATGCAGGAGATCGAGAACGAAAAGCGCATGACCGGCATGACCGAATATGATCCCGACGGCTACGACATCCGCTTTGAGCACGTGACCTTTGCCTACCGGGAAAAAGAGGACGTGCTAAGAGACGTCTCCTTTACGGCGAAGCAGGGGCAGGTGACGGCGCTGGTGGGCCCCTCCGGCGGCGGCAAGTCCACGGCAGCCAAGCTGGCAGCCCGCTTCTGGGATCCGGCGGAGGGAACGGTGCGGCTGGGCGGCGTGGACGTGTCCACGGTGGACGGCGAGGCACTGCTGAAAAACTACGCCATCGTATTTCAGGATGTGGTGCTGTTTGCCGACACCGTGATGGAAAACATCCGCCTCGGCAAGCGGGACGCCACCGACGAGGAGGTGCTGGCGGCGGCGAAGGCGGCGCAGTGCGACGCCTTTGTATCCAAGCTGCCGGAGGGCTACCATACCCTGATCGGGGAAAACGGCTCCCGGCTCTCCGGCGGCGAGCGGCAGCGCATCTCCATTGCCCGCGCCATCTTGAAGGACGCGCCGGTGATTTTGCTGGACGAGGCAACGGCCTCGCTGGACGTGGAAAACGAAACGGCGGTGCAGGCGGCGCTGTCCGGATTGATCAAGGATAAGACGGTGCTCATCATCGCGCACCGCATGCGTACCGTCATGAACGCCGACCAGATCGTCCTGCTCTCCGGCGGCCGCGTGGTTGAGATGGGTTCTCCGGCAGAGCTGCTGAAAAAGAACGGCCTGTTCCGCCATATGGCGCAGCTCCAGAGCGAGAGCATGGAGTGGACGGCGTAGAAAGTTGCGAGATAAACAGAATTCCAAGTGCAATATTGGAAAACGAAGTGTCGAAAACAAGGAGAAGTTTATGAAAGAAACAAATAAATGGTCTGTCAGGGATGTGATCACCACGGTGCTGCTTTCGGCGGTGCTGATCGTGATCCAGCTCGTCGTCAATATGGTCTGCATGGCCAACGACTTTGTCAGCATGGTGCTGTCGGTGGGGATCACCATGTTCCTCTGCGCGCCGGTCTATATGCTCATGGTCAGCCGGATCGGCAAGCGTTTTGTGACGCTGATCTATATGACGATCCTCGGCGTGATTTTCCTGTTGATGGGCAACTGGTTCTTGCTTCCTTATTATGTTCTCGTGGGGATCCTCTGCGAGGCGATTCTCTGGAAGGAAGGCTCCTGCCAAAAACCGAAACGGCTGACTGCCGCCTGGACGGTGGCAAGCCTGCTGTACAACGGGGTCAATCTGCTGCCCATCTGGTTCTTCTGGGACACCTACTACGATTTTGCGATTGCAAGCGGCATGGAGCAGAGCTACATCGATTCCTATGTGCGTTACTACACCTCTCCCGGCTGGCTGGCCTTTATTCTGCTGTTCACGACGCTGATGGGCTTTTTAGGCTGCATGGTGGGCAGTCGGCTGATCCGCAGGCATTTTCAGAAGGCCGGCGTTCTATGAGAGCGGACGCATCCTTTGCGGTGCCGGTCAAGCTGTGGGCGCTGCTGTGCGTCTTTGCCGGAGTGATGATCGGCGGGAATGTGCTGCTTACCTGCATCCTGACCGGCGGCGCGCTTCTTTATCTCGTCTTACAGCGGAACTTCCGCCTTGCCGCGTCCTATGGCTGCTTTTATCTGCTGCTGGCGCTGCTGCTGTACGGTATCCGCTTCCACGGGCTGCGCATGCCGATCTTTTCGGAATTCTATGTTCTGATGTTCTGGAATCTGTCACCGATCTTTCTGGTGTCATGGGATCTGATCACCACGCCGCCGGGGATGCTCTCCGCGTTCTTATCCCGCCTCCGTATGCCCACCCCGTTCATTCTCGGGCTTCTTGTGGTCTTTCGCTTCTTCCCTACCATGCGGACGGAGCTGAAAGGCGTAGGCAGGTCCATGAAAAACCGAGGGCTGACCGCGGCGGGGCAGCTGCTCGCACATCCCGTGCAGAGCATGGAGTATGTGCTGGTTCCGTTTCTTCTTCGGGTATTGCAGCTTGCCGATCAGCTTTCCGTTTCCGCTGTTGCAAGGGGCGCGGAGCGTCCGGGCGTGCGCGGCAGCTATTATGAGAAAAGGATCGGGGCGCGGGATCACATCGCGGCAGCCGCATGTGCGATAGTCACGGCTTCCTATTTGGTTTTGGAAAGGAGCATGGCATGATCGAGCTTACACACGCTTCCTTTCAATACGAAAACTCGGACAGAGGCGTGCGGGACATTTCCCTTTCGGTAAAAAGCGGCGAATGCGTCGTGCTGACGGGGCTTTCCGGCTGCGGCAAGACCACCGTGACAAGGCTTGTCAACGGGCTTGCGCCGTCCTACTATCCCGGAGTTTTCAGCGGAAGCGTGAGAATAGACGGCAAGGACATATCAAGGCTTTCCACATGGGAGATCGGGCGTTTGGTGGGAAGCGTTTTTCAGGACCCCAAAAGCCAGTTCTTTTCCTCCGAGCTTGCCGGAGAGGTGGCCTTTCCCTGCGAGAATTACGGCCTGTCCGCCCGGGAGATACGGGAGAGGACGGACGCCGCCATAGAGGCATTGAAGCTGTCCCATTTGAAAGACAGGGCAGTTGACGTCCTCTCAAGCGGAGAAAAGCAGCGGGCGGCCATTGCGTCCGTATATGCCATGAAGCCAAAGGTCTTTGTGTGCGACGAGCCGACGGCCAACCTCGATGCTGCTGGGACAAGGCAGCTTGCGCAGACCCTACGGCAGCTCAAGGAGCAGGGCCTTACCCTGCTCCTCGCGGAGCATCGGATCGACTGGCTGATGGGGATCGCAGACCGGTTTTTATATCTGCGGGATGGCAGAATAGCGGCCGAGTATACACCGGAGGATTTGCTCCTTCTGCCGGAAGCAGACATCTTGGGCATGGGTCTGCGCTCTCCGCACGAGGGAAAGTGCCTTCCCGCTCCCTCCGTATTGGACGAAAGCCCTGCCGTCTTGAAGACAGCAGGGCTCTCGAAAAGAATACGCAAAGAAGTTATTTTTGAGGATATTTCGCTGTCCGTTCCAGAGGGCGGCGTGACCGCCATAACGGGGCAAAACGGCGCGGGGAAAACCACCCTTGCGCAGATCCTCTGCGGGCTGGCAAGGCAGACAAGGGGACATATCCTGATAGACGGGAAAAAAGCAAGAGCGGCAGTCCGGCGCAGGGAGATCTATTACTGCGGCAACGACACGTCAACGCAGTTCTTTACGGCAAGCGTGGCGGAGGAGCTGCTGCTGAATACCAGATTGACGGAAGAAAGCAAAAGCCATGCAAGGAATCTGCTCAACGAGCTTGGCCTTTATGAGTACAGGGATGCGCACCCGTCCACCCTGTCCGGCGGGCAGAAGCAGCGGCTTGCCATTGCCTGCGCCATCTTTTCCGGCCGCAGGATACTGATTCTTGATGAGCCCACCAGCGGACTTGACGGACAGAATATGCGCCTGATCGCAGAAAGGCTGAAAAGCGAAGCGCGGAACGGCAGAACCATTCTCGTGATCACCCACGACAGGGAGCTGATCGAGAGCTGCTGCGACAGAATTGCAAAGATCGGTGTAAAGTTTGGAAGGGGAGATGTTGCATAGATGAAACAAAAGATCAGCAATGTAGCGTATTTGTTTCTTCGAATCTAAATCGTATAATATAGAAGTCATGATAGCACTCTGTTGGCAGCGATGGAATGCCGGCAGAGTGCTTTTCCGCATAGCGTTCCTCTAATAGGATGATCTCCGCAAGCAAGTTCTCATACAACGATCGGTTGACATGCAAATTCGTTTCATTTACACTATTATTAGGAACACTTCCTGATGATAGTGTAACAAATATGCTTGATTTCCGGGCGAGAAAGGGGTGTGTCAATATTGGAAACACCAACAAATACGCAGGCACACAGACGGAAAAGAACCCTTGAAAGCCCCTTGCCTGAGAGCCTTAGACCCGGAACAAGTACACCTGCTTCGCAGCCAAGGCCAGGAAAGGAGGGCTATGAGCAGATGGCGGCTCTCTTCCTAAAAGACCGCCAATAAAAGGATATATGAGGATGTCTGCAAAGTGGATGATAAAATCAGCTGCGGAACGGTCTGCCGTAACCTGGGGCGCTTAACTGCTGACGGGCAAATCTGTCATGTGCGCGTTCCAGGTACGGATCGGTATGACAGCCGAACAGACATGCACAATCATCTGAACTGTATGCAATGCGGTACGGCAGTAGATACTCCTTTAGATTACCGGACAAAGATCGATACAACCGTTGCAGGGATGACCGGCCGTCAAATCAACCGGCATCGGATCATTGTGGAAGGCCTCTGTTCGAAATGCCAGAGAGAATGCGAAAAAGGATGGTTGACAAAGAAATGATAAATGGGGAAAACGGTAAAATGCTTCGAAACGACCCGTATGAGATCCGGCTGATGCAAAATCTATATGATGCAGCGGTAAAGCAATTATCCCTCAAATTTGAAATACTAAACAATGAGTTCAAAGTGCTCTATGCCAGAAATCCCATCCATCACATCGAGGGCCGCGTAAAGGCCATAGAAAGCATGGTGGCAAAGCTACGAAAGAAGGGTCTTCCGCCGACGATCGAGGCGGCGAGGGAGAGCATCAACGACATTGCCGGCGTCAGAGTGGTATGCAGCTATATTGACGATGTGTACCGGGTGGCGGAAATGGTGGAGCGCCAGACGGATATTGAGATCATCAAACGGCAGGACTATATACGCACGCCAAACTACAATGGGTACCGGTCGCTGCATTTGGATATCCGTATGCCGGTGTATCTGTCAGATCGGACGGAGCATGTGACCGCAGAGATACAGATCCGCACGATCGCCATGGACTTTTGGGCCAGTTTGGAGCATGACATCCGATATAAGGTAGACAAAACAAAGCTGCCGGAGGGCATCAATGAGGAGATGCTCGAATGCTCAGGTAAGATTGCCGAGATTGACCGGAAGATGCAGGATATGTACAGGCGGATCAAGGCGGCGGAAAAGAACACAGCGTCTCCAGCCCTGAGTGAGCCAAAGAAACAGGATCGGGAGTGATTGCGCAGAAAATGCGCCATACCACATTGCGCAATAGTGGTATGGCGCATTTTTTAGTTATCGGGTTGCGTGGCTGTCAGCCGAGTCCGTAGATCAGCAGTGAAATACCACAGGCGAGCAGACTGACTGCCGAGCCAATCAGGAGCTGCGGCAAGGTGTGGCGTGATAGCTTCAAAGAGGATCGATAGACCGCTGCGATCAGCAGCACGGACGGAATAATAAAAAGCGGATGCAACTTCCACGTCAGCAGAAACACAGGCGCC
>ERZ1106964.2264-NODE-2264-length-10167-cov-2.889043_pt1 | contig 10167 bp, 7 predicted proteins | sample MGYA00403682_ERZ1106964 | MGnify/ENA primary metagenome ERZ1106964 (study PRJEB35170, sample SAMEA104062451) | human gut metagenome | biome: human gut; feature: human-associated habitat; material: faeces | place: Denmark | collected 2013-04-10 ...
ATTGAAAATAAATATGGCTATTTGGTAATTCGAGTTGGTTCTGGATTGTTTTTAGATATTCCTCATTCAGCCTTTCAAGATGATGCTCATCGAGAAGCATTTGAAGCCGCTTTACGAGAAAAAATAAAAGCTTACCAAGCAGAGCCTTTAAGTAAATAGAAAAGGCCTAACAGGATATGTTAATGATATGAACCCTCTCCGCATACATTTACAATTAATTGGAATGGTGATTTTATGGGGCGCCTCTTGGCCTTGGGGACGAGTGGTTGCCCAAGCTATGCCGACATTTGTTGCTTCAAGCCTGCGCTTTTTTTTCGCCATTATTCCACTCATTATTTGGCTATATGCGACAAATCGCTTCAAATATGCTAAACAACTAAACGCTAATCAGTGGATGGGGTTGTTTGTAACTGCCTTTTTCGGTGTTTTCGCTTATTCCACATTTTTTATCTGGGGGTTGAAATATCTTCCCGCGGGACAAGCGGCTGTTATTGTGGCAACAAACCCTGTATTTACCACGCTTTTGGCGATTTTTTTATTTAAAGAAAAATGGAATCGCTGGGTAATACTTGGAATGGTTATTGCCATGAGCGGAACATTATTGGCTCTCACAAAAGGGAATTTTTTACAAATGATGGATTCCTTTGGATTTGGGCAAATATTATTAATTGGTGCGCTAATTTGTTGGGTCGTTTACACCTTATTGGCGAGAAAAGTACTTGCGGGCATTGATTCTCTCACTGCAACCACATTATCTTCCATTTTTGGTTTTTTATTGTTATTTATATGTGCCCTATGCGTGGAAAGCTCGGACAATTGGCTGACAGTACTGAATTTATCACAAGGTGAGTGGATAAGTTTACTTGGTCTTGCATTTGGTGCAACGGTATTAGCCTACGCATGGTATTTTGATGGTGTGAAACACTTAGGGGCAGGCAATGCCTCGGCTTATATTATTCTTGTGCCTATTTTAGGCATTTTATTTTCAGCCGTTTGGTTGAATGAACAAGTGGATTCCTCCTTAATTATTGGAGGCATTTTAGCCGTATCAGGGCTTGGAATTATGCACTGGGGAAGAAGGTTAATTAAATGAAAGTATGTGTGATTAAGACTTCCTCTATGGGGGATGTGATTCATACTTTGCCGGCATTGACTGATGCACAGCGTGCTATTCCTAATTTATCTATTGATTGGGTGGTGGAAGAGAATTTTGCTGAAATTCCACGTTGGCATTCTGCAGTGAATCAAATTATTCCAATTGCTTTAAGACGCTGGCGAAAATCGCCTTTTTCGGCTCAAACAAAAAACGAGTGGAAATCTTACCGCACTTTATTGCAAGCCAATCAATATGATGCCGTGATTGATGCGCAAGGGCTTTTTAAAAGTGCCTTTTTTGCGACACGTTTAGCTAATGGTATTAAACATGGCTATGATCGCAGAAGTATCCGTGAGCCGATAGCCTCCTTGTTCTACGATAAAAAATACGCGATTTCTTATCAACAACATGCGGTAGAACGTATTCGTCAACTTTTTGCACAAGCATTATCTTATCCATTACCGAAAGAGAAAGGGGATTATGGTATTGCCCGTCATTTTATTTCTATCGATGCTACCGAACCTTACGTGATCTTTTTTCATTCTACGACAAGAGATGAAAAGCATTGGCCAGAACATGAATGGCGAAATTTAATCGAAAAACTGACCGCGCTTTCTGTTCAAATTCGTTTACCTTGGGGAAACGAAAAAGAAAAGACGAGAGCCGAGCGATTAGCTGTGGGCTTATCTCATGCGGTTGTTTTGCCTAAGCTTTCATTAAATGAATTGGCCTACCAAATAGCTAATGCGAAAGCCGTGGTATCGGTAGACACAGGGCTTGCCCATTTGACTGCCGCACTGGATAAACCCAATATTACGCTTTATGGTGCAACTGATCCGACCTTAATTGGTTGTTATGGTCAAAATCAGTGTTATTTAATTGCCAATTCGATGGAGAAAATTACCTCAGAGCAGGTCTTTTCTAGCCTAAATACATTAATTAAATAGTTTGTAGAATAATTGGAAATGTATTGATCTAGATTAATTTTAGTTAAAATATTGTCTATTTTCTGATAGTTGGGAAAATTTAAGATTGACACATTCAGGTTCTGGTGTATAGACTAAAAAAGTTCAATTTTTTATTAACTTCACTAAATCATAAGGAAAGCGTTATGGAAAAAACACTTCTTGCTTTATCTGTAGCTGCATTAGCAGCAGGTTCTGCACAAGCTTATAACTTCCATGTTGACCAAACTGGTACGGATGTCGATTTCTATGGTTCTTTACGTGTTAAGTGGGAAAGCACCTCTAACAAAACCAACTATGTAGCGGGTGGCGAAAGCAAAGAACACATCAATCATGCAGTAGATAACAATGGTTCACGTTTTGGTATTAAATTAAAACAAAGTTTAGGCGGTGATTTCTACGCATTAGGCCGTGCTGAGTGGCGTATGCGTGGGGAAGCACCTTCACAACATGATTTTGACCATGTTTATACACACTTCCTTTACGCAGGTATTGGCCACAAACAATTCGGTGAGTTAACTTACGGTAACATGCCTACTATCACTGATGAAGTAAAACAAACCGACTTAGCAAATACTTACAGCTTATCTGATGGTTTATTAGATGGCTCTGCTCGCCGTGTAGCACAATATACATACAACGGTAACTACGGTTCAAATAAAGTGAAATTTGGTGCGTATTACGGTGGTTCAAGCAAACGTAGCATGAAAAACCTTGATTTAGCAAACAAACGTAAAAATGCTTGGGGTACAGGTCTTATCTTCAATCACGAAATTGACAGTATCCAAAATGTAACTGTTGCAGCAGGTTTCACTCGTGAAATTTCTGAAAACGGAAACAACACGTCATTATTCCGTAATGCGTATGGCTTAGGTTTAGCGTATAACTTCGTTCACACGACTTACGGTGTGGATTTAGAGCGTCAAGTGACTAAAAACCAAGGCGACAAACGCATTAAAAATGAAGTGCGTGCCGTTATTCGTCAAGGTTTAAACGAAGATTGGAACGTTTATGCAATGTATGCATATAAAACAGATAAACACAGTAATAATACAGACAGAACTCGCCAATTCATGGTTGGTACTGAATACTATGTGTTTAACCAAGGTTCTTTAAAAGTGAAACCATTCTTAGAATGGCAAGCGACTCGTACTAAATACGAAAATAGCACTGTAGATCGTAGCCGTGATTTCAAAACTGTTATCGGTTTACGTGCATACTGGTAATTTATCAGTTTAATCTTATAAAACGAGCGGATAGTGAAAGCTATCCGCTTTTCTTTTTGGCTTGTAATTTTGATTTTCACCCCCATAATACTGCACAGGCACGAAGTGCGGTAACAAAACGACATCTTTTCTGAACGTTTTAGATTTATTCACAAAATTGACCGCACTTTTTACTCAAAGAATAAATAGGAACAAATAATGAATTACACTCAAGACAATGACAAACTTTACCGCTACCTTTTCCAAAACCGTGCAGTGCGTGGTGAATGGGTACGATTAAACCAAACTTTTACGGATACATTGAATACCCACCATTATCCAAAAGCGGTACAAAACTTATTAGGTGAGATGATGGTGGCAACGAATTTATTGACTGCAACATTAAAATTTAACGGTAATATTACGGTCCAAATTCAAGGTGATGGTCCATTAAAATTAGCCTTAGTAAATGGTAATGATCAGCAACAAATTCGTGCATTAGCTCGTGTGCAAGGTGATATTCAAGACGGCATGAGCTTACATGATATGATCGGTAAAGGCGTATTAGTGATTACGATTGCTCCGACTGAAGGCGAGCGTTATCAAGGCGTTATTGGTTTAGATAAACCAACCATTACGGAATGTTTAGAAGACTATTTTGTTCGTTCAGAACAATTACAAACCCAACTTATTATTCGCACAGGTGAATATGACGGTAAAGCCGTTGCAGCTGGGATGTTGCTACAAATTATGCCGGATGGCCAAGGTATGCCAGAGGATTTTGAGCATTTAACTACGTTAGCTGCAACCGTAAAAGATGAGGAGTTATTTGGATTACCCGCAGAAGAATTGCTTTATCGCTTATATCACGAAGAAGTAGTGGAAGTGTTTGAACCACAAGCTGTTTCTTTCTTCTGTGGCTGCTCACCGGAGCGTTCAGGGGCAGCATTATTACTGATTCCAGAAGCTGAAATTGAGGAAATCTTAGAGGAGCATAAAGGCAGCATTGATATGCAGTGTGAATGTTGTGGCACACATTACTTCTTCAATAAAGAAGCGATTGATAAACTCAAACAAGCACAATAAGAAAAATTCCCGTTCATGATCTGCACCCCAAAAGTTAGACTAAACTTCTAACTGATTAAGGTGCAGATTTTTTATGACTAAATATAATCAACTTTTCAAACAACAAGTCGTGAATTTCTATTTCGAACATCACGAAAATCTTGCTTTAACATTAAAGCATTTCAACTTAGCGGCAAAAACCGTTAGATATTGGATTTCTCAAAGTATGTCACGAAAAGGAAATTGTTTGGATAATGCAGCAATGGAAAGCTTTTTGGGGCGAATGAAAATGGAGTGTTTTCACGGAAAATCGTTTACTGGCATTGATGAACTTGAAAAGGTTATCAATGATTATGTCCGGTACTATAATGAAGAACGAATCCAATTAAAATTAAAAGGACTGAGTCCGATACAATATCGAAAGCAGTCCTTTAAATAACAGTCTAACTTTTTGGGGTCAGATCATTTTGTTTAGGTTTTTTGTTAAATAAAGTTAGCATCTTGTTTCAAATTCTGCTAGGGCTTCATCAAATTGTTGTTGCACTTTCGGATGAACAGGTGCAAAGACAGATGATGTTAAAGTAATAAATGAGCAAACTAAGAAACCGGGAATAATCTCATAAAGTTTGGATAAATCGTCCCAGCCTAGATAGCGCATGAGTGGGCTCCATGCAACGACGGTGATAGCGCCAGATAGCATTCCCCATAATGCAGCTTTTGAGCTAATGTTACGGTTAAAGAGAGAAAGAATCACAACTGGTCCAAATGCAGCACCAAAGCCAGCCCAAGCGTACGAAACTAATCCCATCACTTTTGAGTTAGGGTCATGTGCGATAACGATAGCAATGACAGAGATGAGTAACACCATTAAGCGACCAACCCAAACTAATTCTGTGCTAGAGGCATTTTTACGGAAGAAACCTTTATAGAAATCTTCTGTAATAGCCGCAGAACACATCAATAATTGCGCAGATAAGGTACTCATAATTGCGGCAAGAATTGCAGATAATATGATGCCGACAATCCAAGGGTTAAACATGACTTTGGACAATTCAATGAATACAGATTCTGCATTCGCAAGGTCAATGTTTCTTTCAGTGAAATAAGCTAGTCCAAAATAACCGACAGCAACTGCACCACCTAAGCAAAGGATCATCCAAGTAATACCGATTTTGCGTGCTTTATTTAAAGAAGCAACAGAGTCTGCAGCCATAAAGCGAGCCAAAATATGTGGTTGACCGAAGTAGCCTAAACCCCATGCCAAGGCAGACACTACACCAATACCAGAAACGTTGTGCAACCAGTTACTATAAGGAATACCTGTTACAGCAGATTTTGCTTCAAGTGCCATTTTGAGATCATCCCAACTGATCGTGAGAATAACCATCACAGGAGCAAGAATTAGAGCAAAAATCATCAATGAAGCCTGAATGGTATCACTCCAAGAAACTGCTAAGTACCCACCAATAAAGGTGTAGCTAATCGTCGCAATCGCACCAAACCAAAGCGCGGTAGTGTAATCCATGCCTAATAGGCTTTGGAATAATTTCGCTCCAGCCACTACTCCAGAGGCACAATAGATGGTGAAGAAGAACAAGATAATACCTGAAGAGATGATTTTCAGTGCTTTTTTCTGACGTGGGAAACGTTGTGCAAAGAACTCCGGTAACGTTAAGGCGTTGCTATATTTTTCAGTAAAAATACGCAAGCGACCAGCAACAACACGATAGTTCAAATAAGCCCCAATAGTTAACCCAACAACAATCCAAGCTTCGGATAAACCAGAGAGAAAGATTGCTCCAGGTAATCCCATTAATAACCAGCCGGACATGTCTGATGCACCAGCAGACATGGCAGTAACAAAACTGCCCATTTTGCGACCACCTAGAATATAGTCGTCAAAATTCTGCGTGGAACGGTAGGCATATAATCCAATGCCTAAAATAACGAGCAAATAGAGCCCAAAGGTAATGTAGATTTGCATAAATTACTCCTTCTTAATGTTCTTCAGAAGACATTAACGAGGTGTTCCCGCCAGCAGCTGTGGTGTTGTAACTGCGAGAGAACTCATCGTATAACGGTAAAATATCTTGGGTAGTTTGCCAATCATAGCATTTAAAAATAGCTGAGCTGTTTTCAGCTAACCATTGGCGTCGTTCTTTGCTTAATTCTGCTAAGTAGATACCTTTTTGGCAGTGGCCTAATTTAGTATCAATTCTTACGCCAGCTTTACCAGATTTAGCTAATGGATGACTTGGTTCAACTAAAATCGTAAAGCCTTTTGCCAATAGTTTATTGGCAGCTTTTTCTGATGCAGCTAAATCGCCATTTAAAATTGCTATTTCAGAAGGCAAGTAAGCTAATGAGTTGCGTTCACCAGTAATACTGTCTAAAACAGGTTGTGCATTACCCAGACTGTTTTCGTCGCCGAATTGGCTGTAGTAGCGGTCTGTTTTTGTTAAACGTTGCAAATAGAATTCGCCACCGGCTTTCGGGCCTGTACCAGATAAACCATGACCACCAAATGGTTGTACGCCTACAACTGCACCAACAATATTACGGTTAATATAGAAGTTACCGCAGTGGAGGTGTTTTTCAACTAAGTCCATCTGTTTACGGATACGGCTATGGCAACCACCAGTTAGCGCATAACCTTTCGCATTAACTTCATTGAGTACGTTAACTAAGTTCTCTTTTTTATAACGCACGATGTGTAAGATTGGGCCAAACACTTCACGTTGTAATTGGTTAAGATTATCTAAAAGATAGACTGCTGGTGCGACAAAATGACCATTGGTTGGTGCCTCTAATTCGACATAAGCACGAGCGACTTTCCGCATATTCACTTTATGATTTTCTAGATTTTGTTTCGCTTCTTGATCAATTACAGGGCCAATGTCTGTTGAGAGTAAACGAGGGTCGCCAAGGCTAAATTCGTTAATCGCTTCTGTAATCATTTTATAGTAATGATCTGCAACATCTTCTTGTAATAACAAGATACGTAGTGCAGAACAGCGTTGACCAGCAGAGTCAAATGCAGAGCTTAAAACGTCTGCAACAACTTGTTCTGGTAATGCAGAGGAGTCAGATACTAATACGTTTTGTCCACCAGTTTCAGCGATTAAAACAGGATCGTTATCCGCTTGTGCAATTCGTTTTTCAATCAATTTTGCAACTTCAGTTGAGCCAGTAAACACAACGCCATCAAAAGCTTGTTGTACTAATGACGCCCCTAAATCGCCTGCCCCAAGCACCAATTGTAATGCCTCTTTTGGTACGCCTGCTTGGTGTAAAAGTTTTACTGCTGCATATGCAATAAGAGAAGTTTGTTCTGCTGGTTTAGCAATTACCGCATTTCCTGCTGCAAGGCTTGCAGCGACTTGTCCAGTAAAGATAGCTAAAGGGAAGTTCCAAGGCGAAATACAGAGAACTTTTCCGCGTGGTGCACCCAAGTGTTGATCTTTTGCGAGATATTCAAGCTGATTTGCATAATATCTGAGAAAATCGACGGCTTCTCGTAGCTCTGCAATTGCATTTGGTAATGTTTTACCAGCTTCAACAATGGCTAGTTTCATCAATAAGCCGAAGTTTTCTTCATATAAATCTGCGGCTTTTCGTAATACATTTGCTCGTTCAGTTGCGCTTTGTGCTGCCCATGTCTCATTATTCGCCGCATTAAACACAGCTTGTGCTTCAGTTGGGTTTAAGAAAGCAACTTCCGCTAAGCTCTCTTTCAGATTAGCTGGATTGACGACGGTATGTGCAGCTAAGTTTTCTGCATTAGCCAGCACCGTGAGTGATTGCGCATTTTCGATAGGTGCTTCGTTTAATGCTTGTTCTAATTTAGCTAACTCAAATTCGTTGCTTAAATCAAAACCTGCAGAGTTTCTACGATCATTAAATAGCTCAAGTGGATTGCGTACTAATTTATTCGGTTCACCATTAGATTTCTCATAGAGTTTCCAAGGCGGAATCACTAATTGTTCTACCGGAATATTTTCATCGACCAATTGATGAACAAATGATGAGTTTGCCCCGTTTTCTAATAAACGGCGAACTAAGTAAGCTAATAAGGTCTCGTGCGTGCCTACGGGGGCGTAAACACGGACTTGGCGATTAAAATTCTCTTTGCCAACAATGTTGTCGTATAAGCTTTCACCCATGCCATGTAAGCATTGGAATTCAAATTGTTTGCCTTGACCTAATTCGTGGATCGTACACATGGTTTGTACGTTATGAGTCGCAAATTGTGGGTAGATCACATCTTGAGCAGCAAGTAATTTTTTCGCACAGGCAATATAAGAGATATCGGTGTGATTTTTGCGAGTATAAAGTGGGAAGCCATCTAAGCCATCCGCTTGCGCCCATTTTACTTCGCTATCCCAATAAGCTCCTTTTACAAGGCGAATCATTAAATAACCGTCTTTTTCTCGGGCAAGATTGATTAAGTAATCCAACACAAATGGGCAACGTTTAGAGTAGGCTTGAACAACATAGCCAATACCTTTGTAACCTTTGAGTTCTGGCTCATCTAGTAATTTTTCTACTAAATCCAGAGATAGCTCTAAGCGGCTAGCTTCTTCTGCATCAATGTTTACACTGATGTTATATTTTTTGGCGAGTAAGAAAAGTTCTTTTACGCGCGGATAAAGCTCGTCGATAACACGATCATATTTCGCACGCCAATATTTTGGATGGATAGCAGAAAGTTTAACGGAAACACTGTTACCATTATAGATAGTGCGACCTGCAGCATCTTTCCCCACACTTTCAATGGCATGGAGATAATCATTAAAATAACGATCTGCATCCGCTTGGGTCATGGCTGCTTCACCAAGCATATCAAAAGAGAAGGTAAAGCCTTTTTCATAACGAGGTTTAATGTTCGTTAGCGCTTCTTGCATGGTAACGCCAGCTACGAATTGTTTCCCTAAGATTTGCATGGATTTTACAATGAGCGTACGCATAATCGGGGCAGAGAAGCGAGCAAAGCTACGGCTTAACGCATTTGCGAGGCTTTTTTCGTCTAAATTTTCACTAATTTTTTTACCGAAAACTAAGCCATAACTAGCTGCGTTGATAAAAAATGAGTTAGCGTTACCAATGTGAGATTTCCAGTTACCATCACGTAATTTTTCATAAATCAAATCATCGCGGGTTTCTGCATCAGGAATACGTAATAGCGCTTCAGCTAAGCACATTAGTGCGACACCTTCTTCACTGCTTAATGAGAATTCTTGCATTAAGGCATCTGCGCCATATTGTTTTTGTTTAAGATGGCGAAGTTTGTTAATAAGTTTGATCGCATTGTCAGTAATGCGTTTTTCTTGTTCTTGGGTAAAATCTAAGGTTTTAAGCAAGTTATCTACTGCCGTTTTCTCATCTAAGCGATAGTTTTCGGTGATGAGTTGGCGTTCAGGACGGTAGGTTTTAGAAAGTTGGAAGGACATAGTAATCACCCCTTGTTACTTTGTTACAAGATTGTTAATGAACATAAAATCAACAGAGGGAAAAGTAAATGCTTTTTTCTCGAATTTGTGAATCACTTCACAGAATTGTGTGAAAATAATGCAAAATTCACGAAAATACTGAATAAATAGCGATATTTTTTAGTTTTTGAAGAAAATAGAAAAGCAAATTTGAGAAGAATCGCCTGATTCTTCTCAGAAAGATGTTAATAAGATATTACTCGATACCAATAATCTTATGAGTTTGAAGGCTTAACTGCCATTTAGGTTTATTAGCACGAAGATTTAATTGACCTAATTGAGTGATAGTTTCTAATAAATTCATTTTGCCATCATGCCCATTAAGTATATGTGTCATATCAAAAATG
>ERZ1106964.2265-NODE-2265-length-10166-cov-2.437049_pt1 | contig 10166 bp, 9 predicted proteins | sample MGYA00403682_ERZ1106964 | MGnify/ENA primary metagenome ERZ1106964 (study PRJEB35170, sample SAMEA104062451) | human gut metagenome | biome: human gut; feature: human-associated habitat; material: faeces | place: Denmark | collected 2013-04-10 ...
TCGGTCGGTACACTTTGCAAAGCCTGTAAACTCATTCGTGCCGCTAAAGGAATATTAAAAAATAAATGGGCAATGAGAATGCCACTTAAACCATAAATGGAGGGTTTCCACGAAATACCTAAGGTTTGCAGCAGTTGTACTAGCCAACCGGCTGTGCCATAAATACCAATTAGACCGAAAATAGCCAGTAATGCTGGCAAAACAAAGGTGAGAGAAAAAATGCGTAAAATGAGCGATTTGCCTTTGAAATCTAAATAGAAAAAAGCACGCGCAAATAAAGTTCCAATTACGCTAGAAAGCAAGGCTGACAAGAATGCCTGCCCGATACTAAAGGCGATAACTTGATGCAAATAATCGTCTTTTAAGAAATCAGATAAGGCATAATCACTTCCCACTGAAAAAACAGCAGAAAGTGAAAATCCATAGAGTAAAACAATGAAAAAAATGACTGCACTTCCGCCCAAATAATGGCGAGGACGAAAATGCGGATGTTGCAATAAGCTCATTAATACTACTTAGATAAAGCTTTTTGCCATTGATTGATCCAGCCTTTCAGATGCTCACTTGTTACCGTTGTGGTATCTAAAATAGGCATTGATTTTGCGCGAGAATTAAGCGCATCAATATGACTTTCGATATTGGTCTCTACCACGGGTAACATGACATTATTTTTGGCAATATCCGCTTGAGCTTGCGGTGAAAGTAAGAATCCTAAAAATTCATCAGCACAGGCATTATTGCGGTTAGCGACTTTTGCCGCGACTTCAACTTGTAATACGCTACCCTCTGCAAATTCCGTTGCCACATAATTGTCTTTTTGTTCAGACAGAATATGGTAAATCGGTGAAGTATTGACGCTTAAAACCACATCACCTTCACCTTTTAAGAAGGCACCATAAGACTCAGTCCAGCCTTTGGTGACAGTGACAGTATGTTTAGAAAGGGTTTTCCAAGCATTTGCTACATCTGCTGCTGGATAAACTGCATTCATCCAAAGTAATAAACCACGTCCAATACTGCTTGTACGCGGATCTTGATATAACACTTTAAGATCTTGACGCTCAACTAATTCTTTTAAGCTCTTTGGTGGATTAGTCAGTTTATTTTTATCATAAATAAACGCGTATTGTGCATAATCGAATGGTAAGAATGTGTGATTTTCCCATTTAATTGGTAAACGTAACTGGCTTAAATCCACTTTATTTGGCTCAAAAATATTGAGTTTTTGTGCATCCTCAATTTGATAACTATCTAAACCGAGCACGACATCCGCCTTAATTTTTTTGCCTTCTAGACGAACACGGTTAAACAAGGTGCCATTATTGTCAAAAGCCACATAATTCAGCTTACATTGTGGAAATTGTTGTTCAAAAGCTGCTTTTACTTTTGGTCCAGCACTCCAATCAGCACTAAATGAATCATAAGTATAAACATCTAATGTTTGAGGAGCGGCTTGTGCGAAAGCGGAAGCGGTAAAAAGTGCGGTTAAAATGGGAAGTGTTTTGTTCATTATGCGTTCTCCTTATTTTTGCATAACGAAACAGCATAATGAGATGATTAGTTTCCTACGCCAGCATTATCTGTTTCAGGTTCACGGGTGTTTCTCAGCCATTAATATTGGCACCCCGACTAAGTGCGATGTAGTCTAACGTAAGGGAATTTTATCAACAAGTTATTTAACTTAAAAATGTTAATCTGATCACATTTTTATAACAGGTTTATCATTTTTTGAGCAAAAGAAAACCTGCTAAAAAGCAGGTTTATCTTGGTAATCTATCGTCAATTAAGCTTGATGTTTAGCCGCTACTTCGCTTAATAAAGTTTGAAGTTCGCCAGCTTGGTACATTTCTAAAATAATATCACAACCACCAATTAACTCACCTTCTACCCATAATTGTGGGAAAGTTGGCCAGTTTGCATAAGCTGGTAATTCAGCACGAATATCTGGGTGTTGAAGAATATCAACATAGCCGAAAGGCACTTTGCAATTCATTAATGCTTCAGATGCACGCGCAGAGAAACCACAAGAAGGTAATTTTGGTGAACCTTTCATGTAAATTAAGATTGGGTTTTCTGCAATTTGTTTTTTGATTTTGTCTAACGTTTCCATAATGTTCCTTGTTCAAATAAGTCTGAATAGGGCGCTATTCTAGCATAAGATAGAACCTGAGTGAAAGACTTGGTCTTACCAACTTCCACCGGCTCCGCCGCCGCCAAAGCCACCGCCACCAAAGCCACCACCTGAAGAACCACCGCCCCCGAAGCCTCCACCAAATCCGCCTCCGAAACCAGAACCGCCACCACGGCGACGAGAAATCGTACTTTGACGAATGATTTTATTCAGTTGGTCACGTTGATTCGGGCTAATATATACTTCATCTTTGTGATATTGGAATTCACCAAATAATACAATAGCAATAAACGCCAATACCATTAAGAATGGGATGTACTTATCGAACGCATCTTCTTCAACTTGTGCCGCATCAAACTCGCCTTTACTTGCCGCAATAATTTGGTTTAAGCCGTCATTAATGCCTTGTGCGTATTGACCTTGCTTAAATTGTGGCAAAATTGCCGAACGGATGACTTGCGATAAAAAAGCATCCGGCAGTACGCCTTCTAAACCTTGTCCAGTTGCGATAAAGACTTTGCGATCATTTTTCGCAATCAACATCAACACGCCATTGTTCAGATTTTTACGTCCAATACCCCATTTATCACCTAAAGCAAAGGTATAATCAGCAATTTCATATTCACCGGTTGTCGGAACCAAAACAACAGCGATTTGTGAACTCGTTTCTTTACTATAAGCAATCAGTTTATTTTCTAAAATTTGCTTATGTTCTGATGAAAGTGTGTTGGTGTAATCGTTTATGTAATGGAAAGGATTTGGTGCAGACGGAAATTCTGCCGCAACAACCATTTGAGCAAAAAAAACAAGGCTAAAAATAACCGCACTTTTCATAAAAGATAAAAGCTTAGCCATTAATAATTACCTCATTAGATAATTCATTCACATCATCAGGCTGAATAGGGAAATGGCGAGATAAAATATCACTGATACGATCAATCGCCTCGACAATGCCTTGTGTATAAGCTTTTTGTTTAAACTGCTCAATCATTAAATCGCATTGTAACTGCCAATAAGCCACATCAACAAATTGATGAATGCCTTTATCACCTACGATTGCACAGAGATGATTTTTATATCCCACATAAATCAACACGGCATTTTGTGCCGCTGTTTTATGCATTTCCAGTTCATCAAACACTTCTAAAGCACGCTCCATTGCAGACAGTTGTGCTGAAGCCTTTGGTACTTTGCGTTCAATATAAACACGTAACTCAGCCGAACTTAAGCTTTCGAGGCGACTAATCGCCGCCTCGATTTGCTTTTTATCTACCGGAATTCTGGAAAAGAATGGCATAGATAAACCTTAGTTAAAGTTTACAGTCGGTGCGTTTTCAGCGCCAGTAGCTGATTTAAAGTAAGGTTTAGCTTTAAAACCAAAAATCATTGCCGCTAATTTAGTTGGGAATTGACGTACTTTTTCATTATAAATACGTGCAGCTTCATTAAATTTATTACGAGCGACATTGATACGGTTTTCTGTACCTTCAAGTTGCGCTTGTAAGTTCATAAAGCCTTCATTCGCTTTTAATTGTGGGTATTGTTCTACAGTAACAAGTAAGCGAGATAATGCTGAACCCACTTGATTTTGGTTTTGTTGGAATTCGTTTAATTGTTCTTCCGTTAAATTAGACGGATCAATTTTAGTTTGTGTCGCTTTTGCGCGAGCTTCGATGACATTGGTTAATGTTTGTTGTTCAAAATTAGCTTGACCTTTTACAGTATTCACTAAGTTCGGAATTAAATCTGCACGACGTTGATAAGATGATTCAACATTTGCCCAAACAGAATCAATTTCAGTTTCTGCTTTTACTAAGCCATTGTAGCTAGACATTAAGCCAAAACCTGCAGCAACGGCGATAATAATCAAGATAATCCACTTTTTCATTCAAAAATTCCTTCAATTTATAGGTTTAATTTATATAAGAAAAGACCTAAACCGAAGTTTAGGTCTTCTAATGTTAATCCGTTAATGGATAACTAAATAAAATTATTTAGTACCGTTAACTGCGATTTCAACACGACGGTCTGGTGCTAAACAAGCGATAAGCGCTTTACGACCTTTAACCGCGTCACAAGTAGAACCTGTAACTGGGTTAGCTTTACCGTGACCAACTGCAGAGATGCTTTGAGCTGGAACACCTTTAGCTACTAAGTAGTTAGCTACAGAGTCTGCACGACGTTGTGATAATTTCACGTTTGGTGCATCTTTACCGATACGGTCTGTATAACCAGCAACAGCTACGTTAGCGTTGTTGATTTGAGCGATTTCACCGTAGATACCGTCTAAAGTTGCTTTAGCTTGTGGTTTTAAGTTAGCTTTACCGAAAGCGAAAGTTACATCAGAGCTTAAGTTGAAAGTTTTGCTTACAACTTCAGGAGCAACAACTGGAGCAGCACCTTGACCGAAACGGTAAGATAAACCAGCGTTGATAGAACCGATCCATGGGTTGTAGTCTACTGAGCTATTTGGACCTGTTTGAGTACGTAATTTACCCACGCGAGCTAACCATTGATATTCAAGACGTAATGCTAACTCTGGTAATGAAGGTAATGCATATTCGAAACCAGCAGCGAACACTGGAGAAACGCGTAAGCTGTGACGACCATATGCGTGCTCACGAGCACCAGTAGTTTCATCGTAGAATTTATAGTCAGAACGAACTAAAGCTGCACCAGCACGACCGTAGAAGTCTAAACCTTCTAAAGCAGAAGTTAAACCACCAAGACCATAGCTACCTTTTAAGCTTAAGTGAGCACCGTGGTTAGTGTGTTTGAATACTACTTTACCAGCATCTTTGAATTTAACACGACCGAAATCATCGTAACCTAACTCTACTGCTAAACCTAAGTTATCACGGTTTAATACTTGGTAACCACCAAATACACCGTAAGTAACAGAGTTACGGTTGTAACCATCTAAGCTACGAGGGTTAGTAGCATCAGTGTTAGCTTTGATACCATCGTGGAAAGATGCATAACCAGCTTTAGCACCTGCATAGAAAGTGTTTTCTTGTGGAGCTGCTTGAGCTACTGAAGCTGCTGCTAAACCAGCAACGACTAATGCGATTGCAGTTTTTTTCATTTTGATGTCCTCTATTTAGTCATCGTTATTAATTAAGAAAAGTTTCCTTGTTTATTGTGAACTTTATAAAAAAGAAACACTCTAAACATTGCTTAACTAGGGTTTTGAATTTGCCCTAACTTATCCTTTTGACAAATTCAATTCCTTTGCCATAGCCAAAGGAACGTTCAAAAGTATGGTTATTATCCTATAAAAACATCAAAGATCAAACCTTTTTTGCCTTTTTTGATTATTTTATAGACAAACAACCCCTAAAATGAACGTTCATTCACAAAAAACGGGTTAATTTTTAACCCGTTTTCTATTCTAACAAAAAATATCTTTTGTTCAAATCGACTTTTTTTTGAGCTTCATATATCATCAAATTCACTTTCTTCTCTATTTATATTTATGTGTGAGTGATTTTATGTTGCCCCGTCTTTCTAATGTGCCACAACTTAATAATGTGGTAAGTGATTATCTTAGCGAACTCCAAAAACAGCATTTTGAAGGTGATATTGCCTCAAATTATGCCGACCGTTTAAGTCTCGCTACGGATAACAGCGTCTATCAACAACTTCCACAGGCTATTTTGTTCCCTAAATCTGTTGCAGATGTGGTACGCATCGCCAAATTAGCCAATAAAGAGAAATACCTTCACTTAACCTTCACACCTCGCGGTGGCGGCACGGGCACAAATGGGCAATCTATTAATAACAATATTATTGTGGATCTCTCTCGCCACATGACAGGCATTTTAGAGCTTAATATAGAAGAACATTGGGTTCGCGTACAAGCAGGTGTAGTAAAAGACCAACTCAACCAATTTTTAAAACCTCACGGCTTATTCTTTGCGCCAGAACTCTCCACCAGTAATCGAGCAACCCTCGGTGGCATGATTAATACTGATGCTTCCGGTCAAGGTTCATTACAATATGGGAAAACCTCAGATCACGTTTTAGCATTACGTTCTGTTTTGATGAATGGTGAAATATTAGATACAAGTGCGGTCAAATCCGACGATGTTTTAGAAAACTACCCACTTGCAGAAAATGGAAAAACGCTGCATCAAACGATTTTCCAACGTTGTAAAGAGAAGCGCGCCTCAATCATTCAAGATTTACCCCAACTCAATCGCTTTCTCACTGGTTACGATCTTAAGAATGTCTTTAATAAAGATGAAAGTGAATTTAATCTCACCCGAATTTTAACGGGGTCAGAAGGTTCACTTGCGTTTATCTGCGAAGCTAAACTCAATTTATTGCCGATTCCTAAATATCGCACCTTAATTAATGTAAAGTACAGCTCATTTGATGCAGCACTTCGCAATGCCCCTTTTATGGTGAAAGCCAATGCCCTTTCAGTTGAAACCGTCGATTCCAAAGTGCTGAACCTTGCTAAGCAAGATATTATTTGGCATTCAGTGAAAGAACTTTTAACAGAAGAAGAACAAAATCCAATTCTTGGTTTAAACATTGTTGAATATGCGGGCAACAATCAAGCTAAAATCGACAGCCAAGTGACCGCACTTTGTCAGCAATTAGATGAAAAAATTGCACAAGGCAAAGATCATATTATCGGCTATCAACTTTGTTCTGACTTGCCTTCTATTGAACGTATTTACGCCATGCGTAAAAAATCGGTGGGGCTATTGGGGAATGCGAAAGGTGCGGCCAAACCGATTCCTTTTGTGGAAGATACCTGTGTGCCACCAGAACATCTTGCAGATTACATTGCAGAATTTAGAGCCTTATTAGATAGTCATAATCTGCAATATGGGATGTTTGGCCATGTGGATGCAGGTGTATTGCACGTTCGCCCGGCTTTGGACTTATGCGATAAAGAACAAGTCAAACTCTTTAAACTAATTTCAGATGAAGTAGCTGAACTCACGGTGAAATACGGCGGTTTGCTATGGGGTGAACACGGTAAAGGTGTACGTTCTCATTATGGCGAGAAATTCTTTACACCTGAACTTTGGCAAGAATTACGTTATGTGAAATTTTTATTTGATCCAAACAATCGTCTGAATCCAGGTAAAATCTGTACGCCACTTAATAGCAATGCTGAACTCTATTCGATTCTCTCGCCAATGCGTGCTGACAATGATCGCCAAATCCCAATTCAAATGCGAGATGAATTCAAAGGTGCGATGAATTGTAACGGTAACGGACTTTGCTTTAACTTTGATGAGCACAGCATTATGTGTCCTTCCATGAAAGTGAGTAAAAACCGCGTATTCTCGCCAAAAGGACGAGCCGCTATGGTGCGTGAGTGGCTGCGATTGATGGCGAATGAAAACGTATCGCCTGATCAATTAGATTTTCATAAAACACAAGTCAAACTGACCGCACTTGTGGAACGTTTCCGCAATAGCGTGCAGAAATGGCGTGGTGAATATGACTTCTCACATGAAGTAAAAGCAGCAATGGATACTTGTCTGGCTTGTAAAGCCTGTGCAAGCCAATGCCCGATTAAAATTGACGTACCAAGTTTCCGTGCGAAATTTTTCCATTTCTACCACAGTCGTTATTTGCGCCCAGCCAAAGATCATCTTGTGGCGAATTTAGAAGTTGCTGCACCTTATATGGCGAAACAACCGGCATTATTCAATTATTTCACCAAACTGAAAGTTACTCAAAGCTTGGTTGAAAAAACGCTTGGCATGACTGATTTGCCTCTCCTTTCAGAGCCAAACCTTCAACAACAATTAGTGGAAATTGGCTACCAAGGCAAAAAATTAGAAGAATTGGAAGGTCTCAGTGCCACAGAAAAAGCCAATATGCTCTTTATCGTACAAGATCCTTATACCTCTTATTACGATGCCAAAGTGGTTCGCGATTTTATCGCTCTCACACAAAAATTAGGATTCTCACCAATCCTTCTGCCTTTTAAACCGAATGGCAAAGCCATGCATATTAAAGGTTTTTTAGTTCGCTTTAGTAAAACCGCGAAAACACAAGCGGAATTTTTAAATCGCGTCGCCAAATTAAATGTACCTTTAGTCGGCGTAGATCCAGCTATTGTGCTTTCTTATCGTGATGAATATAAAGAGGTCTTAGGTGATTCTCGCGGTGATTTCCATGTACTCACAGCGCATGAATGGCTGACCAATCAATTAGAAAGTAACACATTACAAAGTGCAGTGAAAAATATTGCAAAATCTGACCGCACTTTTGAGTGGCATTTATTCCCTCATTGTACTGAATCCACCTTTATGCCAAACAGTCCGAAAGAATGGCAGTATATTTTTGCGCAATTTGGACAAACATTGAATGTCGAGAAAGTCGGCTGCTGTGGTATGGCGGGCGTATTTGGTCATGAAGTTCAAAATCAAACCATGTCGAAAGATATTTACGACGTATCTTGGGGCAAAAAATTACAAGGTAAAGATCCGAATCATTGTCTCGCAACTGGCTATTCCTGCCGTAGCCAAGTAAAACGATATGAAAAAGCCATCTTGAAACACCCTGTTCAAGCATTGCTTGAGATTTTAAATTAGATCTAGGAAGAATATATGATTTGGAAAAAACACTTTACCCTTGAGCAGCTTAATGAAATGGGGAAACATTGTGCTGTTGGGCATTTAGGTATTGAGATCTCAGCTTATGGTGAAAACTGGATTGAGGCAAAAATGCCCGTTGATCATCGCACCACTCAGCCTTTCGGTTTATTACATGGTGGTGTGTCTGTGGCATTGGCAGAAACCATTGGTTCATTGGCGGGATTTCTCAGCATAGAAGAAGGTCAAGTTGCCTTGGGATTAGACATCAACGCCAATCATCTTCGCCCTGTGAAAAAAGGTTTTGTTACCGCAAAGGCAACCCCAATTGCTTTAAGTCAAAATACCCATGTTTGGCAAATTGACATTCGCGATGAACAAGATAAACTCTGTTGCGTTTCTCGATTAACGCTTTCTATCAAACATTTATGAATACAACAAAAAAAATTGGCATCATTTTAGCGAATCTTGGTACGCCAGATGCCCCTCAACCCGCAGCGATCTCTCGTTATTTGTGGGAATTTTTAATGGATCCTCGCGTGGTCGATTTGCCGCGTTGGAAATGGTATCCCCTTTTAAAAGCCATTATTTTACCTATGCGTTCTAAACGCATTGCACGAAATTATCAATCTATTTGGACTGAACAAGGCTCTCCCCTGCTTGCGATTACCACGCAACAACAAGCAGGTTTACAAGCTTATTTGACTGAACAAGGCATCAATGCACAAGTCGAAATTGCCATGACTTACGGCAATCCTTCTATGCAAAGTGCGGTCAAAAATTTACTTAAAAATGATGTAGAACGCATGATTGTGTTGCCGCTTTATCCACAATATTCCAGCACCACAACAGGCGCATTAATCGATGCGTTTAATCGTGCCATTGCGCAAGAGCGCAATATTGTGCCTTTTGAGTTTATTCATTCTTATCATCTTGATGAAAACTACATTAACGCGTTGGTAGATTCCATCAAAGTGCGGTTAAAACCCGATGAGTTTTTACTTTTTTCTTATCATGGCATTCCATTACGTTATGAGAATATGGGCGATTATTATCGTCAGCATTGTAAACAAACCACGATTGCCATTGTGGATAAACTCGGTTTAACCGAAAACCAATGGAATATGACCTTCCAATCTCGTTTTGGTCGTGAAGAATGGTTACAACCTTATACAGATCACTTTTTAGAAGAAGCCGATTCTCAGGGTATTCAAAAAATCGCGGTGATTTGCCCAGGTTTTTCAGTGGATTGCTTAGAAACCTTAGAAGAAATTGAGGTTGAAAATAAAGAAACATTCTTAAATCATGGCGGTGTGTCTTATCACTATATTCCTGCCTTGAATGCTGAAAAAGCACATATTGAAATGATGGGGAAATTGGTTTTGGATAGATTGAAATAATTAAATCTCCCCCTAGCCCCCTCTTTGCGAAAGAGGGGGGAGGAATAAGTAAAAAAGTAATTCGCTCAT
>ERZ1106964.2270-NODE-2270-length-10135-cov-2.731448_pt1 | contig 10135 bp, 9 predicted proteins | sample MGYA00403682_ERZ1106964 | MGnify/ENA primary metagenome ERZ1106964 (study PRJEB35170, sample SAMEA104062451) | human gut metagenome | biome: human gut; feature: human-associated habitat; material: faeces | place: Denmark | collected 2013-04-10 ...
CGCACGGTATTTGCGGCCGTGGACCGGAAGACCGCCGGCGAACTGGCCCGCTGGGTGCGGAATCCCGGCGGTATGCGCTTCGCAGCGGTGGCCGACACCTGCTATGCATGGTACGCCGCGCAGGCCGACGCCGTGCGGACGCTCTCCGAGGCGTTGCCCGTGATCTATTCGGGCGTGGCGCTGGGGCAGGTGTTCAAGGGAGTGCTGAAACCCGATCCCGCGCTGGCTTTTTTCGACGGGCTGAACCGCGGGGCGCTGCCTGCGGCGGAACTGGACGACGAAGAGACGCTGCGCTTCCTGCGCCGGCAGGACATCGCCGCCGGAGGGCTGGCCGAGGGGATGAACCTCGTCTGCTCGCGGGGGCGTGCGCTGGGATTCGCCAAACGGATCGGTGCACGGGTGAATAACCTGTATCCCAACTCATTGCGAATTATAAAACAATAGATATGGCCGATAAACTTTTTTATTCGATGGGCGAGGTGGCCGAGATGTTCGACGTCAACACGTCGTTGATCCGCCACTGGGAGTCGCAGTTCAGCATTCTCCGCCCCAAGCGCAACAAGAAAGGCAACCGCCTCTTCTCGCCGGAGGACGTCGAGAACCTCAAGATGATCTACCACCTGGTCAAGGAGCGCGGCATGACGCTCGAAGGGGCCAAGAAGGCACTCCGGAAGGCGCCCTCCGAGAGCGGCGTGGATCGTGATGCCGAACTGATGGAGCGGTTGCAGCGTATCCGCGCCCTGCTGGTCGAGGTTCGCGAGGACCTGAAAGCCGGGGAGGGTGAGATCGTGACTGCTTCGGATGCCGACATGACCGATGCCGATGCCTCCGCTGCTGCCGCCGCTGATACCGCTGCCGCCGCCGAAACGCCCGTGCGCCGTCGCCGGGCCAAGGCCGTGGTGAAGATCGACGAACCGTCGGACGATGCCGCCGGGAAAGCCGCCGGGGATTCCTCGGCGCAGCCTGCCGTCAAACGCAACGTCCGCAGGCCCCGCCGCAAGAAGGAGGAGGCCGAAACCAAAGAGCTGTTCGCGTTTTACGAACAATCCTTATTTTGAGCATTGTCCGTAAAGACGTTCTCGATCCGCGCGGGGTATTGTTCAAGGATTCGCGGCTTTACCGGGCGTATTCACGGTGTGCCGCCGTCTTCGCAAGCCCCCGCCTCGGCGGGGCGTAATGCCGCGAAGCGACAGACCGGCTAAAAGCGCAGGTGCAGGCGGCGAAGAACTCCTGAATGCTGTATAATATAATTAACTCATATGATTATCAAACAAATAACCGACATTATCGAACGCTTTGCCCCACTTGAGTGGCAGGAATCGTATGACAATGCGGGACTTATCGTCGGCCGCCCCGACGACGAGGTGCACAAGGCCCTGCTGGCCGTGGATGTTACCGAAGAGGTGCTGGACGAGGCCGAAGCCGAAGGGTGCGATCTGGTGATCACACATCATCCGATCGTCTTCCGCGCGCTCAAGCGGTTCAACTCGGCCGATCCCGTCGAGCGGTGCGTCGAGCGGGCCATCCGCAGCCGGATCGCGCTCTACGCCTGCCACACCAACCTCGACAGCGCCCCCGGGGGCATGAGCTGGCGGCTGGCCGAAATGCTGGGCGTGGGGAACCTTCGGGTTCTCCAGCCTTCGGAGACCGGGGACGGCGCGGGGTTCGGCGTCGTGGGCGAACTGCCGGAAGCTGTTGACACCGTGGAGTTTATGCGGATCATCCAACGGCGGCTTGAGGTGAGCGTCGTACGGTACAGTGACATAGCGACATCCGGGGTGCGCCGCGTGGCGGTCTGCACCGGGGCCGGGGCCTCGCTGATCGGCGAAGCGCGCCGTGCCGGGGCCGACATCTACATCACCGCCGACATGAAGTACAACGACTTCATGGCGCCCGACAAGGCCCTCACGGTGGCGGATATAGGTCATTTCGAAAGCGAATATTGCGCAATTCAATTAATATTTGATATTTTATCGAAAAATTTATGTACCTTTGCGGTTCGCAAGAGTGAACGCTCGCGCAATCCGGTAAACTATCTGGTTTAAGTCTAAACTATAAAGACAACATATGGCAACGCAAAAGAAGACGGCCGACGTCGATTATTCGATGCAGGAGAAGATCATGGCGCTCTATGAGCTGCAGAAGATCGACAGCAAGATCGACGAAATCAACAAGGTGAAAGGCGAACTGCCTCTCGAGGTTCAGGACCTCGAGGATGAGATGGCCGGGATGAAGACCCGCATCGAACACATCAACGCCGAGATCGAGGAGCTGAACACGCTGACCAAGCAGCGCAAGCGCGAGGTGGACCAGGCTAAAATTATGATCGGCAACTACAAGGAGCAGCAGAACAACGTGCGCAACAACCGCGAGTTCGACGCCATCACCAAGGAGATCGAGTATCAGGAGCTTGAAATCGAGCTGGCCGAGAAGCGCCTGAAGGAGTATTCCGCCGGCGTGAAGGCCAAGAAACTCCAGCTGGAGGAGGCCGAGAACCTCTCCGTAGAGCGCGCTGCCGACCTCGCGGCCAAGAAGGCCGAACTGGAGGGCATCGAGGCCGAGACGGCTCCGCTGGTGGCGGAATACGCCGCACAGGGCGAGCGTGTCAAGGAGAAGATCGACGAGCGTCTGCTGGCGGCTTACGACCGCATCCGCCGCAACGTCCGCAACGGACTGGCGGTGGTGACCGTCAAGCGCGATGCCTGCGGAGGCTGCTTCAACCGCATCCCGCCCCAGCGTCAGGTGGACATCCGCCAGGGCAAGAAGATTATTATCTGCGAATACTGCGGCCGCATCCTCGTCGCCGATCCCGACGAAACGCAGGAATAGAGACGATACGAACAGCGAAAAGGCTTCCGGAAAACCGGGAGCCTTTTTTGTTTTTAAATATTTTTGTAAATACGGGAATGTTAATTTATTAACATCGAAAATCTTTCCGACTTTTGCAAATAATCCTTAACTTTGCAAAGTTGTAATTTCCGGACTTAAATTATTCGCATGAAAATAGCCATAGCTCAGCTGAATTACACGATCGGAGACGTGGACGGCAATGCCTCGAAGATCATCGACTCCATTCACAAGGCGAAAGCGCAGCATGCCGACCTGGTGATTTTCGCCGAACAGGCCGTGAGCGGAACCCCCGCCTTCGACCTGCTGCGCAAGACGACCTTCCTCGAACTCTGCGAGGACGCTCTGGTCGAAATAGCCTCGTGCTGCGACGGCATCGCCGCCATCGTCGGTCTTCCGATCCTCACGGCGGACGGCACGATCAGCGCCGCGGCGCTGATTCAGGATCGCAAGGTGCTGCGCTACATCGGCAAGAAATACATCACGGCGCGCCGTGAAATGGGTTTCCTGGTCCCTTCGAAAGGCTATGAATACGCCACGATCAAGGGCCATAAGTGCGCGATCATCGTGGGCGACGATTTGAGCCGCGAGCGCGACTTCGACCAGTCGGTCGAAACGGTCATCTCGATCAACGCCCGCAAATACGGCAAGGGAACCATGACCTACCGTTACGAGATGATGCGCAACCTGGCTTTCGTCGAGAGCAAGAATCTCGTGCTGGTCAATCAGGTGGGCGGTTCGACCGACATCGTCTACGACGGCACGTCGGGCGCGCTGAACAGCCGCGGCGAACTGGTGCTGATGATGAAGAATTTCGAGGAGGATTTCCAGATTTTCGATACGAAGGCGTCCGCCCGGCCGATCACGATCCCCTCGACCTACAACGACCGCACGCGTCTGGTCTACGAGGCGGCACGCTGCGGACTGCGGGACTTCTTCCGCAAGAACGGCTACCGGAAGGCTTCGATCGGCCTTTCGGGCGGCATCGACTCGGCCGTGGTGGCCTCGATCGCCGCCGATGCGCTGGGGGCGGAGAATGTCCGCGCGCTGCTGATGCCCTCGCCCTTCTCGTCCCTCGAGTCGGTGGAGGACGCCAAGGAGCTGGCGCGCAACCTCGGCATCGAATACAACGTCATTCCGATCTCGGAAATCTATACCAGCGTGGTGAACACCCTCAAGCCGGTCATCGGCGGCACGGAGTTCGACGCCACGGAGGAGAATATCCAGACGCGTATCCGCACGGTGCTGCTGATGGCCCTCCAGAACAAAACGGACTACATCCTGCTGAACTCCTCGAACAAGAGCGAGAACGCACTGGGGCTCTGCACCCTGTACGGCGACACGGCAGGCGCTTTCAGCCCCACGGGCGACCTTTACAAGAGCGAAATGTACGACGTGGCACGCTATATCAACCGGACGCAGGGCAACCCGATCCCCGAAAGCATCCTGACCAAGGAACCTTCGTCGGAACTGCATCCCGGACAGAAGGACAGCGACATTCTGCCGCCCTACGAGGTGGTGGACGCCATCCTGTTCCGCATGATCGAGGAGGGGCAGCACCGCGAGGAGATCGTCAACGCGGGATTCGATTCGGAAGTCGTGGAGAAGATCCACGCGATGATCATGCACAACGAGAAGAAACGCTACCAGTTTCCGCCCGTGCTGCGGCTCTCGTCGTGCACGTTCGGACATGAGCGGCTGATGCCCCTCACCAACAAATACGGAGATTAGGGCGTGGCGGATTTGATCGAACACTGCGGCGTGGTGGAACGTACGGAGCGCGACACGGTCTATGTGAGGATCACCTCCCGGAGCGCCTGCGGAACCTGCAAGGCCCGCCAGGCGTGCGGCCTGGCCGAGGCGACCCCCGAGGCCGGGCAGTATGCCGCCGGCAGGGAGGTGATGGTCGGCGTGCGGCGGAGTGCCGGCGTACGCGCCGTCGTGCTGGCCTATGTCGGTGCGCTGGCCGTCCTGCTGGCCGTTCTGGTCGGGACGATCGCCGTCGCCGGATGGAGCGAAGGTGCGGGCGCCCTCGCCGCTATTGCGGGCGTGGGCGTTTATTATTTCGCGCTGTGGCTCTTTCGGCGGAAAATCGAACACACAATTCAATTTACAATAACAAAAATCTGATGGAAGTATTACTTTACACGATCCTGACGCTGTGCGCGCTGGGCGTGCTCTCGGCGGTGATCCTCTATTTCGTGGCCCAGAAGTTCCGGGTCGAGGAGGACCCGCGCATCGACGAGGTGGAGAAGATGCTCCCCGGGGCCAACTGCGGCGGCTGCGGATTCGCAGGATGCCGGGGCATGGCCGACGCGCTCGTGAAGCGCGACGACATCTCGGCGCTCTTCTGCCCCGTGGGCGGCGGCGACTGTATGAAAGCCGTGGCTGCATACCTCGGAAAGGCCGCTGCCGAAAAGCAGCCCGAGGTGGCGACCGTCCGCTGCGGCGGCACGTGCGAGAAGCGTCCCCGCACCAACGAGTACAACGGGGCCAAGTCGTGTGCCGTGGCTTCGTCGCTCTATGTGGGCGAGACGGGCTGCGCGTTCGGCTGTCTGGGCTTCGGTGACTGCGTCGCGGTCTGCGCCTTCGACGCCATTCACATCAACCCGGAAACGGGACTTCCGGAGGTCGACGCCGACAAGTGCACGGCCTGCGGCGCCTGCGTGAAGGCATGTCCGAAAATGATCATCGAACTGCGGAAGAAATGGCCCAAGAACCGTGCGGTGTACGTGTCGTGCGTGTCGAAGGACAAGGGCGCCGTGGTGATGAAGGCCTGCAAGGCCGGATGTATCGGCTGTGGCAAGTGTGTGAAAGTATGCGCCTTCGATGCCATCACCGTGGAGAACAACCTCGCCTACATCGACCCGCAGAAGTGTAAACTGTGCCGCAAGTGTGTGAACGAATGTCCTACGGGAGCCATCCGGCTCGTCGGCATGGACCCGCTGCCCAAAGCCCCGAAGGCTCCGGCAGCGCCCGCCGCTAACAAAGAATCGTAAAAAAGGAATTCCAACTATGAAGACATTTCCAATGGGCGGAGTCCATCCGTCGGAAAATAAGTTGAGCTGCGCCAAACCGATCGAGGTGCTGCCGCTGCCCGATGTGGTGACGATTCCCCTCGCACAGCACATCGGCGCCCCGGCGGTGGCCAAGGTCGCCAAAGGCGATCGGGTGCTCACGGGCCAGCTCATCGCCGAAGCCGGCAGTTTCATGTCGGCGAACATCCACTCCCCGATTTCGGGTACGGTGACGGCTGTCGATATGGTCGTCAACGGCCAGGGCCTGCGCCAGATGATGATCACCATCAAGCGCGAGGGCGACGACTGGGCCGAGGGCATCGACCGTTCGGAGGCGCTGGTGAAGGTCTGCTCCTTCTCGGCGCAGGAGATCATCGCCAAGATCAAGGACGCCGGCATCGTCGGCATGGGCGGAGCGACGTTCCCCACGCACGTGAAACTCTCGGTTCCACCCGGAAAGAAGGCCGAGTGCGTCATCATCAACGGCGTGGAGTGCGAACCCTATCTTACGTCGGACCACCGCACGATGCTGGAGCACGGCGAGGAACTGGTCGTCGGCGTCACGATTCTGATGAAGGCCGTGGGCGTCGGGAAAGCCTATATCGGCATCGAGAACAACAAACCCGACGCGATCGCGCATCTGACGAAGATCGCCGCCGGATACAAGGGCATCGAGGTCGTACCCCTGAAGGTGATGTACCCGCAGGGGGGTGAGAAGCAGCTGATCGCAGCCGTCACGGGCCGTCAGGTTCCGCCTCCGCCCGCGCTGCCGATCGACGTGGGGGCCGTGGTGTGCAACGCCTCGACGACCGTTGCCGTCTATCAGGCCGTGCTGAAGAACAAACCGCTGATCGAGCGGGTGGTGACCGTCACGGGCAAGAGCGTGAAGGAGCCGAAGAACCTGCTGACCCGCATGGGTACGCCGATCTCGGCGCTGATCGAGGCCGCGGGCGGCCTTCCCGGGGATGCGGGCAAGGTGATCAACGGCGGTCCGATGATGGGCCGGGCGATGGTGAACCTCGACTCGCCCGTGACGAAGGGCTGCTCGGGCATCACCGTCATGTCGGGCCGCGACGCACAGCGCCGCGAGGCGACGCAGTGCATCAAGTGCGCCAAGTGCGTCTCCGCCTGTCCGATGGGACTGGAACCCTATTACCTCTCGAAGATGACCCAGAAGAAGGGCTGGGACGAACTGGAAGCGCTGATGATCACCTCGTGCATCGAGTGCGGCTGCTGCCAGTCGACGTGTCCGGCCTATCTGCCGCTGCTGGACTGGGTGCGCCTCGGCAAGCAGACCGTGATGGGCCTGATCCGCGCACGCGCAGCGGCTGCACCTAAAAAGTAAATGAAAAAACAGTATAGATATGGCTAATAAACTCATTGTGGCTCCCGCACCCCACGTGCAGACGGCCCAGTCGACGACCCGGATCATGCGCGACGTCGTGATCGCGCTGATGCCCGCGCTGGTCGTGTCGACGGTGGTCTTCGGACTGGACGTGCTGCGCGTTACGGCCCTTTCCGTGGTGTCGTGCGTGGTGATCGAGTACCTGATTCAGAAATTCATGGTCCGCGGTGCGACTACCGTCGGCAACTGGTCGGCCGTGGTGACGGGCGTGCTGCTTGCCTTCAACCTCCCGGCGTCGATTCCCTGGTGGATCGTCGTGATGGGCGCCTTCGTGGCCATCGCCGTCGCCAAAATGACCTTCGGCGGCCTGGGCAAGAACCCCTTCAACCCCGCGCTGGTGGGACGCGTGTTCCTGCTGATCGCCTATCCGGTGCAGATGACCACCTGGCCGCTGCCCGTGAACGGCTCGTTCGACGTTCTGTCGGGCGCCACGCCGCTGGCGGCCGTGAAGCAGGGGCTGGCGGGTCCCGGCGCCATCGGCGTGCAGGAGATGCTGCTGGGCAACATCCCCGGTTCGCTGGGCGAGGTGGCCGCTGCGGCCTTGCTGTGCGGATTCGTCTACCTGCTGTGGCGGCGCGTGATCACGTGGCACATTCCCGTGACGGTGCTCGCGACGATGGCTGTGTTCGCCGGGGTGGTTGCGATGTGCTCCGTGTCGTTCGACGCGCTTCCGCAGGCTGCCGACGGAACCTGTTCGGCCGGTTATAAACTGGGATACCTCTTCGGGACTGCGTGGAGGGCCGGTATATTCCATGTCCTTGCGGGCGGCGCGATGTTAGGTGCGATCTTCATGGCCACGGACTATTCGACCTCGCCGATGACCGTTCGGGGCGGCGTGATCTTCGCTGTGGGAATCGGACTGATCACCATGTGCATCCGTCTGTGGGGCGCTTATCCCGAGGGCATGTCGTTTGCGATCCTGATTATGAACGCCTGCGTGCCCCTGATCAACAAATATGTCAAACCCAAGCGCTTCGGCGTGAAATAAGAGGAGGTGACAGCATGAAAAGTACACTTTTGAACATGACGGCCGTCCTCTTCGGCATCACCCTCGTGGCTTCGGCCGGAGTGGGCTTCGTCAATATGATTACCGTGGAGCCGATCGCGGCGGCCAAGGAGGCCGCGACGCTGGCGGCCCTGAACGAGGTGCTCCCGGCGTTCGACGCCACGACGACCGAGGAGCTGACCATCGACGACATGCCGATCACGGTTTACACGGCGACGGCCGGGGGCAGCGTGAGCGGTTATGCCGTGCAGTCGATGACCAAGCAGGGCTTCGGCGGCGTGGTGCGCCTGATGGTGGGCTTCACGCCCGAGGGCGAAGTAGTGAACGTCAACGTGTTGGAGCAGACCGAGACTCCGGGTCTCGGTACCAAGATGGCCGACGAGGGCAACGTCCTGCTTGCGAGCGTCAAGGGCCGGAAACTCGAATCGAAGAAGCTCGTCGACGGCAAGCTGGCCGTGACGAAGGATGGCGGCGACGTCGATGCGCTGACCGCCGCAACGATCTCGTCGCGCGCCTATGTCGACGCGATCAACCGCGCGTGGATGGCTTACAAGAGCGTGGCGACGGGCGAAGCCCCGACCGACACGGCGTCCGGAGCGACGGCCGCCGCCGGACAAACCAACGAGCCTGCGGCTCAGGAAGGAGGTCAAAATGAATAAACTGCAAATTATATCGAGCGGCATCGTCAAGAACAACCCGACGTTCGTGCTGGTGCTGGGCATGTGCCCCACGCTGGGTACGACGACTTCGGCCGAAAACGGCATGGGCATGGGGCTGGCGACGATGGCCGTGCTGATCATGTCGAACCTTGTGATTTCGCTGATCAAGAACATCATTCCCGACAAGGTCCGCATCCCGGCGTTCATCGTCGTGATCGCCTCGTTCGTGACGATCATCCAGATGCTGATGCAGGCCTATGTGCCGGCGCTGTACGGAGCGCTGGGCGTCTTCATCCCGCTGATCGTGGTGAACTGCATCATCCTCGGCCGCGCCGAGGCCTTCGCTTCGAAGAACTCCCCGCTGGATTCGATCCTCGACGGCGTGGGCATCGGCCTGGGCTTCACGCTGGCGCTGACTGTGATCGGCGCCGTGCGCGAGATCCTGGGCAGCGGCGCCATCTTCGGCGTCAACCTCGGCTTTGCGGACGTTGCGCCGCTGATCTTCGTGCTGGCCCCGGGGGCATTCCTGGTGCTGGGCTATCTGATGGTATTGTTTAACAAATTAGCCAAGAAATAGTTATGGAGCTTTCCTATTTTGCAATCATCATCGGCGCCATCTTCGTCAACAACGTCGTGCTGGCGCAGTTCCTCGGCATCTGCCCCTTTCTGGGCGTGTCGTCGAAAGTCGAGACTTCGCTGGGCATGGGAGCTGCCGTAACCTTCGTGATGGCCATTGCGGCCGTCGTGGCGTGGCTGATTCAGACCTATGTGCTCGTGCCGCTGGACATCGTCTACATGCAGACGATCGTCTTCATCCTCGTGATCGCGGCCCTCGTGCAGATGGTCGAGATCATGCTCAAGAAACTCTCGCCGTCGCTCTATCAGGCGCTGGGCATCTTCCTGCCCCTGATCACCACCAACTGCGCCGTGCTGGGCGTCGCGATCCTGATGATCCAGAAGGAGTTCAACCTGTTGCAGATTCGGTGGCCACGGCCCTCGGTTTCGCCCTCGCGCTGGTGCTCTTCGCAGGTATCCGCGAGCGTCTCGATTTCGAGGACGTGCCCAAGGCGTTCAAGGGCATTCCCATCGCGCTGATCACGGCCGGGATTCTGGCCATGGCGTTTATGGGATTCTCCGGTCTGGTTTGATTTCCGATTTGTAAGCGGCTATTTCCGCACATCCCTCGAACGGGGCGAATGGA
>ERZ1106964.2279-NODE-2279-length-10105-cov-5.595622_pt1 | contig 10105 bp, 10 predicted proteins | sample MGYA00403682_ERZ1106964 | MGnify/ENA primary metagenome ERZ1106964 (study PRJEB35170, sample SAMEA104062451) | human gut metagenome | biome: human gut; feature: human-associated habitat; material: faeces | place: Denmark | collected 2013-04-10 ...
TGTTTATTGAGAAGATCGTGGTGCACGAAAAAGAGGTGAAGTGGTCTAAACACGCGCCCCAGACCGTGGAGATCTACTACAACGGCATCGGCTTCATAGACAAACAGCATCAGGACATGGAAAGCCTGCAACCCCTGAAAGCAGAAGAACCCCGACAGGCATCGTAAACACGATAACCTGTCGGGGGATCCCCGGAATTAGTTGTTACCCCTGTCAGGGGGGGACAAAGGCATTCAGCTCCTTTTTGCTTGCGTTCCGTTTGGATCAGTCGAATTCCAGCGCGGTGGCGCGCAGCTCGCTCACTTCGCCGACGATGGCGCTCCAGGGGGCGAAGGTCTGGAGCTCGCGAAGAAGCGGCTCTGCGTCCTCGCGCGGGAGCGCGACGAGAAGGCCGCCCGAGGTCTGCGGGTCGGCGGCGAGGTCGAGGAAGACCTGCTGCGCCGTGGGCAGCACCGTGAGATGCGGCTTCACATAGTCCATGTTGCGGTAAGCGCCCGCGGGGATGATGCCCATCTCAGCCATATCGCGCGCCTCGTCCATCAGGGGGAGCGTTGCGCCGTGCAGGCGGATGGTAACGCCGCTGCCGCTCGCCATCTCATAGCTGTGACCGAGCAGGCCGAAGCCTGTCACGTCGGTGCAGGCGTGGACATTTTTGGCGCTTCGCACGGCATTGCCCGCCTTTTTGTTGAGCGTCGCCATGTGGGCATAAACCGCGTCGCGCGCGGCGGGGGAGATGAGGTCTGCTTTGATGGCGGTCGTGAGCACGCCGCTGCCGAGCGGCTTGGTGAGCACCAGCACATCGCCCGGCTGCGCGCCGACATTTTTGAGGATGCGGTCGGGATGGACGAATCCCGTGACGCACAGGCCGTACTTTGGTTCGTTATCCTGAATGGTGTGGCCGCCCGCGATGACGCATCCGGCCTCGACGGCCTTGGCATGTCCGCCCTCCAGAATGGCGCGGATATCCTCTTTCGGCAGGCAGTTCGGCACGCACAGAAGGTTCATTGCGAGTTTCGGCTCGCCGCCCATGGCGTACACGTCGCTCAGCGCGTTCGCCGCGGCGATCTGACCGAAGAGATACGGATCGTCCACAATGGGGGTGAAGAAGTCGACCGTCTCGATGACGGCGACCTCGTCGGAGACGCGGTACACGGCGGCGTCGTCACTGCTGTTGTAGCCGACTAAAAGCGCGGGGTTCGACACATTCGGCAAGTCAGCAAGAATTTCTGTCAGGGCACCCGGCCCCAGCTTGGCGGCTCAACCCGCCGCCTTTGTCATCTGCGTGAGACGCAGCTTGTCGTTCATGGCGCGCACCTCCTCCTTGAAAAACTTCTTTTATTGTAGAGAAGCGCGAGCCCTTTGTCAACTCCGTCGTGTTTGCACCCTCAGCGCGGGAAGAGGGTGTGGAGCAGATCGAGAAAGCTCTCCAAAAGGTCCGTCGGGCGTCCGTCGGAGAGAGTCACGTCGCCGGAAAGACCGTCGCAGAGGACAAAGTAGCGTTCGGCGGAGGAAAGATTCGTGAATTCGCAGCGCGCGGTGCGTCCGTCGACCTCGTAGAACATGGCCGGGTAGGGATTTGTGACATCGGTGATGTTCCAGAGCGTGATCGTGCCGTTCTGCGGCGTATCCGCGCGGAAGGTGACGGCGATGCGCGTGCTGTTCGTAAAAAGACGGCGGCCGTCGCAGCTGTCGGCAAAGGTTTGTACCTCTCCGGCGGCAAGGTTGCAGACGCTCTCCTCAACCACGGGGACGTAGGGGTGCTGTGCGCGGACAAGGTTCATCCACGCGGCGACGGCGAGCGAGAGCAGCACGATCATGGCGATGACGCCGACGGTCAGGCAGGTGCCGCGTTTCTGGCGACGGTGCTTGACCTTTTGCGCGTAGTCGGCGACGGCGGGCGGGTCGATGGCCTGCGCGGCGGAGAGAAACTGCTCGCTTTTCATCCGCGCGAGCGTTTCGCGGCAGCGGGGGCAGGTTTTGAGATGATCGTCCACGAGAGCGCGGCTCGCGTCCGAGCAGCTTTCGTCGGCGTAGAGCGGTAGCAGGTCGCCAATGACGCGGCAGTCAATGTTCATGGTGTTCCTCCATATCTTCAATCAGTTTGTCCTTGGCGCGGTAAAATGTGACCTTTGCCCAGGACTCGGATTTGCCGAACAGGTCGGCAATGTCGCGAAAGTGCAGCTCGCCGAGCACGCGCAGCGTGAAGACCTCGCGGTACGGCTCTTTGAGCCGGTGCAGGGAGGCGTGGATGCGCATGGCCTGTTCTTTGTCGGCCAGCAGCTCAAAAATGTCGTCCGGCGCGGCGAGCCCGTGCGTTTCCTCGTAGGGGACGGCGCGCCTTTGGCGGCGGAGCTCTTTTGTGAGGGCGTTTTTCGCAATCTGGCAGAGCCACGATTCGACGCGGCAGTTGCCGCGAAATGTGTCGATGTGCAGATACGCCTGATAGAACGTCTCCGCCGTCAGTTCGTCGGCGAGGGAGGCGTCCTTGCAGAGCGAGAGCAGGAAGCGGTAGACAACGGGTGTGCAGCGCCGGCAGATCTCGTCAAATTCGTCCATGCAGGGCCTCCTTTCCGCTTCTTTCTGCCTGTTAGAGCGCGGAATGCGCAGAAAGATACAAACTTTTTCTCATTTTATCAATTTGCTGCAAACGGCGCAAGGCAGAGACTACCATCGAAAAAATCAATGATAACAGCACGGTAAAACGGGAGAAACCATGAAAAAATTCGCGGCGGGAGAAAAAAGTTGTGTCACTTCGCGCGGAATCTGTTATAGTTAGAAAGAAATAACGGGTGCAAACCCATCAAAGGAGCGATAGAAATGACGATCAAAGTCAATGCCATGGGCGACGCCTGCCCCATCCCTGTTGTGAAGACGCAGAAGGCGATGCAGGAGCTCGGCGGCGCCGGAACGGTCGAAACGCTGGTCGACAACGAGACTGCGGTGCAGAATCTCGGCAAGCTGGCCGCAAGCAAGGGCTGCACGTCCAAAACCGAAAAGCTCGGCGAAAACGAGTACCGCGTGACCATCACCGTGGGGGAAAACGCCAAGGTGGAGGAGCAGAGCGGCGAGTGCTACACCTGCGGCAAGCCGAAGACGGTCGTGGTGCTGTCGTCTGACAAGATGGGCAGCGGCAATGACGAACTCGGCGGCGCGCTGATGAAGGCGTTCGTCTTCGCCCTGAGCCAGCAGGAGACCCTGCCCGACACCATCCTCTGCTACAACGGCGGCGTGAAGCTGACGTGCGAGGGCTCGGAGTCTCTCGAAGACCTCAAGGGCATGGCCGCGCGCGGCGTGGAGATCATGAGCTGCGGCACGTGCCTCAACTTCTACGACCTCAAGGAAAAGCTCGCCGTCGGCGAGGTGACGAACATGTACGTCATCGTCGAAAAGATGAGCGGCGCGGACCGCGTCGTCCGTCCGTAAGATGATCTATCTTGACAACGCGGCGACCACGCTGCGAAAGCCGCCGCAGGTCATCGACGCGGTGGTCTCGGCGATGGGGAGCTTCGGCAACAGCGCGCGCGGCACGCACGAGGAGGCGCTTGCCGCCTCGCGCGTGATCTACGACACGCGCTGCAAGCTCGCCGCGCTCTTTGGCTGCAAGCGGCCTGACCACGTGGCGTTCACCTGTAACTCGACCGAGGCGCTGAACATCGCCATCCATGGCTGCATCCACGCGGGCGAGCATGTGATCTCGACCGACCTTGAGCACAACTCTGTCCTGCGACCGCTTTACCGGCTGGAACGGGAAAACAATGTCAAGTTGAGCTTTGTTCCCGCAGACCGGCAGGGGAACATCGACTACGCCGATTTTGAACGGCTGCTGCGTCCCGGTACCCGCGCCGTCGTCTGCACGCACGCCTCGAACCTGACGGGCAACACGCTGGATCTGGCGTGCATCGGCGCATTTGCGCACGAACACGACCTTTTGTTCATCGTGGACGCTTCGCAGAGCGCGAGCGTGCTGCCCATCGACATGGAGCAGATGCACATCGACGTGCTGTGCTTCACGGGGCACAAATCGCTGATGGGCCCGCAGGGCACGGGCGGACTGTGCGTGCGCGAGGGTGTGGACATCAACCCCTGGAAGGTCGGCGGCACGGGCGTGCAGACCTATCTCCACGAGCAGCCCGAGCAGATGCCGACGCGGCTAGAGGCGGGCACGCTCAACGGCCACGGTATCGCGGGGCTGAACGCCGCGCTCGACTTTTTGCAGGAGACCGGCGTTGAGGCCATCCACGCGCATGAAATGGCGCTGCTGCGCCGCTTTGTCGCGGGCGTCGAGAAAATTCCGGGTGTGGCGCTCTACGGCGATTTTGACCATGAGCGCACGGCGGTCGCCGCGCTCAACATCGGCGACATGGGCTCGGGCGAGGTATCGGACATCCTGTCCGAGGACTACGGCATCGCGACCCGCCCGGGCGCGCACTGCGCGCCGCGCCTGCACGAGGCGCTCGGAACTGAGGAGCAGGGCGCGGTGCGCTTCAGCTTCGGCTGGTATAATACGGAAGAGGAAGCGGACGCCGCGGTCACCGCGCTCCGCGAGATCGCAACATGAGAGAGAAAAAGCTATGGCTCGTCATCACCTTCCACACGACGGCCGCGGCCATCGCGATGGAAAAGCTCTGCCGGGCGAAGGGCCTGCCCGGGCGGCTCATCCCCGTCCCGCGTGAGCTGACGGCGGACTGCGGTATGTCGTGGCGCGCGGAGGTCCAGGACCGCGCCGCGCTCGCCGCGCTGACCGAGGCGGAGGGGTTGGAGGTCGACGGCTTTTACGAGCTGGTGATTTGAAGAAAAGAGGGGGGAACCATCGAAAAAACGATGGTTCCCCCTCTTTCATCTATGTATCCCGTTTGTTTTTCAAAAGATAAACCGATATACTGGTTTTCGACAAAAAGTGTTGATTTTGTCAACGATCAAAAAAGGAAAATTGGAGAAAATAAAAAAAGTACGTCTGGGCGTCATTATTGCGGGCGCCGCAGTGGGCCTTGCGGCGCTCATCTTAACGGCGCTCGGCAACCCGACAAACATGGGCTTCTGCATCGCGTGCTTTCTGCGCGATATTTCCGGCGCGGTGGGCCTGCACAGCGCGGCAAAGGTGCAGTATGTCCGCCCTGAGATCATTGGCCTCGTGCTCAGCGCGTTCATCATGAGCGTTGCGAGCAAGGAGTTCAAGGCGCGCGCCGGATCGCCACCCGCTTTGCCGAAAAGCAGGGTTATAAAGTGGAGTATGCCGCCGAAGGCGAGGACTTCCGGCGGAAGCTCAACAAGTAAGAGAAGGTCGGACTACCATATTATGATGAAAAGAGACGCCTGCAGAGCGTCTCTTTTTATTCTTTCAGCAGCCTCATCCGCTCGCGCCAGTCGGGCATGTAGCGCTCGATGAGCGCGTAAAACGCGGGGGAGTGGTCGTGGTGGCGGATGTGCGCGAGCTCGTGGACGACGACATAGTCGATGGCTTCGCGCGGATACTGCATCAGCCGCCAGGAAAAGCAGATGCTGTTTTTCCCGCTGCACGAGCCAAAGCGCGTGCGCGCGGACGTGATCTTGAGGCCTGTCGGCGTGAGGCCCATGATGCCGCTCCAATAGTCAACGCGCATGGGGAGGTATTCCTTCGCACGCGCGATGAGCGCTTTGCGCTCCTCGTCCGTCGGCTCGGGATGGGCAAGGCGGCGCGCCTGCTGCTTTTCGCGGGCGCGGGTAAGCCAGCCCTCGTGCTCGGCGACGAAGCGGTCGATAAATTCCTTTTTGACGCCGTAGGGCGCGCGGACGACGGCGCGGCCGTCGCGGTCCAATTGCAGGGACATCGTACGGCGCTTGGCGCGAATCAGCGTATAGCCCGTCATTCGCCGATATAGGTGAAGCGGCGGAACGTCTTGCCGTCGCGCTCAACGGCCTCGTTCCACATGCTCACGGGCCGGACCCAGAGTCCGAAGTCGCCGTACAGCGCGCGATAGACGACGAGCTCCTCATCGGTTTCCGAGTGGCGTGCGACGCCGAGGACCTCATATTCTTTGCCCTTGAAGTGGCGGTAGCGCCCGGGCTTGATGCTTTCCATGAATGATGCCTCCTGCAAAGGATTTGGATAGAGTATAGCACGAAGAAGCGAAAAAAGGAAGCGGCGCGTGCCGCTTCCTTTTTGATTTGATTTTGAAATTTGCTTCTTAGTAGCTGCCGAGGTCGGCGGACTTGTCGCCCGTGACGCTGACGCCGAACTCGTAGTCGTTGCCGGGGAGGATGGCGTTCAGGATGACACCGCACAGGGCCGCGATGGCAAGGCCGGAGAGGGTGACGGCCGCGCCGCCGACAGTGAAGGTGATGCCGCCGACCGAGCTGAAGCCGAGGCCGCTGACGAACATGACCGCTGCGATGATCAGGTTGCGGGACTTGGTGAGGTCGACCTGGTTTTCCACGATATTGCGCACACCGACCGCGGAGATCATACCGTAGAGGATGAAGCTGACGCCGCCGACGATGGCCGCGGGGATGGAGTTGACGAGCGCGTCAAACTTGGGGGAGAAGCTCAGGATGATGGCGTAGATGGCCGCGAGGCGGACAACGCGGGGGTCGTAGACCTTGGAGAGGGCGAGCACGCCGGTGTTCTCACCGTAGGTGGTGTTGGCAGGGCCGCCGAAGAAGCCGGCGAACGCGGTGGCGAGACCGTCGCCGACGAGCGTGCGGTGCAGGCCCGGGTCTTCGATGAAGTTCTTGCCGGTGGTGGAGGAGATGGCGGAGATATCACCGATGTGCTCCATCATAGCCGCGATGGCGATAGGGGCCATGACCAGGATGGCGGAGACGTCGAATTTGGCGATGACGAACTGCTGGAGACCAAGGAAGCTTGCTTCACTCACACCGGAGAAGTCGACCTGACCGGCGATGACCGCGACGATGTAGGAGCCGACGACGCCGAGCAGGATGGGGATGATCTTGACCATGCCCTTGCCCCAGATGTTGGCGACCACGATGATGGCCATAGCGACGAGGGCGAGCCACCAGCAGGTGGAGGCGTTATTGATGGCGGAGCCGGAGAGGTTCAGGCCGATCATGATGATCATCGGGCCCGTGACGATGGGAGGGAAGTAACGCATGACCTTTTTCGCGCCGAGCACCTTAAAGAGGAGTGCGAGCACGAGGTAGAGGAGACCTGCGATCACGATGCCGCCGAGCGCGTAGGCGAGCTTCGTTTCGGGATCGAGACCTTCGTAGGCGGGCATCGTCGCGACCGTGGAGAAGCCGCCGAGGTAGGCGAACGAGGAGCCGAGGAACGCGGGGACCTTGAACTTGGTGCACACGTGGAACAGCAGCGTGCCGAGACCGGCGAACAGCAGCGTCGTCTGGATGGAGAGCGGCAGGCCGTAGCCCTGGACCAGAATGGGGACGAGCACCGTCGCGCCGAACATGGCGAACATGTGCTGCAGGCCCAGAATCAGCATTCTGGGGGTGCCCAGCTGTCGGGCGTCGTAGATGGCTTCGTGTCCGAGATCTTTCTTCATGTGATTTTCCCTCTTTGCTTTCTTCTTATTTTTATTCTCATTTGAATAAACATGGTTGGGCCCCGCGTGGGCAAAAAATAAGACCGGTAAGAAAACTTACCGGTCAAAAGAAACAATATCAATAAAAACGGAAACAGCAATACCAACGGAAGAATTTTTCTTTTTCGGCGCGGTGCAGAGCATCATGGGTCGTTCCTCCTGTTCGTTTGTTGTCGTCTGACCAAGAATACCCGAAAGCAGGCAAGATTGCAAGCCGGAATTTTGACCAATTTACATGAAAGATATCCATCATTTTTGTGCAAAAATGCGGGCAGCAAAACGAAATTTTTCCTGCAAAAACCCTTGCCAAATGAAATTAAATGCAGTACAATAAGTGTGACCCCTATTGATAATGCCTATAAATGGGGGATTTTCATTTAGAAAGTGTGTGTGGAGCATGGAAAAGAAAAAACTAAGCTTGCCGAAGCAGATCGGAATTGCGCTGCTGCTCGGTATTCTGGCCGGCTATGTCTTTTATATGCTGGGAATACCCGAGTTCACGACCAACTACTTAAAGCCTTTCGGCACCATCTTCGTCAACCTCCTCAAGTTCATCGTCGTCCCCGTCGTGCTGCTGTCGATGATCGACGGCATCATCTCCATGGGCGATATGAAGAAGGTCGGCTCCGTCGGCTGGAAGACGGTCGCCTACTTCCTTGTCACCACGGCCGCGGCCTGCGTCATCGGCCTGGTATTCGCCAACCTCTTCAACAATGCAGGCTGGTTCCCCACGCTCGCGCTGGAGGACGGCGCGGTCTGGGATAAGGCCACCAGCGCCAACTTCATGGATACCCTGGTCGCCATCTTCCCGAGCAACATGTGGAAATCCTTCACCGACGCAAACATGCTGCAGGTCATCGTGATCGCTCTGATGTTCGGCGGCGGCATCCTTGCCGCGGGCGAAAAGGGCAAGCTTGCCAAGGACCTGGTCTCCACGCTCTATGCGGTCATCGAGCGCGTGATGGCGTTCATCATTGCCCTCAGCCCCATCGGTGTGTTTACGATGATGGCGTGGGTCGTCGCCACGCAGGGCCCTGAGATCCTCGGCTCTCTTGCCGTGGTGCTCGGCTGCGCGTACCTCGGCTACATCGTCCATGCAGTCCTCTGCTACTCTTTCTCTGCCAAGGCGTTTGCGGGCATCAGCCCCTTCACCTTCTTCGAGAAGGCATCCCCCGCGATGATTTTCGCCTTTACCTCCACCTCCTCTGCCGCCACGATCCCTCTGAGCAAGGAGTGCGCGGATGAGCTGGGCGCGGAGGGCGACGTTTCCTCCTTTGTTATCCCCCTCGGCGCGACGATCAACATGGACGGCACCGCCATCTATCAGTGCGTCGCCACCATCTTTCTTGCCACCTGCTGCGGCATGACGCTGACCCTTGGCCAGATGGTCACGATCGTCGTCACCGCGACGCTTGCCTCCATCGGCACGGCCGGTACGCCAGGCGCGGGCATGATCATGCTCGCTATGGTGCTCGAGGCGATGAACATCCCCGTCGATATGATCATGATCATCTACGGCATCGACCGTCTCTTCGACATGGGCCGCACCTGCCTCAACATCACGGGCGATATCTCCTGCGCCTGCTGCGTGACCAAGTGGGAGAGCAAGAAGGCCGCGCAGACTGCCAAGTAATTTTCCCGCTGCATCGTCAAAATGCCGCTCTGCTTTGCAGAGCGGCATTTTTTGCCCGCGCGGCATGCTATTTCTTGCTTTTTCGCAGGCAGCGGCATACAATGTTACCGTTCCGCGTCGGGTGGAACAAGGAGGAAGAAGATGACGACTGATCGGAAACGGGGATATCTCTATATCCTGCTTGCCGCGATGCTCTATTCCACGACGGAGGTCGCGCTCAAGGCGCTCGGCGGCGCGTTTGCACCCATGCAGGTGACAGTCGAGCGTGTGCTGCTCGGCGCGGCTGCGCTGATGCCCTTTGCGCTGAACGACCTCAAAAAGCGGGATATCCAGCTTACAAAGGCGGACTGGGGCTATTTCACACTGCTCGGTTTTCTGACGGTGACGCTGCACATGTCGCTTTTGCAGATGGCGGTGCTGCACATGGATGCCTCAGCTACATCGATTATCTACTCGGGCAATCCTGTGTTCGCGGTGGCGCTGGCGCACTTCATCCTGCATGAGCCGCTGAAAAAGAACCATCTGCTGGCCATCGGCGTGGAGCTTGTCGGCATTCTCTTCATCCTCAATCCTGCGCACCTTGAGATCAGCCTGCGCGGCTTTTTGGAGATCATCACCGCCACGCTGCTGTTTGCCACTTACGGTACGCTCTGCAAGCTGCGCCTGCCGCGGCTCGGCGCGCTCGTGATCACGACGTTCAACATGCTCATCGGCGGTCTGGAGCTTCTTTTCCTGCTGCTGCTCGGTGAGATTCCGGCGGTCGGTGCGCTTTACAGCGGCCTGGGGCTGGAGATATTCGCGGGCATTCCGTTTTTCACGGGCTTTACGCTCAAAACGACGCTGCTTTTGTGCCATGTCGGCATCGGCTGTGCGGCCATCGGCTTTCTGCTCACGGCGAAGATCACGGAGTACACCTCTGCGACGGAGGCGTCGTTCG
>ERZ1106964.2281-NODE-2281-length-10098-cov-5.209897_pt1 | contig 10098 bp, 7 predicted proteins | sample MGYA00403682_ERZ1106964 | MGnify/ENA primary metagenome ERZ1106964 (study PRJEB35170, sample SAMEA104062451) | human gut metagenome | biome: human gut; feature: human-associated habitat; material: faeces | place: Denmark | collected 2013-04-10 ...
GGTCGGCGATGGAGGAGGCGTCCTCAAACTTCTCCGGCTTCACCAGCACCACCTGCAGCTGGGTGGCCGCCCGGATGTTCACCACCTTGTTGCTGCGGCGCTCCTCGTCCAGCATGGGGGCGGAGCCATACAGCGACCCGGTACGCTCCCGGCGCTCGGCCCGCTCGGCAGCGCGGTCCGCCCGGTCGCTGCGGTCGGACCGGTCCTGGCGCTCGGCGCGGGGGGCGGGGGCGTCATACTCGTCATAGTCGTCCTCCTCTTCATCCTCATAGGGATGGGCAAGGCGCTTGAATTCATCCAATAATCCCATGGTACTCCTCTTTTCTTTCCGATTATCCTGAAAAGGTCAGCAGGATTCCAGCCGAACTCAGGAGGGCAGGCGGGATCTCATGGGGGGCCGGGGGCCGAACAGGGCGGAACCCACCCGAACCATGGTGGCCCCCTCGGCAATGGCATCCTCAAAGTCTCCGCTCATGCCCATAGACAGACAAATGATATCATTTTCATTATCCGACATTTTCTGCCTGATGTCAATAAAAAGCTGACGCATGGCCGCAAAATAGGGGCGGTTGGCCCCGGGCTGGGCAGAGACGGGGGGAATGGCCATCAGGCCCCGCAGACGGACAGCGCCCATGTCCATGGCCTGGCGGGCCAGGGCCTCCGCCTCCTGGGGCATACAGCCCCCCTTGCTCTCCTCCTGACCGATGTTCACCTCCAGCAGGATATCCTGCACCAGCTGCTGCCGGGCAGCCTCCTTCTCCACCTCCCGCAGCAGGGCCTCGGAACCGATGGATTGGATGAGAGCGGCCTTGCCCACCACCTGCCGCACCTTGTTGCGCTGCAGATGGCCGATGAAGTGCAGGGGCGCTCCGTCATAGGCGTTCTGAGCCAGCTTGGCGGTCATCTCCTGCACCCGGTTCTCCCCCAGAGCGTCCACTCCGGCGGCGATGGCCTCCTGACAGGCGGCGGCGTCGTTCATCTTGCTGGCGCCCACCAGAATGATATCCCGCTCGCTGCGGCCGCTTTCTCGGGCGGCCTCCGCCATCTCCCGCCGCACGGCGGCAATGTGTTCCGTAATGGTCATACAGATCTTTCCTTTCCCGATGGAATCTATTTATGTGGCTGCATTGATTGGCCGATGGCATCTGCCGGGCGGCTGCTACTGCACGATCTGTCCGCCGGAGAGCTCACTGGAGGTGACGATGACCTCGTCCCCTGGCCGTAGGACGGAAACGTCCTGACTCGGGCTGGCAGCCTGCACCAGACTGTATCCGTCGCCCCGGTAGACCATGGACACCGGCTTGAAGCTGGCCACCTTGCCCACCACGCAGTAGACCCCCAGCTGGTTGTCCTCGTTCATCCGCAGGGCGTTGGTGGGGATCCGCAGTCCCTCATAGGACCGCAGCACCAGCTGAGCCGCCTGATGGCGCAGCTGGGTGGTCTGGGCCAGATACTCCCGGCAGGTCAGCACCACCGCCTGCTTGCCGTCTTCGGCGGCGCTGAGATAGGTGACCTGGGCGTCGATGTCCTGCTGCGCACCCTTGGAAAACCGCAGGGTCAGCCAGTCCCCCTTCTCCAGCTGCTGAGCCTGCTCCGTGGCGATCACGGCGGTGTAGGACCACGTCTCCCCGATGATGAGCTTTCCCAGAGAGCTGCCGCCGGTCTGGCCGGAGGGCAGCTCCTCCAGCTGGGAGGGGGTCACGGACTGCAAAAATTCCGGCGTCAGCAGGGACTCATAGCCGTCGCAGGCGGCGGAATAGGTGCCAGAGTGCTCCGCCGTCACCGTCCGGGCCCCGGAGAGGGAGCTCCGCAGAGCGGACAGCTCCCCCTGCACCGTGGCGATGTCCGCCTCGATCTCCTCGCCGGAGGAGTAGGTGTGGCTGCGCTTGAGGATGGCGGCCTTCAGCTGGGCCGTCTGGCCCGCCGCATCGTCGTAGTCGCCGCCGGAGAGGGAACGGCGGATGCTCAGCAGGCTCTCGGTGATGGAGCCGTCCAGCTTCAGGGTGGCGTCGGGGTTCAGATAGGAGGACAGGGCGAATTGCAGCTGCTGCAGCTGCAGCTCCTTGCTTTCGATCTGCTGCACGGTGTCCAGCGCATCGCTGCCGCTGTATACCGTGGCCACCGTCTGGCCCTTGCCCACCCGTTCGCCCTCGCTGACCTCATGGCGCACGGTGCCGCTTTCACCGGAGAGGACCTCCTCGTCCCGGACCAGCCAGCCGCTGACGTCGATGGTGTCCTCGGCGGAGCTCTGATAGACCAGCGTGGTGGTGAAGGGGTCCGTCAGGGCAAAATAGCCCTGTGCGGCGAAGTACAGCGCAATGGCCGCCAGCAGGGCGATGCTGAGAAAGCGGAAAACACGGGTGTTGTTCATGGCTCCTCCTTGGTGGAATGTTGGGACGCCTCACTCGTCCGACGGCAAGCAGGGCTCCTCCTGCAGCGAGACGGGGTGAATGGGAACGATGGTGGAAATAGCGTGCTTATAGATGATCTGCTGCTTGCCGTCGGTGTCCAGCACCACGGTGAAGCAGTCAAAGCCCGTCACCACGCCCCGTAGTTGAAAGCCGTTCATCAGAAAGATGGTCAGGGGAATGCTCTGCTTGCGGGCCTTAGTGAGGAAAATTTCCTGAAGGTTGTTGTTCTTCTGCATATCGTCTGCTCCTTTTCTCTGTTGGCGGACGACGTGCCGTCCGCTCCTGGGCTTATCGTAAGCCAAGAGCGGTGAGATATTCTGTCGCATTTTGCAGGCCCTGGGGAAAATTCGGCTCCTCTCCCCACAGGATCCAGTGGATGTCCGGGTTGCGCCGCAGCCATGTCAGCTGCCGCTTGGCGTACTGCCGGGAGCGAAGCTTGACCTCCTCAATGGCCTCGGCCACGGTGCAGCGGCCGTCTGCCGCCGCCAGAAACTGCTTGTAGCCGATGGCCTGCCACGCCGTAGCGGTGGGAGGCAGCCCCGCTGCCAGCAGGGCCTGCACCTCCTCCAGCAGTCCCTGCCGCACCATCTCGTCCACCCGCAGGTCGATGCGTCGGCGCAGCTGCGCCCGATCCTGAAAGCTCAGGCCGATGTAGGCGGCCCGGTAGCGGGGCGCCTGCTGCCGGGTGCGGTGGTCGTGCTGGGTGATGGTCTCGCCGGTCTCATACCACACCTCCAGCGCCCGGAGGATGCGCTTTTCGTCGCCGGGGTGCAGCCTTGCGGCGCTATCCGGGTCGATGGCCTGCAATTCCGCCAGCAGCGGGCCGACGCCCTCCTGCTCCAGCCGCTGCTGCAGGCGCTGCCGGGTCACACCGCCGGCGCTTCCGGCGGCAAAGTCCGTGCCGCGGATCAGGGACTCCAGATACAGCCCCGTGCCGCCCACCAGAATAGGGCGGCGGCCCCGGCGGAGGATATCCTGCACACAGACATCGGCCTCCGATACAAACCGGGCCACGGACCAGCTCTCGGCGGGATCGGCCACGCCCGCCATGTGGTGGGGGATGCCCTCCATCTCCTCCGGGGTGGGGGCGGCGGTGCCGATGGCCATGCCCCGATAGATCTGCATGGAGTCCACGGACACCACCTCGCCGCCGAAGCGGTGGGCCAGCGCCACGCCCATTTTCGTTTTTCCCGTGGCGGTGGGACCCACCACGCAGATGATCTGTGGGATCATAGGGGGACTCCTTTCCCGATGGTTCTTTCTTTTTTTGCCGTCGGCGGGGCGCTTTCCCGGCTGCTGAGAGAAGTATGCCGCCGGAGGCAACAGAGAAATTTACGCCCGCTTGAACATCTTCTCCATTTCGTACTTACTGAGCTTTACCGCCACCGGGCGGCCATGGGGGCAGTAGCGGATCTCCCCGCTCTGCACCTTATCCGCCAGCGCCTGAAGCTCCGAGGGATCGGACCACATCCCCGCCTTGATGGCGGATTTGCAGGCCATGGTCTGGAGCAGACTGTCCCGTGCGGCGGCGGGATCGGCCCGGTTCAGCCGCAGTTCCTCCGCCAGTTCCTCCAGAGCGGCGGGGACATCCCCCACCTCCAGATCCGACGGCACCTGCCGCACCAGCACCGTGCCGTCTCCAAAGTCCTCGCACACAAAGCCGAACTCCTCCAGCAGGGGCAGCTGCTCCAGCAGGGAGGCGGCATCCTCCGCCGACAGCTCCACCGCCAGCGGCGACAGAAGCTGCTGGGACATCACCGGCTGGGTGTTGTTTTTCAGGGCATCGAACCGCACCCGCTCATGGGCGGCGTGCTTGTCGATGAGCCACACATTCTCCTGCCCGTCCTCGCAGATGATATACGTCCGCAGCACCTCGCCGGCCACTCGCCACGGGGCCTGGCGCACCGGCTCCACCGTCTGCTGCGCTGCACTCTGCGGGGCAGCTTTCGCCTCTGCGGGGGACGGAACGCTCGTCTCCTGCACCGGCTCCGCCGGGACGGGAACGGTCTCCTCCGGCACGGATGCCGCCGGGGCTGACGGTTCCTCCTGCACGGCGGGGGGCGTGATGCGATAGCTGACGCCGGAGGAGGTGACGGTGAAACTCCCCCCCTTTCGGGGGGCCACGTCGTGGACCTCCAGCGGCTGGGAGACCGGTGCGGCGGGCCGGACGGTGTAGGAGCCCAGAGGCTTCTTCTCCTCCGGCTGCGGCATCCGCTCCCGGTACTGCTGCACCGTCATGGTCTGGTAAAAGGACTCCTGTTGGGGCTTTTTGGGCTGCGGAGCGGGGGTATTCAGGGCGTCCAGCACCGTGTAGTACACGGCGTTGAAGGCATCCTTGTCGTTGACAAATTTCACCACCGTCTTGGCGGGGTGGACATTGACGTCCAGCCGGTCGGCGGGCATGGTGAGCCGCAGCACGCAGCCGGGGAACTTCCCCTTCAGCAGTTGGTTGCGGTAGGCCTCCTCCAGCGCCGCCGTCAGCAGTTGGCTCTTGATGAACCGGCCGTTGACGAAGAACAGCTGGCGGCCACGGGTGCCGTGGCCGTTGAGGGGCTTGGTGACGAAGCCCTCCACGGAGATGTCGCCGCTGCGGCCGCTGATGGGCAGCAGCCCCATGGTGAAGTCCCGCCCCATGGCGGCGTACACCGCCGACTGCAGATCTCCGTCGCCGGGGGTGTGCAGCAGCTCCACACCATCCCGGATGAGCTTGAAGGAGATCTCCGGGTGGCTCAGGGCCAGATGCTGCACGATACCGCTGACGGCGGCCCCCTCGGCAGAATCCTTCTTCATGAATTTCATTCGGGCGGGGGTGTTGTAAAACAGGTCCCGGACGCAGATGGTGGTACCCTCCGGGCAGCCCACCTCCTCCACCTGACCGGGGACGCCCCCCTCCAGATGCAGGGAGGCCCCTGTCTCCGCCCCCGTCCGCCGGGAGAAAATATCCACCCGTGACACGGCGGAGATGGCGGCCAGCGCCTCACCCCGGAAGCCCAGCGTACCGATGGCGGCCAGATCTGCCGCCGTCCGCAGCTTGCTGGTGGCATGGCGCAAAAAGGCCGTGGGCAGCTGTTCGGCGTCAATGCCGCAGCCGTTGTCAGCGATCCGCAGATAGGTCAGTCCGCCGTGCTGGATCTCCACCACAATGGCGGAGGACCCGGCGTCGATGGCGTTCTCCAGCAGTTCCTTGGCCACGCTGGCGGGCCGCTCCACCACCTCGCCGGCGGCAATGAGGTCCGCCACGTGGCTGGGCAGGCATTGAATATCAGGCATAGAGCACTCCTTTCATAGAGGTTCGTGGACGGGATGAACTCCCGTCAGCTCAGCTTCTTTTTCAGCTCGTACAGCAGGTTCAGGGCCTCCAGCGGGCTGAGGGTGTCCACCTGCGTCCGGCGCAGCTGGTCCATGACCTCCCCCTCCGACAGGGCCGTCAGGGATACCTGATCCTCCTGCGCCTGCGCCGCCGGGGCGGGCCGCCCGGCTTCTTCCTCCAGTTGGCGGAGGATCTTCTTGGCCCGATTGACTACCGTGGACGGCAGACCCGCCAGACGGGCCACCTCGATGCCGTAGCTGCGGTCTGCGCCGCCGGGGATGATCTTCCGCAGGAAGATGATATCCTCCCCACGGGTCTTGACGGCGATGTTATAGTTCTTCACGCCGGGGAGGGTCCCCTCCATGGCGGTCAGCTCGTGATAGTGGGTGGCGAACAGGGTCTTGGCCCCCAGCTTCTTGGGATCGGCACAGTATTCCAGTACCGCCCGTGCGATGCTCATGCCGTCGAAGGTGGAGGTGCCCCGACCGATCTCATCCAGGATCAAAAGGCTCCGGGAGGTGGCGCAGCGGAGAATATCGCTGACCTCCGTCATCTCCACCATAAAGGTGGACTGCCCCGCCGACAGGTCGTCAGAGGCGCCGATGCGGGTGAAAATGCGGTCCACGATGCCGATGCGGGCGGCCTTGGCCGGCACGAAGGAGCCGATCTGGGCCATGAGCACCATCAGAGCCACCTGCCGCATATAGGTGGACTTACCCGCCATGTTGGGGCCGGTGATGATGGCGGCCCGGTTCTCTTTCTCCCCCATGTAGGTGTCGTTGGGGACGAACATGGCGTCGGGGCGCATACACTCCACGACCGGGTGGCGGCCGTCGTGAATTTCAATGACCCCGGACTCGTCCACCACCGGGCAGCAGTAGTTGTTCTTCACCGCCACCGCCGCCAGCGAGCACAGGCAGTCCAGCTCCGCCACTACGGCGGCGGCCCCCTGTACCCGGGTCACGGCGTCGCACAGGGTCTGGCGCAGCCGGGTGAACAGCTCATATTCCAGCGCCGCATCCCGGTCGGAGGCAGAGAGAATATCGTGCTCCAGATCCTTCAGCTCCTGTGTGATGTAGCGCTCACCGTTGACCAGCGTCTGCTTGCGGATGTATGTCTCCGGCACCAACTCCTTGAAGGAGTTGGTGACCTCGATGTAGTAGCCGAATACCTTGTTGTAGCCGATCTTCAGGGTGCGGATGCCGGTCTTTTCCTTCTCGGCAGCCTCCATGGAGGCGATGATGCCCTTGCCGCCGTGGAGGATGCCCCGCAGCCGGTCCACTTCCGGGTCAAAGCCGTCCCGGATGAACTCGCCCTCCCGCACGGAGAAGGGGGGATCGTCTTGCAAAGTCTTGCCGATGACCTCTGCCAGATCCTCCAGCGGGTCCAGCCGTGCGCCCAGCTCCCGCAGGTGTCCGCCCTCGAAGGCGGCCAGCTGCTGGCGAATGGCAGGCAGATGATCCATGGCGTTTTTCAAGGACACCATGTCCCGGCCTCCGGCGCTGCCGTAGACGATGCGGCCCATGAGCCGCTCCATGTCCCCGATGCCGGTGAGGGCCAGGATCAGCTCCTCCCGCTGCACGGTGTGCTTCACCAGCGCCGCCACGGCGTCGCTGCGCCGTGCGATGGCGGAAACGGACAGCAGGGGCCGCTCCAGCCAGCTTCGCAGCAGCCGTGCGCCCATGGCGGTCTTGGTCTTGTCCAGCACCCACAGAAGGCTGCCCTTTTTCTCCTTGCCCCGCAGAGTTTCCGTCAGCTCCAGATTCCGCCGGGCCGTCAGATCCAGCTCCATGAACTGCCCCTGCCGGTAGTAGTCCAGCCGGTCCACGTGCTCCAGATCTGTTTTCTGGGTGTCATGGAGGTAATCCAGCAGCGCCCCCAGCGCCAGCATGGCCGCCGGGTTGTCACGGGGCAGCCGCTGGGCGGCATCGTCCCCGAACTGCTGGCGGATGCGCTTTTCGGCGGCGGGCAGCTGGAACCGCCCGGCGGGCAGACGCTCCACGTGGCACCGGAGCTTGTCCTCCAGCAGCGCCCGCAGGGCCGCACCCCCGGCGGCGCCGGGATTCAGCACCGCCTCCGCCGGGGCGAAGCGCCCCAGCTCATTTTGCAGGTGGGCCTCCCGATCCGGCCCGGAGAAGGCCGTCACATGGGTCTGCCCCGTGGAGATATCGCACACGCTGAACCCGGCGTAGTCTCCGTCCAGATAGATGCCGGCGCAGAAGTTGCTGCGCCCCTCCTCCAGACAGGCGGAGTCGATGACGGTACCCGGCGTCACGATGCGGACGATGTCCCGCTCCACCAGCCCCTTGGCGGCGGCAGGATCCTCCGTCTGCTCGCAGATAGCCACCTTGTAGCCCTTGGCAATGAGCCGGGCGATATAGGCGTCGGAGGCGTGGTACGGGATGCCGCACATGGGGATCTTCTCCTCGAAGGACTTGTTCTTGTCCTTATCCCGTGTGGTAAGGGTCAGATCCAGCTCACGGGACGCCTTCCGGGCGTCGTCCCCGAACATCTCGTAAAAATCCCCCAGCCGAAAGAACAGGATGGAGTCCTTGTTTTGCTCCTTGATTTCCATATATTGGCGCATCATGGGCGTCATTTCTGCCATACCCTCATACCTCTTTCTGCCAGAAATAAGTGAAAGCGATCGAATTTAGTGGAAAAACCTGTTGAAAAGTGCAAAACTCCGGGCTGACAGGTGGAAAACTCTTCCACCCGCCCATTTACTGGGGGAGGGTCATACCATTTCCCCGAACAGCGCCCAGGTGTTGCTGTCGGTAATGCGTACCTGCCGGTACTGGCCCAGAGCGGCCTCGTCGCCCACCAGATGTACCAGCCGCCCTCCCGCCGTCCGGGCGGATAGGGGCCAGCGTGCGTCGTCGGTGCGGCCGTCCACCAGCACACGCAGGGTCTGGCCCACATATCGGGCGTGGAGCCGGGCAGAGATATCGTTCTGCACGGCGCAGAGGGTGTCGAACCACTTCTGCTTTTCGCTGCGGGGGACGGGATCGTCCATTTTGGCCGCTGGCGTACCGGGCCGGGGAGAGAAGATGAAGGTGAACAGGGCGTCGAATTCCACCTGCCGCACCAGCTCCACCGTCTCCATGGCCTCCGCCTCCGTCTCGCCGGGGAAGCCGATGATGACATCCGAGGTCAGCACCAGATCGGGCATGACCTTCCGGGCATAGGTGATCAGCTCCAGATACTTGGCCCGGTCATAGGGCCGGTTCATGGCCCGCAGCACCCGGTCGCAGCCGGACTGCACCGGCAGGTGCAGCTGGTGGGCCACGTGCCGGCTCCGGGCCATGGTGTCAAACAGCTTGGGGGTGGCGTCCTTGGGCTGGGAGGACATGAACCGGATCAGATAGTCCCCCTCGATCTTGTCCAGCTCCCGCAGGAGGTCGGCAAAGTCCCACGGCGTCTCCAGATCCTTGCCGTAGGAGTTGACGTTCTGCCCCAGCAGAGTGATCTCCTTATACCCCTCGGCGGCCAGCTGCCGCACGTCATCGATGATGCACTGAGGCTCCCGGCTGCGCTCCCGGCCCCGGACGTAGGGGACGATGCAGTATGAGCAGAAGTTGTTGCACCCGTACATGATAGACACCCACGCCCGGACGTTGCCCTCCCGCACCACGGGCATCCCCTCAGCGATGGTGCCGTGTTCATCCTCCACGGAGAACACACGCCCCCGCCGGGTATAGACCCGGTACAGAAGCTCCGGGAACTTCCACAGCGCCTGCGGCCCGAACACCAGATCCACGTGGCGATAGCTCTGGCGCACCTTCTCCGCCACCTCCGGCCGCTGGGCCATGCATCCGCACAGGCAGATGACCTGCTCCGGGTTCTGCTTTTTCGTGTGGGTCAACGCCCCCAGATTGCCGTAGACCCGCTTTTCGGCGTGATCCCGGATGGCGCAGGTGTTCAGCACCACGATATCCGCCTGAGCGGCGTCGTCGGTGAACTGGCAGCCCATGTCCCGCAGCATACCCAGAATGTGCTGGCTGTCGGCCACATTCTGCTGGCAGCCGAAGGTGTCCACCAGCGCATAGACGGGCTTGCCCCGCTGCTGATGGAGGGCCGCCAGCTGGCGGGTATACTCCCGCTGCCGCTCCAGCTGCGCTTCGTCCAGAAGAACTGTTTTTCTATCCAATGGGTACCTCCCCGCCCCGGTGGGATGCCGGGGCACTATCTTCCATATTTATCACGTTAGTATACCATATTTCTCCCCCCGGCACAAGAAATCCCGACGAAAAAATCCAAAAAACTGCCGCTCCTTGCAGAGGGCGGATATCCTGTTTTACTGCGAGGCCGGGGAGCAGAAAAAATAAACGGAGCCGGGGAATAGCAAAAATAACGGAAGCAGCCGGACGGGAACCC
>ERZ1106964.2282-NODE-2282-length-10097-cov-5.619000_pt1 | contig 10097 bp, 6 predicted proteins | sample MGYA00403682_ERZ1106964 | MGnify/ENA primary metagenome ERZ1106964 (study PRJEB35170, sample SAMEA104062451) | human gut metagenome | biome: human gut; feature: human-associated habitat; material: faeces | place: Denmark | collected 2013-04-10 ...
CGGCGACGCCCATCAGGAGCTTCATCGCCGTGATATAGGCCTTGCGGCGGGCCGAAGACTGCATTTTCAGCATCAGTTACCCTCCTTGTCCCGCTTTAAGAAGAAGTTGAGCGCCGCGTTGATGAGCAGGATGAAAAGAAACAGCACGAGCGCGATGGAGAACAGCGCCTGACGCTGGAGACTGCCCGGGCCAGAATAGGACATTTCGCTTGCGACCGCCGTCGTAAGGAAGCGGACACTCTGGAACAGCGACGGCATGTTGGATACGTTACCGGATACCATCATGACGGCCATCGCTTCGCCGATGGCGCGGCCCACGCCGAGCACGACCGCCGCGGCGATGCCGCTCTTTGCCGCCGGAACGGAGACGCGGAAATAGGTCTCGACCTCAGTCGCACCGAGGGCAAGCGAGGCGTCCTCATATTCATGCGGAACGGCCTCGAGCGCCGTGACGCTCACCTTGATGATCGACGGCAGGATCATGACGGCCAGCACGATGATGGCCGCAAACAGGCTTGCGCCGTCCGGCAGGTGGAACGTCTTGCGGATGGCAGGCACGAGCACCAGCATACCGACAAGTCCGTACACGACCGACGGGATCCCCGCGAGCAGACCGACGGCGGCCTCCAGCACGGTGCGGACCTTCTTGGGCGCGACCTTGGAGAGGTACACCGCCGTCAAAAAACCGATGGGCACGCCGAGGACGATCGCGCCTGTCGTGCCGTAAACACTCGTTAAAATAAAGGGCAGAATGCCGTACTTCGGCTCCGCCGACGTCGACGACCACACCTTGCCCGTGAGAAACGGCACAAGGCCGATCTTCTGAATGGCCGGGATGCCGGAGATGACGAGATACACCGTGATCAGCAGCACGCATCCGACCGTAATGAGGCCGAGAAGCAGAAAAATACCGTGAACGACGGCTTCAAACATTTTTTTCCTCTGCGCCATAATTGTTTCCTCTTTTTGCTGTCAGCGGGAGACGGCTCACACCGCCTCCCGTGATGGTTCCTGTGTTCTGTTAGTTGGCTGCGACCGCACCGGCAGCGGCGATGATGCTTGCCGCGTCAGCGGACAGCGCGTAGTCGAAAAAGGCCTGTGCCGCGGGGGAAAGCTCGGTGCCCTCCTTCGTGACGAGCACGAACGGACGCTGGACCACATAGCTGCCGTCCTTGACGGTCGCCTCCGTGGCTTCCACACCGCCGACTGTCAGCGCCTTGACGCTGTCGCCGACCGCGGAGAGGGAGGCATAGCCGATGGCGTCGGGGTTCTGGGACACGGTGTTGATGACGTCGCCCGTGGAGGTGAGCTCCTGACGGTACTGGCAGGCGTCCTTGGTGTCGGTGATGGACTCGAAGCCGTCACGCGTGCCGGAGCCGGCCTCACGGCCGATGAGCACGATCTCGGCGTCGTTGCCGCCGACGTCCTTCCAGTTGGTGATCTCGCCGGTGTAGATCTTGGCGATGGTGTCAATGTCGAGATCGGAGACAGGGTTCTCGGGGTTCACGACAATGGCGATGCCGTCGAGCGCGACGACGGTCTCAACAAGGCCGGAGGCCTTTTCGTCATCCTTGAGCGCGCGGCTCGAAAGGCCGATGTCGCAGCGGCCTTCGCTAACGGCCTGAATGCCGGAGCCCGAGCCGGTGGGGTTATAGGTGAACTTCACGTCCTTGTTCATGGCCATGAAGGATTCGCCAAGAGAGTTGATGACCTTTTCCATCGAGGTGGAGCCGTCGGTCGAGACGGTGCCGGAGAGGGTCGTTTCGGTGTTGCTGCCGTCAGTGTTGGTGTCGGCGCTGTTGTCGTTCTTGCTGCCGCAGGCGGTCAGCAGGCTCAGCGCCATGACAGCGGTCAGCGCAAGAGTGAGAAACTTTTTCATTTGAAATACTTCCTTTCAATTTTTCCAAGATGTTGTTCCTTGCTACATTTGCCATCATAAAGACAGGTTGTAAAATCAGAAAGTCGCCTTTTGTAAAATCGCGGTAAAAGAGAAAAAGGACGTTTTCCGTCGGAAAACGTCCTTTTTGAAGGTCAAATATCGTGTTATTCGGTGCGCAGCGCTTCGACAGGGTCCTTGCGCGCGGCGATGCCGGAGGGGATGAGGCCCGCGATAAACGTGAGCGCCATGCTGATGACCACGAGCGCCGCGCCGCCCGCCACCGGCAAGATGGCGTTCAGGCTCTCGATACCCGTCAAGTGGTGCACGACGAGGTTGATGGGGATGATCAGCAATAGCGTGATGCCGATGCCGATGGCACCGGAGCAGAAGCCCTCGATGAGCGTCTCCGCGTTGAACACGCGCGAGATGTCGCGCCTGCTCGCGCCAATGGCGCGCAGAATGCCGATCTCCTTCGTGCGCTCGAGGACCGAGATATACGTGATGATGCCGATCATAATGCTCGACACGACGAGTGAGATCGCGACGAATGCGATAAGCACATAGCTGATGGCGTTGATGATCGTCGTGACCGAGCTCATCAGAAGCGCCACATAGTCGGTGTAGTCGATCTGGTCGTCTTCAGAAACGCTGCTATTGTACTGCTCGATCGCATCGGCGATGGCGTCCTTGTCGGCAAAGGTCGAGGCGTAGATGTTGATGGTCTTGGGACTTGCGAGGTCGACATCGCCAAGCAGCTTCAAATTGTCCTCATACGTGCCGTTCGAGACCGTCGCAGGCATGTAGTTATCATAAAGCCAGTTGTACTGCTCGCTCGTCAGCGGCGTGACAGCGGGCGATTTTTCGAGCGCCAGGTCGAGCGCCATGGCGAGCTGATCGCTTGTCATGTTAGATAGCCGCGCCTGCACGCCCGCGGCGTACTGCTCTGTCACCTGCTCGCGGATAGACTGCTCCACGTAGCCGAAAAGCGTCTCGTCGTCCATCTGCGCGATGTAGGACTTGACGGTCGCCTCATCCACGCTCATCTGCTGGGCGTAGGTCGAAATGACCATCTGCTCGATGCTCGCGCGGTCGAGCGAGCCCATCTGCTGCTCGACGATGGCGGCGAGGTATTCCTCGCTCGGTACACTCATCATGGCCGTGTAGGCCGCGGCGCGCTCGGTGACGGAAAGGCCCTCGAGATAGTCGGTCACGTCCGCTTCCTTCTGCTCGTCGCTCACGGAGTAGTCGTCGGTCAGGAACGGCAGGCCGAGGATGACGTCGGTCGCGGGGTCGGCCTTCTGCTTGCGTAAAATCTCGGTCTGTCCCGCCTTTTCGACGAGGTAGTCCGTCAGCGCGGACGTGTAGCCGATCGCGCCGGAGAGCATCGAGGATACCGCGTTCTCATTCGGGCGCAGGATGCCGACGATCTTCACGCGCGTGCCGACATCGTCGGAGTTATAGAGGAAGTCGAGCCCCGTATCCGTCGTGCTGACGTCGGTATATGTGCCGCTTGCGGAATCGTACTGGTAGCGCTCGGCGGGCAGGACGATCTTGAAGCTCATATTGCACAGGTCTTCATAGCTCCAGCTCTGGATGTCCTTGCTGTCGAATTCCGAGCCGTCGAGCATGTGCTGCATCGACTCCACGACCTCGTCCTGTGCGCTCAGGCCCAGCGAATAGATGACAAGGTCGGAAATTTCATTGTCCTTGTTGACGATGAGCATGACCTCGTCATAATTCTGCGGCCAGGAGCCGTAAATGAGGTCGTACTGCTCGTGCAGCAAATCGCCCACGAGCTCGCCGCTCTCACTATCCTGCGGCGGGAGCATCTGCTCCCAGGTCTCCATCGCGGAGTAGGCCGAGCCGAAGCGCTCGAAATAGCTGCTGTAATCGCCGCCGTAGAGCTCGCTCATACAGGTCTGCAAAAGCTCCGTCACGTCGGACTTGAAGACCTTGCCGTCGGTGTCCTTGGCGTAGATGCTCATGCCGAGGTCGTAGTCGTAAGAGATGGAGCTGATATGCTGCGAAAGCTCGTTGTCGCCCTCCAGATAGGTCTTGAAGTCCTTCAAATTGTTCGTCTGCGTCTCCGCCGAGGCAAACGAGCTCATCATGTCGTACATAATGTTGTTGGAGTAGACGGCGTCGAGGTCATGCTGCTCCCCGTCACCCTCGTCCTGCGCATGGACGCCCATCATCGAACTGACCATGCTGGACATGTCCATGCTCTCAGCCTCGATGGTCAAGGGATAGCTCGATAGCGTATCTTCCTGCACGCGGTCGATATAGGTCTGGATACCATTGCTCAGCGACAGAATGAGCGCGATGCCGATAATACCGATGCTGCCGGCGAAGGCCGTCAAAAATGTCCGTCCCTTTTTCGTCATCAGGTTGTTGAGCGAGAGCGACAGCGCCGTGCCAAAGCCCATCGATGGCTTTTTCTCCTTTCCCTGCGCCGCGGGCTTTTCCGTTCCGCCGGCATAGGGCGCGCTGTCGTCCACGATCTCGCCGTCCTTTAAGCGCACAATGCGGCTCGCGTAGGTCTCGGCAAGCTCGGGGTTGTGCGTCACCATGATGATGAGGCGGTCTTTGGAGATCTCTTTCAAGATCTCCATCACCTGCACGCTCGTCTCGCTGTCGAGCGCGCCGGTCGGCTCATCGGCAAGCAGAATGTCCGGGTCGTTGACAAGCGCTCGCGCGATGGCAACGCGCTGCATCTGGCCGCCGGACATCTGGTTCGGCTTTTTGTCGAGCTGGTCGCCAAGGCCCACGCTCTCAAGCGCCTTTTTCGCGCGCTCGCGGCGCTCTGACTTGCTCACACCCGAGAGCGTGAGCGCCAGTTCCACGTTGCTCAGCACCGTCTGGTGCGGAATGAGGTTATAGCTCTGGAAGACAAAGCCGATGGAGTGGTTGCGGTAGCTGTCCCAGTCCGAATCAGAAAAGTCCCTGGTCGACTTGCCGTTGATGATGAGATCGCCGCTCGTATAGGGGTCGAGACCGCCGATGATGTTGAGCATCGTCGTCTTGCCGCAGCCCGAATGGCCGAGGATAGCGACAAACTCGCTCTCACGGAACTGTAAGCTCACGCCCCGCAGCGCATGGACGGTAGTATCGCCCGCCTGATAATCCTTGACGATCTGTTGCAGCTTCAGCATAGTCTGCCTTCTTTCTGAGGAAATGTATGAATAAGAATTCCAGAGTAGGATATCATTTTGACCTTTTTCCGTCAACCGGCGCGGTCGAGAGTTCACCGAAAGTTCATCTTTGTTTACTACTTGATAAAAGGAGCGCCGCGGCGTCGCCGCAGCGCTCCCTGATCTTCTTTTAAGCGAACATAGTGCTCATCTGCCGCTCGATCTCATAGCGCAGCACTTCTGCGCCCGAGGCGTCGTATCCGACAAAATACACCCGATCCCATCCATAGTCGCCATAGTTGGCCTCTGTCGCCACTCCGCCAGTGAGGAAATACCGATAATCGCCGTCTTCAATCAACTCAGCGGCGAATGCTTCACGTTTCTCAAAGGTGTAGTCCCCGTTTTCATCTTGTGAAACCGCGCGGTATCGCTCGATCACGGCGCTATCGACCGCGGCATCGTCGACGCGTCCCCAGTAAAAGATATCCCTTACGACGCCGTTGCGCGCCATATCCCACCAGCCCGCGTGAATGCTCTCACCGTCTGAGCAGTCAAGCGGCACACCGAAATCGTCCTGCCAGCCAAGCAAGGTGTAGAAATGGCTCGCGCCGCAATAGGTCACATTCTCGCTGGCCATCAGCGTGACGCGCAGCGTCTTATAGATGTTCTCGGCGGGAAGGGATGTAATCTCGTGCGTCTTTTCATATACGCCGTAGCGCTGTTCGCCGTCGCGCAGAGCCATGGCGCGCGTCAGGTGTCCGCCGCCGAGCATATTGCAGATGAGCAGCGCGCAGAGCATGATGACAACGCTCTTGACCGCGCGGCGCGCCCTCGTCGGCCGCTTTTCGATCTTCTGCTTTTTCATGGCTGCGTTCCCCCTTCCGGAAGCTCGATCCTCGTCTCGATGCGCTCGCCGAAGCGGTCGTAGACGAATGTCACATAAGTATCGCCCTCTTCAAGCGGCACGGTATGCTGGCCATAGTGCACATACAAGCTGCCGCTGCTGCTCCGGCAGCTTGAATACCAGCCCGGATACCGTCCTGTATCCTCATAGTCGTACATCGTCTCGCCGCGTTCACTTTGCAGCGACATTGTCTCGATCAAACGCTCATAGACCTTTCGCCCCGGAATGCGGTCATAGCTGCTCACCCAGAGCACCGCCTGCCGCTCTCCCTCGCGCACACCGTATTCGATGCGGTTCAGCTGCACGATATCGTCCCCGACGAGGATGCGCTCGTGCAGGTCTGCCGCGCCGTCGAGCTCTTCCCATGAAATACTGTTCACCGCCGGACTCACGCGCTCGCGGATGCTCTCGTACACGCCGCTGAGCATCGGCAGCATGAAAAAGCCCTGCACACAGGCGACGATCGTGACGAAAATCGCGATACGCTGCACGATAACGAGCCAGAAGTGGCGGTACTGCTCGCGCAGGGCCCTGCCCGTCTCCTCCGGATCGCCCATCAGCTCCACAGCGCGCGCAGCGGCATCCTCCTCCGTGTAGCCGTGCTCGACCAGCGCTTCGGCGTGGTCTTCGATGTGACCGGCGAGCTCATTTCTCAGATCGTTTGCTTCATCGCTCGTCAGCCGGCCGACCTGTGCGAGCACGCGATCGCAATATTCCTTTCTGTCCATAGCCTCACCCTTTTTTACGCAAAGTGCAGCACGGCGTTCACCGCGCCGCTGTACTCCTGCCAGGCTTTCTCCTCTTCTGTGAGCGCGGCACGGCCGGCGCGCGTCAGGTGATAATACTTGCGCACGCGGCCGGTGGGCGCTGCCTTTTCATAGGCTTCCACATACCCCTCGCGCTCCATTCCGTGCAGCACGGGGTAGAGCGTGCCCTCTTTCATCTCGAAGACATTGCTCGAACGGCGCGCCAGCTCTAAAATGATCTGGTAGCCGTACATGTCCTCGGTCGAGAGGAGCTTGAGCAGCAAAAGCTGCGTGTGGTCAATGCTCTTTTTCTTCATGTTGCACCTCCGATGATACATAGAGTATCTATGCTTGTAGTATACATAGAGTTACGAGGTATGTCAAGCCAAAAATATTTGTAAATTTTTGTTCATTTTCTTAACAGACCCTAAACTTTACTTCTTGTCCTTTTGCGGCATACAATTATAATAACAATCTAAAAATCCGGCGGGACTCTTTTACCGCCAAATCGCATCGACATGAAAAGAGAGGTTCCCCATGAAAACGTATCAAGCAGGCATCGACGTAGGCTCCACCACGGTCAAGCTCGTCGTGCTGGATGAAAACGGACAAATGATCTTCGGGCAGTACCAGCGCCATCTGTCCCACACACAGCGCGCACTGTCCGACTTACTCAAGCAGGCGCGCGCAGCGCTCGGTGAGTGCGCGCTCGAATTGCGCGCCACCGGCTCCGGCGCGATCAACCTTGCCAAGGCGCTCGGCATCCCCTTTGTGCAGGAGGTCGTCGCCGTCGCGCAGGCGCTCGAGCGCGTCGCGCCGCAGGTGGATGTCGCCATCGAACTCGGCGGCGAGGATGCCAAGATCATCTACTTCAAAGGCGGGCTCGAAGAGCGCATGAACGGCGTCTGCGCCGGCGGCACCGGCTCGTTTATCGACCAGATGGCCGCTCTGCTGCAGACCGATGCCTCGGGTCTCGACCGCGAGGCCGCGCACTATCAGCAGATCTACCCCATCGCCGCGCGCTGCGGCGTGTTCGCCAAGACGGACATTCAGCCCCTCATCAACGAGGGCGCGACGAAGGCCGACCTCGCCGCCTCGATCTTCCAGGCGGTCGTCAACCAGACCATTTCGGGCCTTGCCTGCGGCAAGCCCATCCGCGGCCATGTCGCGTTCTTAGGTGGGCCGCTGCACTTCCTCCCCCAACTCAAGGCCGCGTTTATCCGCACGCTGAAGCTGACGGATGAGACGACCATCGACCCCGAAAATTCTCATCTCTTCGCCGCCACCGGCGCGGCCATCGACGAAACGCCCGCCGAGGCGCAGCCGCTCAGCGCGCTCATCAAGCGTCTCGACAGCGGCGTGCAGATGGATTTTGAATTAAAGCGCCTGCCGGTGCTCTTTGAAGACGAAGCCGACCTCGAGACCTTCCGCACCCGTCACCATACGGCGGTCGTGCCGCGCGGCGATCTTGCAACGTATAATGGCGACTGCTTTCTCGGCTTCGACGCGGGCTCGACGACGACAAAGCTCGCGTTAGTTGGCGAAAAGGGCGAGCTTTTGTACTCGTTCTACGCCAACAATCAGGGCAATCCCATCAAGACTGCCATGCAGGCCATACATACGCTGCGTGAAGCGCTCCCCGCGGGCGCGCATATTGCGCGCTCCTGCTCCACGGGCTACGGCGAAACGCTGCTCAAATCCGCGTTCTCGCTCGACGAGGGCGAAGTCGAGACCATCGCCCACTGCACCGCCGCGTCGTTCTTCGACCCGAAGGTCGACTGCGTGCTGGATATCGGCGGGCAGGACATGAAGTGCATCAAGCTCAAGGACGGCGCGGTCGACACGGTGCTTCTGAACGAGGCCTGCTCGTCCGGCTGCGGCTCGTTCCTCGAGAATTTCGCCAACTCTCTTGGCATGACAGCGCAGGAATTCGCGCACGAAGCACTCTTTGCCAAGGCCCCTGTCGACCTCGGCACGCGCTGCACGGTGTTTATGAACTCCAACGTCAAACAGGCGCAGAAGGAGGGCGCAAGCGTCTCCGATATCTCCGCCGGCCTTGCCTACTCCGTCATCAAGAACGCTCTTTATAAGGTCATCAAGCTCTCCGACGCGAGCGAGCTCGGCTCGCACGTCGTCGTACAGGGCGGCACATTCTTCAACGAGGCCGTGCTGCGCGCGTTTGAGCGCATCTCCGGCGCGCAGGTCACGTGTCCCGACATCGCGGGCATCATGGGCGCGTTCGGCGCGGCACTGCTCGCGCGCGACCGCTACCACGGGCAGCAGAGCACAATGCTCCCGCTTGAGGAGATCGAGCAGCTCACGTACAAGACCTCTGCCGCGCGCTGCCAGGGCTGCCAGAACCACTGCATGCTCACGGTCAGCGTCTTCCCCGGCGGCCGCCGCCATGTGAGCGGCAACCGCTGCGAAAAAGCCCTGCGCGGCGAAAGCGCTGCCAAACCCGGCGAAAATATCTTCGCCTACAAGCGTGAGCGCATGTTCGCCTATCCCCCGCTCGAGCCGGAAAATGCGCCGCGCGGCGAGATCGGCATCCCGCGCGTGCTGAACATGTACGAAAACTATCCGTTCTGGGCGACGTTCTTCCGCGGCCTCGGCTTCCGCATCATCCTCTCCCCGTTCTCCACGCGCGCGATCTACGAGCTGGGCATGGAGAGCATTCCGTCGGAATCTGAGTGCTATCCTGCCAAGCTCGCCCACGGTCACGCCCAGTGGCTTATCGACCACGGCGTCAAGACCATCTTCCACCCCTGCGTGTTCTACGAACATCAGGAAGTGCCGGGCGCGCAGAACCACTTCAACTGCCCGATCGTCGTCTCGTATCCTGAGAATATTAAGAACAACGTCGAAGCCGTGACCGATGGCTCTGTGCGTTATCTCCATCCTTTCCTCGCTTTTACAAATGAGAAGGTCGCCTCCGACCGTCTCGTCCAGTTCTGTAAGGAAGTATGGAACATTCCCGAAAAGGAGACGCGCCATGCCGCCCACCTCGCGTGGGAAGAGCAGCGCAGGGCCAAGGCCGACGTCCGCGCTGCGGGCGCGAAGGCACTCGCCGACATGGAGAAAAACGGCGGCAGCGGCATTGTGCTCGCCGGACGTCCCTACCACGTCGACCCCGAGATCAACCACGGCATCCCCGAGCTCATCGCGGCCTACGGCCTGACGGTGCTGACCGAGGATTGCCTGCCCATCGACTTTGTCCCCAAGCGCCCCGTGCGTGTGAATGACCAGTGGGTCTATCACTCCCGCCTCTACACCGCGGCGGAATTCGTCTGCGGGCGCGACGATCTTGAGCTCATTCAGCTCAACTCGTTCGGCTGCGGTCTCGACGCCGTCACGACCGACGAGGTCTGCGAGCTTTTGGAGCAGGGCGGCAAGCTCTACACCTGCCTCAAGATTGACGAGGTCAACAACCTCGGCGC
>ERZ1106964.2284-NODE-2284-length-10091-cov-3.847648_pt1 | contig 10091 bp, 7 predicted proteins | sample MGYA00403682_ERZ1106964 | MGnify/ENA primary metagenome ERZ1106964 (study PRJEB35170, sample SAMEA104062451) | human gut metagenome | biome: human gut; feature: human-associated habitat; material: faeces | place: Denmark | collected 2013-04-10 ...
GTGGGTTTTTTCAAATCTTTTCCAGCATGGACCGGACGGTGTCCAGATCCGCGGAAGTGAGGCCGTAAAGTGCGGCTACAGCCCGGTCAAGCTGCTGCCGGACGGCGTCCTGACAGCGGGGGTCTGAGGTTCGGTGGCCCTCCTCGCAGAGAGCGGCGATGGACAGATGACGGCTGTCCGCAGGGTCAAAGGCCGGAATATGCAGCTTGTCCAGCACATGAGCGGAAATGCTGGTGGGGTTCATGTAGCAGGTGACGCAGCAGCGCACCGGAGCGGAGCTGAGAATTCCGCAGAGATAATAGGCCTCCTCCCGGCAGTCAGTGCCCACATAGACCACCTTTTCGTTGGGCAGGGGCAGCGTTTCTCCCAGATAGGGGTCCTGCATCGGTGCGATGACCGCCGTGATGAAGGAGCGGGCGATGTAGCGCCACGCTACCTTGTAGCGGGAAAACGTATAGGGCCCCACCCGCAGCAGCGCATAGAAGTAACGCTCTTGAATGGCCCGCTCCCACCCGGCGAAGCCTTTCCGGGTTTCCAGAAGATCCTGGAACCGGGTCAGGTAGGCGTAGGTCAGCGGCAGATCCTGCCGCAAATCCGCTTCCGCAAGAGGATAGATTTTGGTTTCAGCCGTGTGGGGGCACAGCAGCCAGGCGCGGCTGCGGACGCTCCACTGGGAGAGGTCGCTGCCCTGAATGAGGGGATAGACGCAGGTTGGCTCCAGCTCCGCCGTAACGGCGGGGGCCTTGCGGCGGGCCTTTTCCGCCAGATTGGTGACCCGCAGGGCATTGCCTGTCCGTTCCAGAATCTGAAGCTGATAGACGGCGTTGGCCCCGCCGGTGAATACGCCGGTCCGGGCCTGATAGGGATTGCTGCCTAAAAGGGCGCCCAGTACTGGAGCAAGCCCACTGGGAGCACTGACCCACACGGAGCCAGAATCCTCCCGGTGGGCGGGAGCGGCGGTCATGTCCTCCATCCGCACAAAGGGAAGAACGGAGGCAATCGTCGCGTCCGGTGACCGGACCGCCCGCCGGAAGCCGGGCCTTGTCTGCCAGTGCCGGTAGGGGACAGGGAAAACGTGGCGGGCATCCCGCTGGATGAGTACCAGCGCAACAGGGGTACAGATCCCGTCAAAGGGCCGGATGCGGCCAAGGTCCTCCACCTCCAGCACCCGAAAATCCAGACCGGGGCCGTCCAGATGAAACCGCCGGAATCCGGCGCCGTTCTGGGCGGAGCGGAAGGTGGCCTGCCGCAAGATAAAGCTGAGGTGTCCACTGGGGACGAGAAAGCGGTCCAACGCGGCGCAGGTGAACAGGGTAGACACATCCTCCTTGGAAAAACCGAGCCGGGGACCTTTCACCTGCAACAGGCCGTATTCCCCCCACAAATGCTGGGACCCGGCCCGATACCGGGGGGACAGGTACTCCCAGTTCACCCATGGGGGATTTCCCATGACTATATCTGCCTTTTGATGGAAGAACGCCCAAATACGGTTCAGCAAAATACCGGCCAAAAGAAGCCGCCCATTCGGGGGCAGAGAGGTGAGCAGACCGTGTGCTTCCGGCATGGAAAGAAATTCCTCCGGATCGGGGCGCATTTCCACTGCCTGACGGCAGAGGGACAGGGGAACATCACATGCCAGACCACAGCCGGTGTCGATCACCAGTGTATCCCCCCGGAGGATGGGGATATTCAGAGCGTCATAGCGGTAAATGGGAAGAAACAGACCCGCTTCCGGCAGCGGCTGGCGGGCCATGACGGCCAGATAATTGACCTTCGCCGTCAGGACTGCCAATGGGTGGAGGTCGAAGCCTGACACCTGATCAGATAAGGGAGGGTCTTGGGGCGTATCCGCCCGGATCATGCGGAGAGCCTGAATCAAAAAAACACCGGAGCCGCAGGCGGGGTCCAGAAAGCGCAAATCTCCGGCCTGCCGTCCGCTGGCGCTGACGGCATTTTGCAGGGTCCGTTCCGCCAGCCAGCCGGGGGTGTAGTATTCCCCAAGGGCATGGCGGAGGGCCGGGGGGACCACGGTTTCGTAGATGCGGCTGAGACTGTCCGGGGAAAGGGTGCTGCCTTCCGGACAGGTGTCAAAGGCCTCCAGACAGGCCCGCAATTCCTCACACTGGGTTTCCAGTGCCGGGTCCCAGACGTCCAGCGGCCAGATATACCAGTCATCCCCACAGAAATTGCGGATACCCCGGTTAACAAAGGCCCTGCCGGAGAGAAGCTCCGTCAGAGGCGGTTCGGGGGTCGCACCCCGGAGGGTGTTCCAGGCGATGAGCTTGATGAGCACACTGTAAAAGGTCTGGATGCTTTGCAGGAGCCGGGGCAATTCCGGCGGTGTGTCAAAACCAAACCGATCACCCAAAAACCCGGCGTCGGTTTTTGCATTGGGAGAGAGCCGTTGGTGCAGATCACCGTAGATCAGCTCCAATTCCTGCTCCCACAGCTCAAACAGCGCTGAACCTTCCAACAGGGTGGGGTCCAGCCACTGATAAAAACAACGGACACACCGCACCATGACGCCATGGAGCGGTGTGTCCTCTTTTTTCAGTTGGATCAAGATGGAATGCAGATCGTACATGGTCCCTCCGGCGGGCTGACTGCCGCCTGACAGTTTATTTGGTTTCCGCAGCGGCCCGGACAGGCAGTTCACTGATGAGGGTGGAGCCCAGCACCAGCACGGCGCCAAGGATGCCGCTCCAACCCAGAGGCTCCTTCAGCAGCAGAGCGGAGAGGAAGATGGCTACGATGGGGTCGATGTAGCTGAACAGCACCACCGTCTGGGCGGGGAGATAGGTCATGGAGCCGAAGAACAGGGAATAGCACCAGCCGGTGTGGAAAACACCTACGATCAGCAGCAGTACGGCGCCCAGAGGTGTCAGAGCCATAGCGGCTACATCCTCCGTCAGCAGGATATAGGGGATCATCACCAGTGCTGCCACCGCCAGCTGCACCAAGGTCCGCTCACAGGCGGGGACCTGATCCAGAAACTTGTTGATGGACACATCGCTGGCATAAAGCACGGCGGAAAGAAGGGCCAGCAGGATACCGGTGGCTTCCCCGGCTTCCGGCAGGCCGGACTGGGGGACTCCGGAGACAAACACCATGCCGCACAGGGCGGCCAGCACACAGAGGAGTTTTCGGGGCGTCAGTTTTTCATGGAAGAGAAAGGGGGAGGCCAGCGTCACGAACACCGGCGCCATGTAGTAACACAGGGTAGCGGTGGCCACGGTGGTGTAACGGTAGGCTTCAAACAGCGTGATCCAGTTGAAGCTGATGATCGCGCCGGAAAGAGCCAGCAGCTTCCAATGCGGCTGGACGCTTGCCCACCGAAAGGGTGTCCGGCGGAGATACAACAAGAGCAGCAGGAACACTGCGCCTACCGCACCGCGGACAAAGGCAATGACGGAGGAGGGCAGGTTGATATAGCGGACAAAGATGCCGATGGTGCCGAAGGCGGTGACGGCAATGATGAGATCCAGCTTGGCACGGTTGACGGACTTCATAGGAACAAACCTCTCTTGGACAAAAATAGAGAAATCCTGGGGATGGACTTACGCCAGCAGCGGCAGCAGAACATCCGTCAGCAGCTGGAGGGCCTCCTCCGGATCGGACTGGGACAGACCGGCGTAGTTGATGACCAGCGTGTGGGCGAAGCGGGGGTCCGGTACGGCGGCATACTCTGAGAGAAAGCTCAGTCGGATGCCGGCCTCCGCCGTCAGGCGGCGCAATTCTTCATCGGAGCGGTTGGTATCCAGCCGCAGCAGAAAGTGCAGACCGGCCCCCTCCTCGGAAAAGGTGACATGGCTGGCCAGCGGCGAAGCCCGGAAGGCGCTGATGGTGGCGGAGCGGCGGTCCCGATATTCCTTCCGCATCCGGGAGAGGTGACGCTCGTAGTGGCCCCCGGCGATGAAACGGGCCAGAACGTGCTGCTCCAGCGCAGGAACCGTACAGGCATAGAAGCCCAGCTCCTGCCGGTAGCGTTCCAGCAGCCGGGGCGGCAGCACCAGAAAGCCGAGGCGCATAGAGGGGGAAATGGTCTGGGAAAAGGTGTTCAGGTAAATGACCCGGCCCCGGTCATCGATGCTTTGCAGGGTGGGGATGGGACGGCCAGAGTAGCGGAACTCGCTGTCATAGTCATCCTCGATGATGGTGGAGCCGGTATCCTCTGCCCAGCGCAGAAGTGCCTGCCGTCGGGCGATGGGGGTCACCAGTCCGGTGGGGTACTGGTGGTTGGGAGAGATGTGCAGCGCCTTTGCTCCGGACCGCTCCAAAGCCGATAGCTCCACGCCCTGACCGTCCAGCGGGATGGGGGCGAAGACGGCTCCGCAGGCCTCATAGACCTGTCGGATCTTGGGATAGCCGGGGTCCTCCACGGCGAACACCGTGTCCCGGCCCAGCAGCTGGGCCAGCAATAAGTAAAGGTATTCCGCACCGGCGCCGATGACGATCTGTTCCGGGGAGACTGCCATACCTTTGAAGTCCCGGAGATCGTCGGCAATGGCCTGCCGCAGGGCAGCCAAGCCCTGATGGGGGACCGGGGACAACAGAGCCTCCGGTGCTTCCGAGAGAACCTGCCGGGTGAGGCGGGCCCAGGTGGAAACGGGGAACCGGGCGGTGTCCACCTGATTGCGGCCCAGATCCAGCCGCCAGGAAACAGCGGGGGTCTCCGGCATCAAAACCGAGCGGACAGCAGGCGGTGGGGCCTGCTCCACGGCGGAGACAAAAAAGCCACGCTTGGGCCGGGCCTGTAAATAGCCCTCCGCTTCCAACTGGCTGTACGCGCCCTCCACGGTAACAACGGAGACCCGCAGATGCTCCGCCAGCGCCCGCTTGGAGGGAAGCCGCGTCCCGGCGGGCAGAGCACCGCTGAGAATGTCCGCCCGGATCCGGCGGCACAGGTATTCATAGAGGGGGAGAGAACCCCGCTCCTCCATGGGGTAAGTCAGCATAGCGGCACCTCCAGAATGGGATGGGAAGAAAGCGCCCCGGCAAGGGTGACCCAGCCGGGGCGGAATGATTAGAAAGAAAACTCAGAAGCTGCCCGGGCCGTCGGAGAAATCTGACTGCCGGGAGCGGAACTCCGGCATATCTTCCTTGGCGGCGTCGAAATAGGCGAGCTGGACGCACTGGTAGTTGGGCAGATAGAAGATGGACAGCGCGTAGACGAAGGCGGAGGCCGTCAGGATCTGCCACAGAGGCATGGGAGCGGCGAGGGCCGCATAGGGGTCCATACCGCTGAACCCAAGGGTCAAAATCGCCTGACTCGTGAAAAAGAGACTGGGAAGCATACTCAGCAGGATCCATCCCATATAGCTGAGATCCAGCTTGAACAACTCCATTTTATATCCCTGCGTCTGCCGCTTGCTTAAATTCAGTGCCTCCATAATATCCATATCCGGATTTTCATAGAGATTATAGAGGGCGAAGCTGTAACGGTAATGGGCGATGAAGCCGGGGAACACAAACAGCATAGACCACAGGAACACAAACAGGTTGATGACGATGTTCAGAGCGATGATCTTGCCGGTGAAGGAAAAGCCGTCGAACAGCACCGCGTATTCCGAACGCTCCCGGCGGCGGATATCCATACAGTAGAAGGCAAAGCCGGCGGCTAAGATCCACTCAGCCAGCGTTGTGAGGATGGAGAGGAAGGTGGACACCAACTCCGGTCCGGGGAACAGGGCCTCCATCAGGCTGAATAGGAACAGACAAATACAGTACAGGGCCGTCATACCCTTGGGGGATACCTGAGCTGTCTGCAAGAGTTCCCGGGTCTGGGCTTTCATTGCGGCGCGGTCAATGGGCTTCGTCATAAAAAGGAACCTCCATTCGCCGCTCCGACAGACAGGCCGGACTGCGGCGATACTTTCTGAAAGATATGCTTCATCATAGCATACCTCCGAAAAAAAGACAAGAGAGGCAGAGGAGGTACAGCGACTGCGGGAGTTGTCGGCAGGAAAATATGCAGGTTGACCAAAAAGAGAGGGTGGGCTTGTGCAAAAACAGGGAAAAAGTGGAGGAATACAAAGAAATTGATAAATTTTCTACAAAAAAACGAATTCATAGTCTGGACATTTTTCGATGGGTGGTGTAGAATAAAGCGCAGTATGTGATAGTGTGCCGAAGCATGGCCTGCCATGCCATTGCCCGATGGCGGGGCGGGGTATGCTTTGACACCTATCAATGGAGTAAGAATGAGGTGAAGACAATGGCACAAGCTTTCTTTGGCGGCGTTCATCCCCATGATATGAAGGCCGCAACCAATGAAAAGGCCATCGAGCAGCTGGCACCCCCGGCTACCGTGGTCATCCCCATGTCGATGCACTTTGGCGCACCCTGCACCCCGATCGTAAAAGTAGGCGACCAGGTAAAGGTGGGTCAGAAAATCGGCGAATTCAAGGGGCTGGGCGCCCCCATCCATGCCAGCGTTTCCGGTACGGTGAAGGCCATCGAGCCCCGGCCCTTCTCTATGGGCGGCGACATGGTGTCCGTTGTGATCGAAAACGATTTCCAGAACACGGTCAGCGAAGAGGTGAAGGCTCCTGCCGATCCCGACGCTCTGACGGTGGAGGAAATGGTCGAGATCGTGAAGAATGCCGGTATCGTGGGTATGGGCGGCGCGACCTTCCCCACGCATGTTAAGATCTCCGGCGGCATCGGCAAGGTGAAGGACGTGCTCATCAACGGCGCTGAGTGCGAGCCTTACATCACCGGCGACCATCGGGCCATGCTGGAGCGTCCCGAGGAGATCATCGGCGGCGCTACCTATCTGGCCAAGATGTTCGGCGTGGACAAGGTCATCATCGGCGTGGAGGACAACAAGCAGAACGGCATCGACGCCATGAACAAGGTCATCGCTGAGAAGAAGGCCCCCGTTGTGGTGGAGCCTCTGCGCTGCCGTTACCCCCAGGGCGGTGAGAAGCAGCTGATCCAGGCCATCACCGGCCGTCAGGTGCCTCCCGGCGGCCTGCCCGCTGATGTAGGCTGCGCGGTGTTCAACATCAACACCACCATCTGCATCTTCAAGGCCATCACCACCGGTATGCCCGTGGTGAACAAGGTGGTCACCGTGTCCGGCTCCGGCATCGTGGACCCCAAGAACATCGAGTGCCCCATCGGTACCCCCGTGTCTCTGCTGCTGGACGCTTGCGGCGGCGTGAAGGACGGTACTTACAAGCTCATCGCCGGCGGCCCCATGATGGGCATGGCCCAGTATACCGCGGATATTCCCGTGGCCAAGGGCACCGGCGCCATCCTCGCTTTCTGCGAGAAGGAGGAGCAGACCGTTGAGCATCCCCAGTGCATCCGCTGCGGTAAGTGCGTTGCCGCCTGCCCGGTGCACCTGGAGCCTCTCTTTATGTATCAGTATGCCGAGAAGGGCATGGTGGATGAGCTGAACGAGGCCCACATCATGGACTGCATGGAGTGCGGCGCCTGCGCTTACGCCTGCCCCGCCCGTATGCACCTGACCCACATGTTCAAGACCGGCAAGCAGCTCGTCAAGAACAAGATGGCTGCCGATCGGGCCGCCGCTGAGGCCAAGAAGGCCGCAGAAGCGAAGAAGGAGGCATAAGAGATGACCGATTACAAGAATTTGAAGCTCATTGCCACTTCCAACCCTCACATCCGCGGCAGTGAGACCACCCGGTCCATCATGCTGGACGTCATCATTGCCATGTGTCCCGCTCTGATCTGGGCCATCATTTACTTCGGCGTGGAGGCTCTGCTCCTCACTGCCGTGTCCGTCATTGGCTGCGTTGTCTTTGAGGGACTGTACCGCAAGCTCATGCACAAGCCCCAGTCCATCGATGACCTCTCTGCTGTGGTCACCGGTATGCTGCTGGCTTTCGTCTGCCCCGCCACCACCCCGCTGTGGATGATCCTCATCGGTGACTTCTTTGCCATCATTGTGGTCAAGCAGCTCTTTGGCGGCATCGGCAAGAACTTCCTGAACCCTGCTCTGGCAGGCCGTGCCGCTCTGCTGGCCAGCTATGCCGGCGCCATGACCACCTGGCTGCCTGCCGGCACCAAGGCCGCCATCGGTGGTGGTATGCCTGTGGACGTGGTTTCCGCCGCGACCCCGCTGGCCTATCTGAAGACCGGCGATCTGGAGGGCCTGAAGCAGATCGCCTCCGTGGGTGACATGTTCCTGGGCAAGGTGGGCGGCTCCATGGGTGAGGTTTCTGCCCTGATGCTGCTCATCGGCGGCCTGTACCTGATCTGGCGCAAGGTCATCAACTGGCAGACTCCCGTGGCCTACATCGCCACCGTGGCTGTTCTGACCGTGCTGTTCCCCAAGGCCGGCGGCGCTGAGTATATGCTTTACAGCATCTTCGGCGGTGGCCTGTTCCTGGGCGCTTTCTTCATGGCTACCGACTATGCCACCTCCCCCGTCACCAAGAAGGGCCAGCTGATCTACGGCATCGGCTGCGGCCTGTTCACCGTGTTCATCCGGTACTTCGGTTCTTACAATGAGGGCGTTTGCTACTCCATCATGGTCATGAACTGCTGCACCGCGTTGATCGACAAGTACACCAAGCCCGTTCGTTTCGGCGTGGTGAAATCCGACAAGAAGGAGGCAGCCGCGAAATGAGCAATGAAGTGAAGACCAAGGAAAAGGTCAATATGGACCCCAAGTACATCATCAAGCTGACTGTGACCCTGCTGCTTACCTGCATGGTCGTGGCTGGCCTGCTGGGCTGGGTCAACAGCATCACCAAGGATAAGATCGCCGCGATCACCTGGGAAAAGACCGTGGCCGCTATGCAGAAGGTCATTGAGGCCGACGATTTCTCCGACGCTATGGAGCTGACCGACGATATGACCGCCGCTGCCACCGCTCAGGGCGGTACTCTGGCAGCCGTCTATCAGGCTCAGTCCGGCGGTCAGCCTGTGGGCTACGCCATCAACGTGGAGGCTTCCGGCTCTCAGGGCACCATCTCCATGATGGTGGGCATTGACATGGACGGTGCTGTCACCGGTGTTTCCATTGTCACCAACTCTGAGACCTCCGGTATCGGCTCCAAGGTCATGAGCAACGAGACTCTGACCAACGGCACCCGCGTTCTGGACCAGTTTATCGGCAAGTCCGCTGCTGACGGTGTTCTGTCCGTTGGCTCCAACGTGGACGCCATCACCGGCGCTACCGTGTCCACCAAGGGTGTGACCACCGGCGTCAATGCTGCTCTGGCTGCTGCCGGCGTCATCGGTTAAGAGAGGAGGACACTGAAGTATGAATCTTGGTAAACAATTCAAGGACGGTATGCTGACGCAGAACCCCGTTCTGGTTCAGGTGCTGGGCATGTGCTCTACCATGGCCATCACCACCTCTTTCTTCAACGGCATCGGCATGGGTGTGGCGGTTACCATCATCCTGACCCTGTCCAACATCTTCATCTCCCTGCTGCGTAAGATCATCCCCAACAACATCCGCATCGCCTGCTTCATCGTGGTCATCGCCGGCTTTGTTACCATCGTTGACCTGTGCCTGCAGGCATTTATCCCGGCCCTGTCCAAGAGCTTGGGCCTGTTTATCCCCCTGATCGTGGTGAACTGTATCATTCTGGGCCGCGCCGAGTCCTTTGCCTACAAGAATGGTATCGGCGCTTCTGCGCTGGACGGTATCTTCCAGGGCCTGGGTTACACCATGGTGCTGGTCATCATGTGTGTGGTTCGCGAGTTCCTTGGAAATGGCACCATTATGGGCGGCCTGCTGGAGATCGGCGCAGAAGGACAGTTGGTCTTCGGCCTGGGCACTGCCGCAGGCATCCGCATCCTGCCCGAGGGCATTCCCGCTTTGGGCATGATTCTCCCGGTGGGCGGCTTCCTGACCCTGGCCTGCGTGATCGCAGCCATGCAGTACATCCTGAACAAGCCCAAGAAGGGCGACAAAAAGACTGAGGAGGTGGACAAGTAATGGAGTGGACTCAGCTCTTTACCATCGCCCTGGGCGCCATCCTGGTCAATAACTTTATTGTGGCCCAGTTCCTGGGCATCTGCCCCTTCATGGGTGTTTCCAAAAAGATCGAGACTGCCTCCGGCATGGGGCTGGCGGTTATCTTCGTCATGGGCCTGGCCTCCGCCAT